>JACKQG010001065.1_pt1 | contig 38586 bp, 15 predicted proteins | sample 8237621 | NCBI WGS metagenome assembly JACKQG01 (sample SAMN15677084, study PRJNA649215) | marine metagenome | biome: marine; feature: Black Sea; material: saline water; isolation source: suspended particulate matter (SPM) from the Black Sea western gyre | collected 2013-06-09/2013-06-10 | depth... | reverse complement strand
GTATTGTTTAGTACCTACAAGATCTTCTTGAATATTAACTTCATGACGAATGATCTCAGGTGAATACAGTTCATCCAATAGTGCATAGTTACCCTCGCTCCAAATTTTCAGGGCACGATTGGAAAGGGCTTTCATGTCTTCTTCAGCCCCGGTATTTGCTGTTTCGTGTTGACAGCTTGCTGATGTGCATAACAAAAGCATTAAAGCAATTTGAGTGATTTTTGATAACAAATTTGATTTTTTCATTTTGACCTCCTTTTTAATAATGTAAAAAATTTAGTTAATACTTTGTTGATTAAAAATTTTAGACTTGATTTCTTAAACAATTGTCAACTCCTCCTCCGTTTCACTTCGGGCGCCTATGCTAAAGCTTCGGCGACAGCATACGGATAAATCAGTCCTGCAAGCACCGTACCCCAAAACCGTACACCTTATAGTAGTCGGTCCGGTTTACCTGTGCGTAATTGTAGTCCAGCCTCCGGGTCCATGTATTCGAACCACTCTCATTAGACGACCAATAGTAGACACGGCTGCCGAGATTATGGAACGTACCGTTTGTGTTACGGTAGCCACCCGGAAGGGCTGTGAAACCACTCGAATTTGTTGCTCCTGTATTAGGACTGTTCCAATGGGTTGTGCCGGTTTCTTTTAAGTTGCCACCTGCATCAATGCCCCTCCATCCAATTGCGCTACACGAAACTGTACTTGCATCTACTTCATTTTCAAGAGTACACCACTCTGTATCAGTAGGTAAATGCCAGCCTTCCGGGCAAATACCCTGTACTCCTGGTGTTGTGCTGTATTCCATCATTTCGTTCCACTGGTATAAACCGCCGTAGGTATCGCAGTTGCCTGTACTATTGTTATAACAGTATTTTTCAATTGTGCCATTGTTGGATTGGTTAGTTGCTCCAATTACCATTGTTCCATGATCTAGGTTTTCTGCCATCCAGCATTGGATTCCTATTTGAACGGTAGCATAGGTTTGTCCATCACGAGTGTCATATAAACCATCTCCACATTGCCATAAAGGCGGAGGCAACTGTGAACTTTCCCCAATATTTTGTTGCCAAATATCATTTTTACCAACATTATCCACCTGTCCGTTCATAGTAAAATCAGCAGATTTATATCCTTGCGTTCCGGCCTGGTTTGCCCAGATAATTTTATCATCAGTATTCACATCCCCATCCCCATTGGCATCTCCTCCGAACATTCCGTAAACCCCGCCTTCCAGATTTTTTTGTGCATCCGTACCATAAGCCTGTCCTGCCGGTATTGAAAAATCGTATGTGTAAATTCCACCGGATTCGGTTACAGGATTTGCTGACATGATACCCAAATGGTTCCTATGCCAAATTACCACGAACAACGATTGAATGATTAAATGATTGAATGATAAAATGGATGTACCGTTTAAATCAACCACAGAGCCATTATTTAATAGGAATACAGCTTTTTGGGCGACCATGGCTTCTGATGTCGCAGAAGCAGCATCCGGGGCATCACGCAATTCAATCAACACCCAATCCACCACATCGGTATTTGGAATTGAAGTAACGCTTTCAGTTCCTCCGTAATTCCAGGGAGCAGAATTGTAAGGTTGGTCTAATGGTAACATAGATAAATTGTTTAAATCAGTGTTCATTGTAGCTCCATCGAAAGGACCTTCAAGGAAAACGGTGAGGTCGAGTTCAATTTCGGGAGCTCCCCAATGAACGAGATTATTTGGATCGTATTCATAAGCTTCTCCTGCAAAATTACCCGTAGCATTAATAAATGTTACGTTTCCCGATGTTGAGTTTTTATATACATTGTAATCTTCGACCCAGTAATAAGACATGAATACTGCATTTTCAACCGTTAAATCCTGGTTATTAGATACCGTTAACATATTTCCACCACTAACTCCATCCTGAAAAGTACAATTATCGAATGAATGAGCCGGATCAACCAAAGCACCCAAGTGAAGATTTACACCGTCAAGATCCATATATTTAAAAACAGCATGTTCAGCACTGATAGTCCCGCCATTATTTACTTCAAAAGAATAATTGCCTGCACCATCTTTCCATATATTTGCTTTGTTTCCACTAACGCCGGATGCAGTAAACAATCCTCCATTATTTACATAAAGGCCGGAAACAATGGAAAGGGAGGCCCCTGCATCTACTATTAATTCGCCCCCATCATTGATATTGATATCGCCAGTTGATTTTAAAAAGTTACCATTAAGATTGAAAATTCCTTCTTCAATTGTCATGGTGTTTCCATTAAAAACAACCATATCAGAATTCAGGGTCAAGGTCATGTCTTTAGTTCCTTTTCCTTGTTCTCCTTTTGATGACTTATCCACTATTATATTTTTGAAGTAACCCGAACCACCATAAGTTTCATAATGCTGGTCATTTGTGCCTGCAAACACTGTGGTTCCATCGGGATAATAATTACCTGTGCTTCCAATTGTAAAATTCCCATGTAAATAATGAGTCAGCCCTGCTATGTTGTCCGACCAATCTCCGGCAGTTATATTCAGGTCGCCCAAAACAACAAGAGTATCATCAGGTCTGAAATAACCTCCGGTTTTATTTATAATCAGATTATTAAAATCCATGTAACCATAATCATAATTGGTGGAGAAAATTTGATCGGATGATCCATTAATCGTTATCGTCTCTCCGCCAGTGTAAAATCCGTCAACAATGTTGTTATCTGTCCAGTTGCCACCAATTGTAATATTTACATTTGTGCCCCACATTACATCTATTTCTCCGTGATCAATATTTACATCTCCGGCAATATTCATCGCGCAATTATCAAGTACTACTAAATGGCCCCATAAGACAGAGAAATTATTGGCGTTAATTGTTATACCGGGAGTCAGGTATAGCACGTCAAACCCAAAATTTATTTTATCAAGGAAAACATTATAAAAAGTTTCATTACTGAATATTGTTCCGGAATTATAACCATTAAAAACTACAGATCCAGTTGATTCGATAAATCCTGCATCTCCAACATTATTTGTCCAGTCCCCTTCAATCTGAATATCGTATCCCATAGTATTCAAAACCCCACTATTTATAGTCAGGTTGCCGTTTATATCCAGTAATCCTCCTACAATTGATAATTCATTTGATTTGTTAATTACTACATTGTTCAGGTAGCAACCGTTTTCTGTAGAAATATATTCATCAGTACTTCCGTAAAATTCCATAGTCCCGTAGTCAGGGGTAAACTCATTGGTTTCTCCAAAAAAAAGCCCGGACGTTCGAATAGTTCCTCCTGTAATATTTTCAGTTAAATGGTATGGAGAAGCATCATAAATGATAATGCCCTGGTCATGGAAATCCAGAATACCGTCGCTCATTGAAATCAGGGCATTATTGAGATATGGCCAGAAACTGCAAGATGTGCCGCCATAAATATTCATTGTTCCTCCAGAAATGTTTAACGCTCCGTTAAGATCTACACTACCATCATAATTGGAAAGGTTAATAGTTCCACCGGAACTTAAATAATAAGAACCCGAAATTCCATTATCTAATAAATCATTAGCTGTAAACGAACCTCCTGCTTCAACATCAATACCTCCGGCAGTCCAGTCGTATTCGTCACATTCTACATGAGTTCCCTGCATACGCAAAGCGCCGCCAAGCGATTTATTAAGATAAAGTTTATAAAATGTTTCATTTGAACAGTATTGGTCATAATTCCCGCCATTAAATTCAACTCTGGTTTCTGGTAAAAAACCGGGATATCCTGTCTGGTTGTCCCAGTTTCCTCCAACATGGATAGTTTGATTAGTCCAAAAATATCCACTCTCAATGGTTACATGATTATTAACGGTTATATCATCATATACATTGGAAGTATGATCGGTCGAACTTATCGTAAGATTATTAAAAGTGGTTGAGGCTGCATAAGTTATATCTTGGTAAATACTCTGATCATCACCATCAAAAACAAATGTTCCATGGTTGCAATCCAATATCCCGGAATTACTTAAGTTGCCCTGAAGAATAATGGAATTTGGATTAGAACCAAACAGCAAACTATAAGGTTGGATAAACAGGAAGCCATGGATATTCAAATCCTGCGAAGAAGCGTAGGAAAAACTTAACCAACCCGCTCCGGTTTTAGAGCAGCTAAGATGGTTAAAGTAGCAGTCGGCATCATCACTGTAAATATAATTTCCTCCGGTTCCAACAAATTTTACCATTCCGTTATTTATTTGTGCATTTGCACCGTTTTTGAAATGCCAGTTGCCATACACCAGAAATTCATCATAATAAGGGAAATAGGCTGTTGAACCCGATTCCCAGGATACATATCCTTCAACTATAAGATTACCTGCCGGATGATCTAAAATTAGTTGCCCGGCTATTATCAAATCACCGTAAATATGTAAATCTTCATCGAATACTTTGAGGAAATTTGCTCCCGTTCCATGAAAGATAGTTAAACTTTTACATTCTGCATCTGCTGCATAAATCCACGGCATATTAGGAGTTTCCGGGATGATAACATCCATCGTTGCATCCGGGACAATATTGGCAGACCAGTTGGCCGGATTATGCCAGTTAATATCAGCATCACCGGTCCATGTCCCGGCTTTTTCAATCTTTATATAGAAATTTCCGGGATAATCATTTTTAAGCCAAACACAAAGGCCATAATGATCACTGGCATTGATGGTGCAAGTAAACATTTCATCAACTCCTGAACCCGTATTAAAGGAACCTGCCATATATGCATTTCGGCTCGCATAATAGGGTTCACCTGTTGAACCAAAAAGAGCCACATCAAAATCAGCTATGCTATAGGTTTCTTCCAGTTTAAATTCATATACCCCTGGTGTAAGATAAACATCAAACATTTCTATTATCCGGCCGGGTGTCCACGTAAAAAAATTGGAACCTAAACTCAACGTTTCAGTACCTCCTTCAAATTCAAGTGTTCCGTAACCCGATCCTGTTAATCTGTTGATCTTAACTCCACGGTCAAATGAAGGAGTATGATGTCCATCCATTACAATAAAATCAACGGGTTTAGAAGCTCCGTTGGTTGAAGCTGCAATAACATTGGAGAAGGTGTTATCGTCATACATCCTGATGTCCCAATCTTCTCCTGCAGTTTCACTTTTTACACCAACTGCACACCAGGTAGAATATCCATGGTTAAAAAGGTAATAATCGGGTTGCCATAAGCATAATTCAGGAACACCTGAATTCAGGTAATCCACTGAACCACCGGAAAATATCCGAACATTTCCAAAGCTTCCATCAGCTCCGGAAAATGCTCCTGATTCATAAACCTCAATATAAATCCGGCATGCCATGGAATTGATACCATGAGGGATAAACCAGTCATAGATGCCATCGTTGGGTGTATTGGCGGTTATTTGATTCCAGTTATATCCGCCATCAAGGCTATAATATAATTTCACATAAGAATTCGCTGCATAATCATAATCCCAGTTGACCTCACAAAAATCACCCGATTCCAAACCAGGATCACCTCCATTGCCGTTATAGGAAATATCTCCGACAGGATGAAGTAAATTGACAGCCAGGCCATGCGGATTTGCCGGTATTATTGTATAAACCCTTTCCAGTTGATTTCGGTTAATCCATTGCACGGAACCCCACCAGGTATTGTGGACACCAATTAAACAGGTAACAGGATCAATAGCCACACAACATTCTGAATGGTCCGGAATGCTGATATGGATAGGCCTTCCCAGGTTGATCTCATCAAAAATTTTAGTGAAATACCAAACGTAATCACTACCTTCATCATGATGGAAGCAATTAAAGTTATAACCATTGATATTGTTACAAACATAAGCATAGCCGGGAGCTATATCAGTTCTGTCAGTGGATCCAAAAAAAATAGTGTCGGTTCCCATGGCAATTGCCAGCTCTTTTTGTGCATTGGGTACCTGGTAATCCCATTCTGCCTCTATTCCATCCCATCGCTCGTAGTGAGAATCAATAAGTTTGGAATAATTATCTGTCGTATTAATAGAATTATAATCCCAATAAGATAATAACATTGCTGCTGCAGTAGGCGAGCAACCATAACTCCAGTCATAAAATTTACAGTTTCCATCGTGATAGGGTATCCAGATTTCAGCTTTCCCGGGTTTAATATTACCTTTTAAATATTGATCCCATTCCTCTGTAAAATCACCTTTGGAGCAAAAAAATCCAAGCGGTTCAATTATTATATCAAATTGTATTTTGTTAACGATTAGTATTTTCGGAAAAACGCATATATAAACTTCCTCCATACCATTACCATAACAAAACCATTGATTTTCAAAATTTATATAATATACTTTTTGCAAAATAGCATCAGGCCCGATATTTGATTTTGCAATTTCCTCCAGTTTAAATCCCATTGCATATTCAGGTGACAGGGCTTTTGAATAATCATTTATAACAGGCAAATCTTTTCTGGCGCTTATAAAAATATTACCGAATTTTTCAATTCCCCATTGGGTTTTATGATCACCACTTTCGAATGCCTCTTTACAAGATTTAATCAGGCCTTCCTTTATGGGAAAAGGTTTATTTATTGAATAGTTGATCCTGTACCCGCTCAACTCATCATCTTTGGAATAGTATGGGATTGGATCATCGGAAAATACTTTTCCCCACAAATCATTAGCTGAACGATCTGCAATTTTTTTAATTTCTGAAATTGAAGGATAGCTTGTTTGAGCTATTGGAACTGTACTTAAACAAAACAAAGCCAGAAGGGTTATAATTATCTTTTTCATAGTGGTTGATTTTATTGATTATTATTTTTTTCCAGTTTTTCTATACGTGCTTTTAATATTTCATTTTCTGACTTAAGTTCTTTCATGGCTTCAATAATCACAGGGATCAATTCACTATAAGCAACTGCTTTGTCACCTTCCGGGCCGGTGCGAACGATTTCGGGCAATACCTGCTCAATTTCCTGTGCAATCACACCATAATGCCTTCCCTCCGGGAATCCCATATATTCATGCTCTTCCTTTTTCCAGGAGTATGATACACCGTGCATTCGCATCACTTTTTCAAGCGGACTGATGATATTCCGGATGTCCTCCTTAAACCTTATATCAGATGCCTGCCAGCCACCTGAACAATATGCTGTACCAGCTACATTTAACCTATAACCAGCAGGATTGGTAGTTCCTATAGAAACATTACCGGTCGAACTTTGAATGCTTATCCTGTTTCCATTCTGGTAAAATCTCAAGTCATCTGTAGCACCGTCCTTATAGATGGACCATATGCTGGTTGAAGGATCACCGGCATTGCTTAAGTTGATTTCAGGATTAGATGAACTAGCCTCTATATATATTCTTGGGTTTGCCCCCACAAGATGCAACTTCCTGGTAGGACTTGTAGTACCTATTCCAATGTTACCGTCATTTTGAATGTATAATCCCTGTGTTCCTGAAAGGCCAATCCATTTATTTCCGTAGGTTAATTTAATATTTCCGTTCACTTCCAGCTTCTCGGTAGGATCATCTGTATTTATACCGACATTTCCACTAGCGTGTTTAATTAATATTGCTAGTCCACTATTCACCTGACTAATTGCAAAATGCCCACCAAGATAGTTGCCAATATTCCATTGATATCCACTGCCTCCAGTAAGCGAATATCCACTGCCTGAAATATTTCCATCTACCGTTAACTTCGAAGTTGTCACAGTAGTTCCAATGGCTACATTGCCATCTGTAAAAGGATTAAAAATAATATTATTACCATTGGTAGGACTCTCAATCCATAAATCTGCACCATCAAATTCAAGTAAATTTGCACTATGGTCTGTTCTTAAGGCTATCCAGTCGTCTGTTGATTCTTCTTTTAGTTGTATCCTATTGCCACTCACATCTAGTTTGTAAAGTGGATTTTTATTACCAATACCCACATTCCCCGAATTTTTAACAATGAACAGTCCACCATTATAGTTTTCAGTACTGCTCAGCATAAATGCATCTGATATTCCTTCCCCAACAGATATTTCGAGCATTGATGTTGGATAAAAGTCACCAATACCAACTTTGCCGTCTCCATCAATAATCATGGCATAATTGAGATTACCCGATACAGGGCGGGTTTGAAATAGCAATGAACCCGTTGGGGTAGTTGGATCGGAAGTTAAACTGGCTATTCTCGCAGTACGGGCATAGGCGCCATTTGCCACCTCATTATTAAATGTTAACCCTGCACCCATTCCCGATGTAATAGGCTGCGTTGAGCCCCTCCAAAGTGTTAGGATATCTTCGATACCCCCAGTAGAGGGATAATCTCCCACCACCTGTAGCTTTGCGGTAAACACGTCTGTCCCCTTTACATCTGATCCGATTCCCACACTCCCGGTGAGGTTGGTGTACATATTACCCTCATCAAAAAACCAGTCGTTGTCCTCAGCGTAACCGGCAGTTTCAGCATATTCGGCAGTCTCTGCATACAAGGCCCTTGGTACACTTAATATTTGAGACGCACCCATCAACAGGTAGTTTGTGCCTCCGGTTTCGTCTATTTCAACTTGAAGGAAATACTCGATGTCTCCCCAAAAGATATTGGAAAATGCACCGGCCACAACATCCCCGTTTCCAACTTCTATATTGATTAGGCCAAACTGATTTGTTACAGGGTCGTGGGATTCAATGTAAACTGCCGGCCCTGTCGGGCTTCCATCTAAAATGGAAATTTGAACTGATATTTCCTGGTTTGCAATTATTTCGCCCAGGCTATTCCTGACCACTGCCTGGTATTTGAATGCCTGAGGGGTTTGGGCAGAAATCGTAATAACTAAAAAAATGATGATGGAAATCATTGAGAGTCTTTTCATGATTGGTGATTTTAATGCTATTATTAGTATTTAAAAAATACAGGTCTTATACAATAAAGTATAATCCCTTTCAAATTTCGATAGAATAGATTGGAATGACTTGGAGTGGTTATTCAAATACTTGGACTATTTGGTCATTTTAGAAAATTGTTTGGACTAATCTTGCAAATGGTAACACAAATAATCACACATATTTCATGTTATTAGTTAATTACGCATTGTATGAAAAAGGTGAAAATTGAAGTAGATCATTTTCTTGAAATATAAAAGGATTATAAATCCCAAACAGCACAAGCACCGTCATTGCGAGGAATCGACAGGTGAGACAGTGGGTAGGAATTCCGTGGCAATCTGTTTGCTACAAACTGCCGTAACCACTTACAGATTGCCACAATACTCCTGCGCATAAGGCCAACCTAACGGTATTTCGCAATGACGTGTTCCATTATGCATGACGGGTGGTTTGCTAAAGCGATTGCAAGAGAGAAGCGAATTAAAAAATTCCATAAGAAAATTTATTTGTTTCGAAATGCATTCGGTGAAACACCAAATTCTTCCTTAAATACCCGGCTGAACCAGGCAGGATCAGTGAAACCGGTTTCGTAGGCAATCTCGGAAACATTCAGGGAAGTGGTGGTTAACAACTCCCGTGCTTTATGAAGGCGAATTGTACGAATAAATACAGCAGTAGATTTTCCTGTCAGGGCTTTGAGTTTTCTGTAAAGCTGGGATTCACTCATGCCAATAGCATGTGCAACTTGCAGGGTGCCAAAATGTGAGTCGTCAATGTTTTTTTCAATGGCGGAAATAATTTTCTGCAGAAAGACATCCTCGATATTATCTTGTGAAAGTGTGCTCTTTAATTTATGTTTCCGACTACTGTATTTATCAAGTAAATGCCTCCTGAGTTCAATTATTTTTTCGATCCTGATGAGCAATTCCTTTTTATCAAATGGTTTTGACAAATAGGCATCAGCCCCGCTTGTCAGTCCTTTGAGTTTGTCTTCCTTAGTAGCTTTGGCAGTAAGCATAATGATCGGAATGTGGCTGGTACGTTCGTCCTGTTTTAATATTGAGCATACTTCAAATCCATCCTTTTCCGGCATCATTACATCACAAATGATTATATCAGGAATAATTTCAAATGCTTTATTAATACCCTCCATGCCGTCTTTAGCAAAATGGATTTTATATTCTTTCCCAAGACAGGAAGCTATGTATCTGGCCACATCCTGGCTATCCTCAACGATAAGTGTCAAAGGATAATCAGGAGTAAGGGATTCAGGTGAATCCTGTAAAGCAAGTGCATCCGGGATTTGCACGTCCGGTTTATCCTCTATTTCCAAAGTAGCTGGTCTGTCTTTAAAACCGGCTTCTTGTCTCAGAGCATTTTGTGTGACCGGCAAACTGACAGTAAACTCGCAACCTTCACCCGGATGGCTTTTCACTTTGATTTCACCTTTCATCAATTCTACCAGTTCTTTGGTCAGGGATAATCCAATTCCTGTGCCTTCACCCGGACGGGTTAAAGAACCATCAACCTGGTAAAACCGGTCAAAAATATGCGGCAGTTCTTTAACCGGAATACCAATACCTGTATCTTTTATTTTTAGTACCAACCGAACATTAGAAGAACCATTTGATTTATTTACATGAAAAATAACTTTTCCACCACTCGGTGTAAACTTTATCGCATTCGATAACAGGTTGGAAATTATATTGAATAATTTATCGGGATCGTGGTCCATAACAACTTCTTCGATCTCATTGTAAAAAACAAGCTTAATACCTTTAGAATCTGCCAGGGACTGAAACGACTCTGTTAAATACTGTAAATAAGGAATAACATCAGCCTGAACAGACTGTAATTCCATCTTTCCGCTTTCCAGCTTTGACAGGTCCAACATCTGACTGACGAGGTGAAGAAGATTGCCACCGCTTCGTTTAATCATGTTCAAAGATTCCTCAAAACGGTTGATATCCCCGGGTTTCAATCTGGATTTTATTTCATCGACCATACCCAAAATAACAGTCAAAGGTGTGCGAAATTCATGTGTGATATTGGTGTAAAGTTGGCTTTTAAGTGTATTCAGTTTCCTGAGTTGAATGGCCTCCCGCTGAACTAGCTGACGCTTGAGTTGGTAACGGTAAAATCCGAATATTATGCTTCCCAATACAAGGATGTATAAGCCATAAGCCCACCATGTTTTCCACCAGGGGGGATAAATAATAATACTTAAAATGGATGGTTTTACTGTCCCTGAATTATATCCGTTTTCTGTTTTAACCCTGAATATATATTCACCGGGAGAAAGATTTGAATAGGAAGCAAAACGGTGTTGCGTTTCCACCCAATCCCTGTCAACACCTTCTAATTGATGGTAAAAGCGGAGCATATCATTTGGGCGTAAAACAATTGCAGAATATTCAAAAGTCAGGAAATTTTGTTTATGGATTAACTCTATTTGATGAAGGTTAAACAGGGATGTATCGGAATCCAATTCCTGTTCAAAAATTTTTATAGAGGTAAGGTATGGTAGCGGAATTTCTTTGTTTGGTACAAGGCTGTCGGGATGGAAGAATCCCAGTCCCCGGCGATATCCGATCACCATCCGGCCATCTGTCAGTTTTTGAATTGTTCCGGGAATGTAAGAACCACGATTAGCAAAAGTGTCAAATGTTTTTATTCCATCATTACTGGTAAAAACGGATGATTCCCCGGATTCAGGGTCAAGCATTTCCACACCTGCCCCGGTGAGCATCCATAATCTGCCTTTATCGTCTAATGCAATTTTGTGAATAAAATTACTTACAAGTCCGTTTTTTATGGAATACTTGAATTGAACACCCTGCATAGGAAAATCAGTATCTATATATCCTAATCCACTGTCTTCAATACCTACCCAAATAATGTTTTTTTCACCTTTTGCATAACATATTAAATTATAAGATACATACCCGGAACTATCCTGATTTGAAAAATAGATAAGAGTATCTTTTTCAGGAGAATAAAAACCATATCCCTTTTCATAAATTCTGAACCATATTCTGTTGTCTTTGTCAATAAGCAAACTCCTGAATTCAGTGACACTTTTGTCTGAACTAAAATATTCACTCCAATTTATAACATCCTCCAACTTGTTTTTTTCTTTATTCAGTTTTTGCAATCCGAAATTTCTGCTGCTAAGCCAAATATCTCCGTTATTATCCTGAACCATATCGGTAAACATAGGATTGCTTTTAAATTCCAGTTCAACAGGAATAAGGGTTTTCCTGTCTTTTGACAGATGAAAAAGTTCATTCTGACAAACAATCCAGATTATTCCACCAGAAGATTGATAAATGGCGTTTATCGATTTTTCATCCAAATCACTTACCGGTAAATTTAAATAATCGAACTGCTGCGTGGAAGGATCAAAAAAGTGCAAACCGTCTGCATTTTGTTCGGCAAGAAAAATTAATCCTGTTTGTTCATCCTCAAATATGTCCCATGTTATATAAGATTTATCTTCAGCTGTAGGTTTAAAAAAGAAATTGTCAAACTGCTGGTTTTGCGGATCGAAAATATATACACCATATTCGGAGCCACACCAAAGCCTGTTTTGATCATCAATTAAATTCAGCCATAAAGGGTATTTTTTCCCGGCTGGATTTTTATAAAATTTTGAGAAAGTAATATTTTCTGTTTCTGTATCAAAAATGCACAGTCCCTGAACTGTTGGAAGCCATATTTCATGATCTGATTTTACAAGAATGGGAGGAAGCGTTCCATCAAAAAATATCTTACTCTCAGGTACACCACTGGGCCTGAAGGTTCTTAGGAATTTTTCTATTTTGGTATTGAAAATAACCATTCCTGATGTCCATGTTCCGAGATACAGATTTCCGTTGGGATGAAGACAAATCGTTCGAAAAACATTCAAATTGCTCTCAAGATTTTGCGAGGATGGGAAATAATAGAAACATTGAATGTTTTCTGTGAATTTGTTGAATTTTAATAATCCCGAACTTGTGCCTATCCAGAATATTGAATCGTTGTCGAGGTCTTGTTTGATATCAAGAATGATATTGATCTTTTCCTTGACAACTTCAGGGCGTCTTTCGAAATCACCTTCGTAGAAATAGTTAATGAAATTGTCAGTACCTGATAAAAACCTGGCAAACCCTGAAGCTGTACAAATCCAAATGATATCCTGACAATCTTTAATAATGGATGTAACACTTGCTTTTAATTTGCCGGGATTTTGACTGTCGATCAGATAATTCTTAAACTTTCCGGTTTGCGGGTCATAAACACTTAATCCATTTTCAGTACCGATAAAGAGTTTATTCCGGCTTTCATCCCACAAGAGAGATTTGGTTTTTATCCTGTTTCCGGCGATCGAATTTGAATCGGATTTATTGGACTGAAAAATTTTAGCAATAATCCCATCCCAACGGCACAAACCTTTATCTGTCCCAAACCACATAAATCCCAGGGAATCTTTTGTGATAGTTGTTATATTATTCGATGGTAAACCATCATTTATGTCAATCACAAGTGGGTTGTCGAATTTGTATTGTGCAGATAAGAGGAAAGGTAGTAGTAAAATTAAAAGGAATAAAGGTAATTGCTTATTAATGGCTTTTTGTTTTGAGTAAGGAATTTTATCAAATTCTTTAAAATCTATTGCAACAGGTTTGGTCATTTTGCAATCCTTAATATGCCATGCACGTATTATTTTTCAAATATACATAAAAATACTTTTATAGAAGAAATTAAAATCTTGTTAATATAATAAGGTTTTTCTGAAATTCGTAGTAGAACCAAAAATAACAAACACGCTTATATTCAAAGAAAAAAGCCCCGTTGTACCACGGGGCCTTTCGATTTGGAAATTATTTACGTAGATACCACCCTCTTGATCTCCCCCCAAGGGGGAGACATTTCCCCCTCTTGATGGGGTTAGGGGGAGGTTAATCCGGCACCTGACTGCCTTCTCCAACATTCGGCAGCCACATATCATTCTTATCAGTATTATTCACCTGTCCGTCCATAGTAAAGTCACCGGATTTATATCCCTTTGTTCCTGCCTGGCTTGTCCAGATGGTTTTGTCGTCTGCGTTTATATCTCCATCAGCATTGGCATCGGCAGAGATCATTCCGTAAATACTGCTGCCGAGGTCTTTTTGTGCATTTGTTCCGTAAGCCTGCCCTGCCGGTGTTGTATAATCGTAGGTGTAAACCCCGCCTGATTCGGTTGCGGGGTTTGCCGACATGATACCGAGGTGGTTGCGATGCCAGATTACCACAAACAGGTTGTGGGTTATTGTAACGACATGCCGTGGCATGTCGCTACCGTCCAAACCAACAACAGAACCATCATTTAACAGAAATGCTGCTTGTTGTGCGATCATGGTTTCACCGGTTGCCAATGAGGCGTCAGTAGTATCTCGCAATTCAACCAGCACCCAATCAACAATATTGGTGTTTGGAATTGAGGCAACGCTTTCGGTTCCTGAGTAATTCCAGGGGGAGCAGTTGTATGGTTGAGATAATGGTAAAATGCCGTTCAAGGCTGCATCCATATTTGTCCCGTTATATGCGCCTTCAAGATAGACCTTAATATCAAGGTCGAAATCACCGGGCAATATTTCCAGATTCATTGTATCTGCAGCATCGCCACATGGTGAATAAGCATAAGCAATCAATACCATTTCGATGATGCCTGTCTCGCCTGTTCCGGGGAAATATGTCGGATTCAGAATGTTCGGATCATCAAAATATCCGGTTCCATCAGTTGACCATTCAAGTGAAATGTAATTAGTTGCCGTTGCTTCAGATAATGTATAATTAACGCCTTCATCAATTATAGCGTCTCCGCCTGCATAAGCCGTTGGCTCTTTTTGAATATATAAAAACATGGAAGAAATAGCATTATCAACACAGGGCGAATTTGCATAAGCTAACAATATCAGTTCAACTTCACCATTATTGATATCAGTTTCATCTGGGGTATATACAGGATTTAAAATAGTGTTGTTATCAAAGTTTCCTGTCCCTGATGTTGTCCATAATAAAGAACTGTAGTTTGAAGCCTGCCCCGAAAGCTGATAAGTTTCCGTTTCGCAGATAGTGTCGTTTGCACCGGCATTGGCAGTCGGATTTTCTTCAACTTCTACATAGACATTATCCTGTCCCGTACATCCATTATTGTCTGTAACAGTAAGAGTATATGTTCCCTCGTTACTTTCGTCGGGATTTGTTATAACCGGATTTTGCTCCGAAACAGCATAACCGTTCGGACCTGACCATTCGTAAGAAATTATTGAGTTTGTTACAGACTCTATTATTTCAATGCTATAGTCTTCAGTTTCGCCAAACCAATATTCACCACAGGGGGGGATTGTGTCGGGATAAAAAGTTTCGGGAGCAACAATACGCATTCTTGTTATTCCAAGCACTGAGTATGCAGGAATACTAACCATAGTAGAATAAGTTGCAGTAGAGTCATTTGGACCGAATGCTTCCACACCTTCGCCTGTATCATCAAAATCACCGTCCCTGTTCCAGTCGATAAACAACTTTGCTCCTTTAGTATAATTTCCACCGCATGTACCCACTGTTAAACTAAAAGAATATGATTCACCTTTATTAACTGTTGTTGAAATATTTGTAAAATCGGAATATGTTACACAAATACCGGCTGTATTGTTTGATATTGTATTAAAAATAACTTCATCAATTTCAGAATCCGGTGTGTTCAATGCTCCGGAAGTGCAATATCCTGTAGGCATCTCACAATTGCTGGTACAATGAGTTTCGGTATTTCCATAAGCTATGCCCGAACCTTGTAATTCGATGGTTGAACCTATACAAACCGGTGAATTTGATGTTGCTGTTGCAGACGGACTCTGTGCAATTGTTAAAAGAATGTCATCTATTGCAGAATAACCGATATTATCTAAAACTGTAACCGAGTAAGTGGAATCCGTATCAGGGCTGACTGTTATTGAAGGTGCTATTTCACCGGTACTCCACAGGTAAGTATATGGTGAAGTTCCTCCTGTTACCGTAGCTGTTAAAATTTCTGAAGCGCCATCACAGATGGACATATCAGGTCCCAAATCCACATTTAAACCACCTCCGCTAATAATATTAACGGTATAATCGTGGGTTTCACCAAAACCATATTCATCACAAGGATCAATTGTTTCTTCCGGGAAAAAAACACCTCTCACTCTCAAACGATGCAATCCGAGATTAGCAGATACAGGAAGTGTAACTGTGTCGGAATAAGGAGTGTAAGACATCATACAATAAAGGTTTTCTATAAACCTTTCAGTTGAGTCAAAAACAAAATCATCATTAAGATCAATCCAAAGCGAAACATATTGATCCGAAAAACCTGTAGTCAGTTCCATAATATAAGATTCACCTTGTGCCAGGTTGGTCGTAATTGTGCTGTAATCTCCGTAGCCATCAGGACTGCAGCCTGTATTGGTTTGATTTATTGTGTTTATTGAAAAATCATCTATAAAATCACCAAAAGAACAACCTTCAATATATTCTGGAACGCAATAAGAAGGTGGCAAATGGTCAACATAAATTGTAAAGCTGTCATTTCCCGGAACTTCATCATTTGCCAGAGATGTGTAAGCAACAATTTCGTAAGTACCTACAACAGAAAGATCGGCTTTGGTTGTGAATGAATAATTCATCACGTCAAATGAGTTTAGTGTTTCCATAATGATTTCAGTAACGGGAGTGCCTCCGTTAATTGTATAGGAAACCGGGAAATTGCTTACATTCTCTGACCCGACATTGTATATGTCGATGTTAACTGTTTCCTGGTCTGTTAATCCTTCTCCGGAAACAGGCGAAATTATATCGTTAACATAAATATCATATTCAGGAGGAGGAGGCATAAACTCATCTGCACCGATATCAGGGTAAAGTGGGTGTCTTACTTCTCCATCAATATCTTCCGTAACGGATGATACCGGTACTGCCGCATCATTCAATGCCGAACTTAATACATGTAGATCAGTTGAACTCACATACTGCGGATCGACTGAAACGGAATGGCTGTCAAATCCCGAGGCAGCCTGCCATGCAGTTAGATCGGAAATTTGGTTAGAACTCCCATACAAGCCAATGAACGAACCTGTGTTATAAAGATCATTGTAATCTGATGAAGAAATGTAATTATGAGTAATTGCATTATCTCCAATTAAAATACTATAGCCACCAGCCTGATTCGAAAAAATGTTATTCAACACATTATTGTTGTAGGTTTCAGGATCATCCGCGCAGTCCAGGCTAATACAGAAGTTATCCTGAAAGCTTGTTCCTGTTAAGTTAATACTGTTATAATAAATATCTGTGTAGCTTCCAATGAAAACCGTTATCCCATATAAGGGGTGAGCATTGGAGGACATGGCAACAAAATTGTTTGATACCAATCCCCTGTTAACAGCACTGCCGGCACAATCGTATAAATAGATCCCAAAGACAACATTATCACAAGGTTCCATTATTACCTGATTTTTATCTATAGTAAACCCCTCTTCAATATTCGTCAGTTCAATACCAAAACATTGTGCAATAGTCGAAGTAAAATATTGAATTGTATTTCCAATAATTTGTGGCGTTTGATGATATTTTAATGAAATACCTGTGTACATAAAATTCTGGATAGTATTTCCACTGATCTCCAAACCTGTTGACAAATCAGCACCTGAACCAACTCCATGTAAATATATTCCCCATGAGCCATTTACTATTTCGTTATCATTTATTTGAATATCATTACAATGAGAATTTTCACAATAGATAACTACATTGTCAGAAGAGATGTATGAATCATCAGAGGTTCCTGTTATCGTGTTATTAAGTATTGATATATGGTGGGCATCATTTGTGAATTCAAGAACCTTACCGTATGTTGAAACATTATTCGTATAACCGGGAGCAGTCAGGTCAAGATTTTGGATTGTGATGTATGAGCAACCATCAAATTGAATAATAAAATTTCCTTCGTTACTCGAAAAATTTAGTTCTGCGTTATCTGACTTATTTGGCTCTGTTTGGAAAGTTATGGTTTTGTCTGGTCCGGAACCATTTATATTGATAACCTGAATTTGTTCATAATATATATCCGGTCTAACATTAAAAATCACATGATCAGAAATTCCTCTGTTTATAAGATTAACAACTGCGGTACCAAAGGTTGGAAAATCAGGATTGGTCCCACCTATGGTATATGTTCCGTACAAAGCATCGGTATAATCAAATGATTCGTTCCATATCATATAATCATCCAATGGATTTGATTGGCAATTGGCACTGCCAAAGGGCATGTAACTGGCAATTGTCCATGTTCCATAAGTTACAGGGCCATCGGTGATAGTATCCAGATCAACCACAAATGTCACATCATAATATGCTCCGACAGCAAGGGCCGGAATATCTGCTTTCCCTAAGAAATAATTCCAGCCACCCTCAGGTGGAGTTTCTTCAAGCGCATATCCAGCTTCACTTGGATTTATAATAGGAAATGATCCGTTGTTAATTACTCGCTGTGTTATTTCAAGAGTGGTCCCATAAAAATTAATGTTTCTGTAATTTGGATCATCCGACAAATTTCCACATTCGCCGGGATAACCATAGTCCCAGCCCTGATCTCCTGGCTTATAACCATAATTATTGTATGCGGCATCAACATAATAATACAGCCAAATCCAAGAAACTCCATAGTCCACATCATAATCATCATATTGGAAATTCAATGTGCTTGACCAATCTGACAATGTATCATAAGTTCCCTGACTGGGTATAAATCGAATTACCCTATAAGAATTTGCACCGGGCACTGGATCCCACGTAACCCTGACTTTGTCTGCATAAGCTCCATTTGTAGCTTCAACCTCCGGTGCATAAAGTTTCCGCCAGCCTATATCATAACTGCTGAATTCACTTTCGAAAGATCCTGACCCATCGGTTGAGACTTTTACCCAATAAAAATAATCGCCGGGAGCTGTAGCAGTTGAATCGTTAAAAGATAATTGGTTGATCCAGCCTGTGACCGGGTTGGCAGCAGACGGACTTGGATTAACATGCCTGAAAATCCTATAATAATTTGCACCTGATACAGCAGTCCATGATAATTCAATACAATCTGTATTTATACCATCACCTGAGGTTATTGTTGGTGGCACAAAACTTCTCCAACCACTATCACCCAAACCAAATTCTGTTGCATTTGCTCCCCACTGATCTGTAGCAGCCTTAACCCAGTAATAATAATAACTTCCTCCATCAACTGAATAATCAGTTCGATTTGTTGTGGTTTGCCATACAGCACTCATTGCAGTTGCCGTATTGGGATCATCTACTGTGTTTTTATATACCATGTAATGGGAGGCTCCGGGTATGCTGTTCCATGTAATTTCAATCCGGTCGTTGTATAAACCATCAGTAGCATCGGCTTCGGGAGCACCCATTAGGGCAACCCAACCGGCATCATAGGAACTGTAATAGGGTGATTCCCTATCCCCAGCACTACTCATGGCAGATTTTACCCAGTAAAAGTATGTGGTAAGCGTAGTTGCAGTCCAATCGGAAAACGTTGTGTTGGGTGTCCAGCCTGTTGATAGGGGATCTGCAGTACTAAAATTTGTCGTTGTATTTCTCCACACTTTATAATTGGTAGCACCTTCTGCCGGATCCCAGCTTATCACCACCCTGTCATCATATTGTCCATCGGTTGCCTCTACATTGGTTGGCGGAACAAGGTATCTCCATCCTGCATCCGAGCTACTCAACGGACCAGCCCTGAATCCTAAATACGTATCAGAAGCTTGTACCCAATAATAATTATCTATTCCCCTGGTTGGAGTTGTGTCCCAAAAGGCTGTGGAACTGCTCCATGGATCAGGACTGATGGGTGTGGCAGTGTTTGGATCATCAACTGTATTCCGGTAAACTTTATAATGATAAACTGTTGGGCCCGGAGGAGAATCCCATGTAATAACTATTTTATCGCCATAAGTCCCATCAGAAGCCTGAACATTGGTCGGAGCAGGAGCATCTGATAAAGTGATCTGTTGTGCGCAGGTGATGTTATTGTTCCATTCGTGGGTTTCGTCAACCTGGTACTTATAGTCGGCAAAAGACCCAATATAGTAAGTGCCGGTTGGAATTTCAGGTTCAATATCAGCAATGTCAACATCAATATCTTCTCCTACAACTATGCCAGGATTGTGTATATGAATTGAATCTTCACCGATTAAATAATCACCAGGACTTATGAGATCATTATCCGAAACGTAATATCCAATAAAATAGGGACCTGCATCACCCATCTGAGAATTATTCATAACAACAACATCTAAATCTATTTCGGTACCTGTAATAACAGCATTGGCATTAGTGGGCTCAAGATCAGGTGTCATAACAGGCATTACATCAGTTTTCCAGACTCCACGCCCCCAAGTACCCACAACTAATCTGTCAGGATCAGTTGAATAAATAATTTTCATATCAATTACCGGAACAAGTGGTAATCCTGATTTAAATAATACCCAATTTGTCATAGCATTATCTTTATAATAAACTCCAGCTCTGGTTCCTACATATAAACCCCCATCGCTACCTTTGTGGAAAGCAATACATTTCATTGGAATATCAGGAAGGTTTCCTGTGATTGATGTCCAGGTTTCTCCCCGGTCAGTTGATTTGTATATATATCTGTCGATAGCCATATATACAATATCTGGGTTAGTGCCATGTGTTTCAAGGCATTTAACTGGCCAACCGTATGGCTTTGTAATTTCTACCCAAGCTGGATCAGCAGCAAAAGCATTATCTGTTCTGTAAAGCCTTGTTCCATCACCTTTAGATATATAGATGATATTTCCATCAGCCTGGGATTGTTCCATTACTCCTGTTGTTTTATCTTCCACGAGTTTGCCATCTGATATATTAGTCCAGGTAACATCTCCAGGATCAGTGGCTTTCACATTATTGCTGCGCCATACATTTTGATATCCTGCGAATATGATGTTTGGATCATCCATATCCAAAATAAATGGCCTAAACCACCCTGCATCCTCTTCAATTGAAGAAGAGATATTTGCCCATTCCTCAGAAAATTGTGCACCTTCCGTGCTACGACGGATATCAGAAAATTGTGAGCTTCCATACATAAATTGATCATCAGTATAATCTATGGCACAGCCCATCCCATCTCCACCTAACACCCTGTTATACTCGCTGTTGTAAGGAATAATGGTTCCATTATCCTGGAGTCCTGCCATAAATATCTCCGGACTGGTTTCGCTAACTGCCATACGGGCAACCTGGGTAATTTCAAGGCCATCTCCAAGATTTGTAAAAGAAGCTCCTACATCACTTGAGTGAAATAATCCGCCATCATTTCCTATATACAAATCGTTGGTATGAGGCGAAAATTTAAAATCGTGCTGATCAGCATGGATGTTATAGGCGATATCTAATTCAGTCCAGTTATTACCTCCGTCTGTTGATCTATAAACAGGAACCATCCCGGCAAAAATGATATCTTCATTGGTTGGATCAACAGCCAATGCCACATTAAACCATCCCTGAGCACTTCCATCAAAAGCTGATGATGTCTTTTTAGTTGGAAAACTTAATCCACTGTCTGTAGAAATATAAAATCCATCAAATTCGCTGTCTTTGGTTGCGAAAAAATAAACAATATTTGGTTGTGCAGGCGTAACTCCTATCATACATCGGTTTGCAGGGTCAAGCCCTGATGTAATCTCTGTCCAGACTATTCCCCATGAATCTGATCTGAAGAACTTGCCTTCACCGGTAGCATAAACTATTGAAGGATCCCCCGGTTTGTATGTCATATCCTTTACGTTAACATCAATACCTGTGGTTTTATTCCAGGTATCACCTTCATCTATCGAAACATAAACTCCATTATCGGCTGCAGCTAACAGTACATTATAATTATCAGGTTGAATTAAAATTTCGGAAACTAACCTGTTATCCATTGATGAAATCATCTGTGTCCAGCTTGTTCCCCCATCAATTGATTTCCAGATACCCTGCCCCGGTACAGAGCTGGCATCCCTGTCACCTGTTCCGATAAAGATCATATTCGGATTAGCCGGATGGATTAGAATAGCAGAAACACCGATACTTGTAAGCTCATCAGTATTTAGATTAGTCCAACTGTTCCCACCTGTGGTCGTTTTCCAAATACCCCCGGAATGGGAACCAACATAAATTGTATTTGCATCAGTAGGGTGAAATGCAACACATGCAAGCCTTCCAATTCCTGTCCTATACCCGGTTGGGGGATGTACAGGTACTATATCAGGTCCTATGAAATACCAGTCTCCAACAATACCTTTGTCACCATATAACTGTTTGAATTTTAGAAATTCCTTGTTAAAATAGCTGGCAGGAAGCAATTTGCCATCAGGCCCGGTCATCCCTTCCATTGCATATTGCCATCTTTTGAACTGTTTGTAGCCTGTCCCTTTGATATTTGTTTTATCCTTATGTGCCCAGTAATTATCAAATTCCTGAACCAACTGGTGATAATTCTGGTCACGATCTTCCATTTTCTGTTGCCAGTAATCGAAATTTGAACGATCGTAGGTTTGACTGAAAGTTTTTGTAAATAGTCCGCTTAAAAAAAGCGTTACAAGAAGAACTGCAAATAGAAAAGTAAATTTTTTCATGATAAGGTTTTGTTTATTTAAACTCATAAAAATTTCAACTAAAATACTCTTGAATGATTATACAGAAAAGCGGTTATGAGTAAATTGCGGAATTAAGAAGGTGGATTGCGGGAAATATTTAGTGTTTGAAAATTAAAAAAGCAGTTTCATCAACTCCTCCTTTTTCTTTCTCGAAACTCTTACTTCATCCCCATTACTCATAATAAGTTCACCGCCTTCACCGCGGGTGTATTCTTTAATATGGTCAAGGTTTACAAGATAGGAATTTTGTACTCTGAAAAATCCGTTATGGTCTATAATTTTCTCTACTTCTTTCAGTGTTTTGCTTAGCATTAACCTTTTGTCATGAGTCAGATAAATATAGGTATAGTTGCTTTCCGATTCGCAATAGATAATAGAATCAAACGGGATCATTTTAATTTTTCCGTCAATGGAAAGGGCAACTTTTTTCCTTCTCACCTCAGGTTGTCCTATCATTTTAAGCAATTCATCAATTTTGTTATATTGCTCGTGCTTATCTATCTTTTCTTTCACCTTTTCCATTGCCTGTACAAGTTCTTCAGGATCGATAGGTTTTAACAAATAATCAATTGCGTTTACTTTAAAGGCTTTAATTGCATACTCATCATAGGCAGTGGTAAAAATAATCTCAAACGATTTGTAAGTAATGTGTTGCAACATCTCGAAGCCATTCATCACCGGCATAGCGATGTCAAGAAAGACAATGTCAGGTTTCAGTTTATCTATTAGCTGAATCCCTTTTTCAGCCGATTCAGCCAATCCGATTATTTCTATCTTCGGACAATGCTTTTGTACAAGGAGTTCGGTAGTTTGCAAGCTGTGAAGCTCATCATCGACAATTATTGCTTTTAGTTTCATAATTTCATATTTCAAACCTTATCTCCACTTTTGTTCCTGTAGGTTCATTGTTATCATTATATAAATCAATAATTTTAAAATCCGATTGTTTATTGCGAATACTTTTCATCAGGCTCATCCTTTCTTCTGTTATTTGCAATCCATAAGATTTTTTTTCAAATAAATTATTCTTTTTGATTTGAGCCGCTTTTTCACGTCCTATTCCGTTATCCTCAATAATAATATTCAATTTTCCATTTTTTTTATTAATATCAACTTTCAGCATACCATTTTCCTTTTTTGGCATCAGCCCGTGCCATATAGCATTTTCCACAAATGGCTGAATGGTTAACGGTTGTATTTTGATATCCTCCTGGTTTATATTATCTGCAATATTTATTTTATAATCAAATTTCCTGTTGAATCTCATCTGCTCGAAATCAATGTATATCTCAAGAGCATGAAGTTCATCATTAAGGCTGATCTGGTTTTGACGTGAATTTCTTAATATTAGTCTCAAAAGCCTCGCAAATTTAGTTATATACTCCGAAGCATTTTCATTTTCATCTTTCAGAATATAATACCTGATTGAGTTGAGACTGTTAAACAGGAAATGCGGATTCATTTGTGCCCTGAGTGCCTTGATCTCCAATTGACCTATTTTTTTATTATAGAGAGTCTTTAACTCTTCCTGCTTTCTAAGTTGGCTCATCCTGTAAAAATGAGCAAGAAGGGCAAGCAGGATTATACTAAAGATAAAAAGACTATAGAACCACCAGGTTTTCCAATATGGTGTTTCGATGAATATGGGAATAACGATTTCATTTCTGTTATTGGTTTTCAACCTGAAATTATAACTGCCTCCACCGAGATTAGTATAAGTGATGTGTTTTCTTTGTCCGGCATTTTGCCACTTCTTATCAAGTCCTTCGAGAATATATTGGAAATTAGCCTGATCCTGCCGGAAAAAATTTATTGCCCCATATTCAATTGAAAAAAAATTTTGATTGTATTTTAGTTCGATGGGCTGATCATTCTTCAGGAAAGGATTAACATTTACATGTTCATCAAAAATTTTAAAGTATTTTAAATAAGGCTTGTTGGTTGTCTTTAATGGTTTAATGTCGTCAGGATAAAAATGATAATAACCATTGCCTGTGCCAATGAAAATTTCACCATCACTATCAACATCTATACATTGCAGATCCATAAGGCCGTATTCTATGCCGTAATTTTCGATCGAATCAGTTACTGCATTTATCTTACTGATTCCTAAAGGTGTTATTACCCAAACATTATCCGATTTATCGGTTACCAGGTTTTGAATACAATTGTGTTGCAAGCCTGTTGATTTAGAATATGACTTAATAAAAAATGCCGTATCGTCAGTAACCTTTATTACAGCTATTCCGGCATTAGCTGTGCCAAGCCAGATATTACCATTTTGAGTTTCAGTTATTGTATATATTTTTTTAAGCTTAATATCCGAATTACTGAAATCCCCGGGATATGAGTAGTTAATTAATTTGTTCAGACCAGGGTCAAAAAATCCGAAATCTTCGGAAACATACCATGTCCTGCCTTTACTATCAGTGTATAAGGAGAATATGAAAGATTCAAACAAAACTTTCTTTTTTTGACTATCCTCGAAAAAATAATTATGGATAGTATCATATTCTGTGTCGATACAAAAAAGTCCATGAAATTTGCTACCTGCCCATATTCTATTTTTATTATCTAATGCAGCGCTCACAAATGTTACAATATGAGATCTGTTAATATCAAACTTGTTCGGATCAAAATTATAATAGGGCTGTATTTTAGGTTTGTACTCGTCAATATAATATAAATTATGGTGTCCAATGAGCCAATGCCGGCTATTTTTACCCTCTTTGATATTTATAATAAAATTTTCTCCAACGTCGTTGATCGGAGTATATGAATACTCTTGAATGTTTCCGGTTGATTTATTTATAGCTAATAATTTTCCGTATTTATCGTAAGTTCCTGCCCATATTATATCACTTGATTTAGCCTGACCTAATGAAATAATATTATGTGAAATATTTTCTTTGTTAAACTGGTATGCTTTTGTATTAGTATAATACAATCCATCTGTAATTGATGAAACGTAGATAAATCCGGATTTATCTGTAATGATATCGGTTGCGCCATTTACAGAGATACTATTTGAAAGAGGGTTAGTTAGAAACCTGATTGAGTTATCATTGATGTTAAAAATACCGATACCTTTATGGTAGGAGATAAACCAGAATTCATTATTATTTTTCCACACAATTCTTATAACATTATTTCTAATTCCATTAACGGGGAAAAAAGTTTCATATTTAAAAATTGAAAAGTTTCCGTTTAATGTATCTAATTTACAGAAGCCTCCTCCCCAGGTACCAAACCAAAGATAACCATCTTTGTCAAAAATCATGTCCCTGACAACATTTTCTTTTCCGCCATACAGGATTGGATTATTTGCTTTTTCTTTAACGATTGGGAAATGTGTCCAAATTTTTGTAATCAGGTTGAAACTAAATATTCCATCTAATGACCCTAACCAGATAATTTGATTATTTTGTGGATCAGGAGCAAAACTAATAAGACTGTTAGCCAACCGGGGCGATAAGCCATCTATTTGTTCCGTGGGCCTGTAATTTTTAAATGATTTGTTTTCCCTGTTAAATAAGTCGATTCCATGATCTGAGACAGCAATCCATAAATTTCCTAAGTCATCTTCAAAAATCAATTTGCAAAAGCCTTCGGATATACTTGTACTATCATAAGTATTATTTGTATAATTTCTAAATTCCATGGTCTCTGTATTGAGTTCACTGATTCCTTCATTATATGTCCCGACCCAGATAAACCCATATTTATCCTGGTATAATGTAAGAATGTAATTTTCACTAAGGGAACTACTGTCACCCGGGGAATTATAAAAGGTCATAAATTCCGTTCCGTCAAACCGGTTCAAGCCGTTTTTTGTCCCGATCCAGATAAATCCGTCACTGTCTTTTAAAATACAGGTAGCTTGATTTGAACTTAATCCTTGTTCTTCACTGAAATTAACAAAATTGTACTGAGAAAATACATGTAAGTTCAGAAAGATAAGAAAGATCAATATTTGTGTTATTCTTCTATTCAATTTTCCAGGATTATAATTATACTGAAACGCCTGCCTGAACGGAACGGGCAGGCCAAAACTTCATAACCGCATATCATTTACTCCCGAATACCCGGGATCGTTCAGTGTCAGTTTACAAAGGTCTTAATTAATAAACCCAAATACAAATAGAAATGATTAAATAGCCGGAATTAGCAGTTAGATTGCAGAATAATTTGAGTATTTTTCTGTTTTCCTCAATGGGACACCCTAAACAATTTTATTTACTTATCAGTATAATCTTTTCAACAGCAAGAGTCTTTTTTTCAGGCGATAACAACCTGACAAAATAAGTACCCTCTGATAAACCGGCAGGCTTCCATTTGACCTGTTTCTGATTCTGGGAAATTTCAATAGTATCAATAACCTTCCCGTTGATATCATAAAACTTCAATGTTCCTGATTGCCCTGTTTGTATTTGAAAATAGTTTTTTGATGGATTCGGGTAAATTTTTAAACCGGTATTTTTTTGAGCCTTGTTTTTATTTAAGCCAACAAAAGTATTATCACAAACCGCAATAGAATACTCTCCCTTCTGCAAATTATCGATATATAAATTACCTATCGACCAAATGCCTATTTGCGTAAAATCAATATATTCCCAGTCTTCTGAAGGATTTTCCCTGTAAAGGATGATAACCGAATCATCCGGATTTGTTAAAATATTATTATCGAGATATCCATTTTTATTATACCAGAATTTACCGGTGGCAACAAAACCATCCGGAAATAAACCGTCGATTTTCCAATACCGGTAGTCGGAAATGGTTAAACCCTGAACAGGTAACTTCAGGCTGTCGGGCGGGACCCAGTTATGTTCAACCCAAACGAAAGCCGAATCCCCGATTTCCTGCACTTCCAAACCAAAGTAAGTCTTCGGGAAATTAACATCACCGGTTTCTTTTACAACCTGTGCATAACCGGTAACGGCATCACACAACTTTTCATCAAAATCACATAAAACAATATCAGGTTCAAAAGGAACTTCAATTACCGAACACCCGGTTACTCCGTCAAAATGAATTGTATCTGTGAATTGATTCCAGGAATTATCCATAAATGTCAACTCCACAATATTGGAATTCCCTATATAGTCGGAACCCTTTCTTCGCTGCCGCATATAAACAGTAACGTCAGCTCCTTTTGTGGTAGGAACTACCGAAAAGGAATCCACCGAAAAATGTGGTGTGCCGGAGGTCAACACCCATGATTCAAAGAAATCGGACATATCTATTCCTGTATGCGAAGTCAGAAAATCACGCATATCATACGAAGATGCATAATTGTATTTAAAATATTCATTAAATTCTGCCATGGCATTATAAAAAATTTCGTCGCCAAGATAACCTTTCAGTGTATGGGCAACGGTTGCTCCCTTGTCATAAGCGCTCATTCCGTAAGTAACGTTTTGCGGTATCTGGTTCAACGGAAAATAGCTGCCGTCACCGCTGGGTGTATGACAATACTGAAGCACCTCTGCATGTTTGTCGCGGATAAATTCATTATACTGATCTTTATTGTACAGAAATTCTCTGAAAACAGCCTCGCAAAAAACAGCCCATCCTTCGTTAATCCACATCTCCCCGGCACTTGAGCATGTAACGTTGTCGCCAAACCACATGTGGGAAAGTTCATGTGCGTATAGCGATTCATAAGATGTAGTGTTGTTGATGCAGAAATTTGGATATGCCACGTTAGTAACGTGCTCCATCGCCCCAATGGCTGTTCCGACATAACCTATCCGGTCCCAGCGGTATGGGCCGAATTTATCTTCAAAAATTGCGAGAATCTCTTTAAGATGAAGAAATGAACCGGGAACTTTAATGGAATCCTGTGGTCTGACATAAATCTCGATAGGTATGTCATCGTTAATTCCGTTATACACATCAGTAACCGCCGCATAATCGCCAACAGCAATCGAAGCAAGATAGGTCGGGATTGTTTGATTCAGTTTCCAGTGGTATGTTTTTGTTCCGTTATTATTGTCGATAATTTCCATTAACAGACCTCCGCAAACTGCCATGTGATTATCCTCAACCGTACCATATACGTCATAGTAAGCTCTGTCCTGGAAATCATCAATACAAGGGAACCAGGTCTTGCCCAGGTTATGCGGAATAGAAACAAAACCCACACCCAAATTAAAAGCATATTCACCTGACCAGTGGAATCCGCCCCAGCTCTCATGGAAAGGAACGCCATGGTAATGAACGCGAACCATAACAATTTCGCCAATATTTATTGGATCTGACAATGGTATAGTGATTATATCATTTACATGAGTAAATGATGGGTTCACAATATCATCAATAAAAACGGAATCCACCGTTAAATCCATCAGCTCCAGTTTGATTTCACCGGTATTATCAACTTTGGTTGTCATTTCAACCTCAGTAAAGCCTTCAATCTCATGCCCCGAAAAATCTGTAACGGTAAGATTGATATAATAATGCAAGGCATCAAGCGTATCGCTAATGGCTGATTTTTCGAAGGACACTTTATGCGAACAACGGTTTGTAACCTGGGCTATTGATGTAATGTTAATAGCTGCTATAATCAGGATGGAAAAGAAGATTTTTTTATTCATTTTATTATATTTTTAAAAGTTAGAAACATATTATTTTTTTCTGATATCCATATTCATTTCAACAATAGTTATTATAATTACTTCTTTTCACCAGTTTTTATCAAAACAGATTCATATAAATTATTACCAACCCAAAATCCGGCTTTTTGTTTAAGCTCATCCATAATAGGTTTAACTTCTTCAATAATATTTTTTCGTTTGGCAATAATCAACAACCCTAATAAGCCGATAACATTTAAACCTATCGCTTTTGCTACAGTTCTTCCTTTCATTTCATCCATAATCAGTAAATCAGCATTAAGTTCAATTGATAAAGTTATAGCCTGTGCTTCACCTTTATCTAATAAACCGGCTAAATCATTTACCAGTTCTGATTGAATATCGTCTTTTATTATTATGAACTTTTTATTTATTAAATCATTTATTTCTTTACGGTATTTAATAAGAGATAATAACTCTTCTTTTATTGTTTTAGGGATAAATATTTGATTAAAGATATGGGTTAAAATATCAATTCGTCCTATTAATATTAGCCCGCTTAAAGTTGAAGTATCGCTAATAACTATCATTAAAATTTAATTTCTCAATAACCGACAAATCCTGTTCAAGTTCATTCTCATCATAATATATAGGGGTCTTATCTAAATCAGGAGGTATAAAATATCCATGTTTACTTAATATATTTTTTATTTTTATAATATCATTCTTACTGAAATACATTTTTTCATTTTTATCTGAAATATCAAATATTTTTATTTTTTCGGATGGAAAATGTTGAAGCATCAGCTTAACTTTATCATATAAATTATCTTCAATCCGAATAGCTATTGTTTTCATAATTTTTAGTTTATTACAAAAATAACATAATTTTTCTATTTATAAAATTTCAACACTATCTTTTCCCCATCAAAAACTGCATAAGAAAAATACTTTATCCAGTCTCCAATGCTGTAATACTTTGCTTTTCCATTCAAATCAACTACTTCCGGTTTATGAATGTGACCGAAAATAAAATAATCGATATCAGGTTCCTTTTCAAGAACTTCAAGACAATAGCCCGTCAATCTTTCGATACCGGCAATGTTTACTTTTTCAATCCCGGTGTTTTCGTTAGCCACGCGGCTCCGGTTCGACCAGAACATACCCATAGCCGTACCAATATCAGGATGCAGCCACCGGAAAAGCCACTGGTTAACTTTGTTCCTGAAAACCTTTTTGATGAATTTATAGCCGCTATCTCCTTTTCCCAAACCATCGCCATGACCGAGAAAAAACTTTTTACCGTTGATTTCTTTTAACAAGGTATCAGGATATATTTTGATATTCAATTCTTCAGTTAAATAATTAAAAGTCCATACATCGTGGTTACCTCTGAAAAAATAAACGGGAATCCCGGAATCAGTTATTTCAGCCAGTTTTCCCAACAATCTGGCATATCCTTTTGGAATAACCGTTTTGTACTCGAACCAAAATTCAAACAGGTCGCCCATGATGTAAATTTCTTGAGCATCAGCCTTAACCTCGTCCAGCCATTGAATAAATAGTTTTTCGCGTTCACTGCTTTTCTCGCGTGTAGGTACCCCGAAATGGCTGTCGGAAATATAATAGACTTTCTTATTTGGAGCTAATTTTGTCAAAGTTTTTATTTATAAGATATTACGAAATTAATTGATATTTGTTGATATTGATGGAATTACGATAAAAAAATAATCTGTGTAAATTAGTCCCGAAAGCTTTCGGGATTGTGTCAAATAAAGATTTATTGAAATTTGTTGAACTCGACCAATCTCTATTTATCTCCAAAAATCTTCCAGTTTCTCGATAATTTTATCCACGTCATTATCTTTTAAAATTATCCTTCCCTCCTCATCAATAAGATAATAAAACGGAAGTTCATCATTTAAATTATAAGCCTTGTTAACAGGAGACTTTAATCCTTTCAGGTCGCTTCCCTGTATCCAGGGTAATTTATCTAATTTTATCGCACCTTTCCAAACCTTTTCATTTTCATCTAATGAAACCCCAAAAATCTCAATATTATGCTCCTTTAATTCATCGTAAATTGCAACGAGCTTTTTATTATCCTGTCGTGATTTGGCATTCCAGCCAGCCCAAAAATACACTAATATATTTTGCCCGCCCATATCTTGTAAAGAAACAATTTGATCGTTGATGTCACGTATAACAATATCAGGCGCATTTTTACCCGGTTTTAATTTTTCGTCAGCAATAAAGCTGTCCAATTTTTTTTGTCTGATTTCTTTTACCCTGTTGTGGTGGTTGATTGTATGTTTATTTTCAGGATAATTAATTGTTAATGCACTGTCGATCCTGTGAAAATAAATAAAATCTTCCTCCTCATCCATCACCTTGTTATTCCCCAATTTACTGTTAATTATAATAAGCGAAGCAAGAGAGCCGGAATTTTTGCCGATGAACTCTTTTACATATTTTCTTTGATCGTTATAAACAATCATATAAATTGAATCCAGCTTTAATTTCGTATCATAAAAATCAGGCTCACCCTGACTTGTTTTAAAAACATAAGCAAGAGAATCCACTCTTTGTTTTTGTTTTGTCATAAAACATTCAAATGTCATCAGCAGTTGCGAGCCGGGAGAACCTTTAACCTGATATCCGGTTGAGAAGTAGTTATTATTTGAATTTACCTTTACAGTTTCATTTTTTTCAAGTTGTAAAACCAGGTAATTTTCTTTATTGATCCTTAAAATGTAAAATCCGGCATCTTCTATTTCGAGGTTAAATACAAATTTTCCTTCTTTATTAATTTTTACTGAATCAAGTATGACAGCATTACGAACCTCCAATTCTTCTAAATATAACCATTCACCGGTATATTTAGGGAAACTACCCGTAATTGAAATCAAACCGGTTTCTTTTTCGCGATAGCAGGATACGATAGCAATTATTATTAATATAAAGAAAAAATACCTTTTAAACATAACAACACAATTTCGGCACAAAAATACAAAATGCTTTTTTTTATTTTAATTATTACTTTAGCAATGCAATCCGGTTATTGAAATGCAAGTCTGTAAACAAAATATAATCCTTACCATTTTTTTCACTTTAATCTTCCATTTTTCCTTTTCTCAAAACATTTTCCTACTTGAAAAACCCGGTACTATAAAAAATTACAAATACCTTGAGAACGATCATATTCGAATAAAAATAATTTCTAAAGATACTATTATTGCAGGAATCATTAACAAGATTGGTGATATAAGCATTATTATCAATTATTCAAATAAAATATCTCCAGACGATATTTCCATCATCTACAGAACAAGGTGGGGATTTACTTTGCTTCAGGGAATTTTTTTTAGTACCGGAGTACCCTATCTTGCAATAAGCTCATTAAACGGAGTTATCAATAACGACAGCCCAATTGTCTCGAAAGAAACTCTTATCATCAGCGGTAGTCTGATAGCTGCCGGAATAGCAATCACACCGCTCACCACGCGCAAACATAAGATCGATAATAAAAAATGGCGAGTAAAAATTTTGGATTTTAGGGATTAAATAGTTAATTTTCAAGCATAGACGCTTAAGCGAAGGGTTTGGCTTTTGGAATTTGGTTTTCCTGACGGACTCCTTTCAGTCGTTGGAATTTTTTATATCTCCAGCTTTTTTATCATCTCCTTAATGATAAGCGTCATTTTCGGTTCTACCATGCTGGCTGCATCTATCACTTCTTCATGCGATATTTCAACAATTTTACCTTCCACTCCGAGGTCGGAAATAACGGAAACGGCAAAGCAAGGCAACGACATGTGGCGGGCTACGATGGCTTCCGGAACGGTTGACATACCTACGGCATCAGCCCCGATTATCTGAATATATTTATATTCCGAAGGGGTTTCAAATGTAGGACCGGTAACAGCAGCATACACACCCACCTGGAAATGAATTTTATGATGACGTGCTATCTTTGTGGCATGACGGATGATCTTTTTATCGTAAGCCTCGCTCATATCAGTAAAGCGGGGGCCTAATCCGGTATCATTCTTCCCGATCAACGGGTTATTGCCCATCAGGTTAATGTGATCCCTGATGATCATAAGATCACCGATTTCATATTCGGGATTAATTCCTCCTGATGCATTTGAGAGTATCAGTAATTCTATTCCTAAAAACTTCATCACTCTAATAGGGAACGTAACCTCCTGTATGTTATGTCCTTCATAATAATGAAACCTTCCCTGCATGGCAACTACGTTTTTGCCTCCGAGCTTACCGAAAATAAGTCTGCCTTCATGACCTTTAACGGTTGAAACCGGAAAATTGGGAATTTCTTTATACGGAAGTGTGGCATAAGTCTCAATTTCTTTAACCAAACCGCCCAATCCCGTTCCCAGAACAATTCCTATTTTTGGGTTAAAATCAATTTTGCTTTTAATATATGTTGTTGTTTCTTTTATTTGTTTTAACATAATTTAAAATTTGATTATTAAATTCTTCTCTGTCTTCTCTGTGAAAAACAACTTTAATTGGTATATAACAGATTGGAAGATTCTTTATTGTATCTAAAATATCCTTATCCATTAACCTTACGGTATCTTTTTCTGTAGTAACAATTATTTTATTTTTCGAAAAAATATTATTAAAGCTCTCTATTATTTCTTCCATATCTTTAAGGGTGTATTTATGATGATCAGGAAATTTCAACATCTCCAGTTCTTCACAATGCTTTTTTAAATATCTTTCCAGCGGATATGTATTTGCAATTCCTGCCACCAACAGGATAGTATTGTATTTACTTTTATCCGGATTAAAATTTACACCCTGAATGGCAGTAAAGCTACCATGTTTAATGTAAGAAAAATATAATTTTTGAAAATCCCGTGGTTTAATTAATCCGGTTAATCTCCTTCGTGTAATAGGTGAAAGCACATTGGAAGTTTTAGTAACAATAATGATATCAGCCCTTTTTGCACCCGATCTGAACTCTCTTAATGAACCGGCAGGCAATGGATAATCGTTAACATATAGTTTGTGAAAATCGGTCAGCAGGATTGATAATCCTGGCTTTACATACCTGTGCTGAAAGGCATCATCGAGGATAATTGCTTCCAGTTCGGAAAATTTTTTTATAAGGGTTTTTATTCCTCTAACTCTTTTTTCGTCAACCGCAACCTTAATACCAGGGAACTTTTTATAAAACTGGACCGGCTCATCACCCATCTCATTAACTCCGGTCTGCTCATCCGCAAGTACAAATCCTTTTGTTTTTCGTTTATAACCCCGGCTCAAGGTTGCTACACTGAATTCATTTTTTATCAAGTTGATTAAATACTCAACATGAGGTGTTTTTCCGGTACCTCCAACCGATAAATTGCCCACTGATATTACCGGAAGATCAAACGATTTAGAAGGAATAATCCGCCAGTCAAAAAGTTTATTTCTTATAAATGTTATTATTCCGTAAAGTAAAGCAAGTGGTAATAATATTAAGCGCAAAAGATTCACAGGCTAAAATTAGTAAAAGTTTTTAAACCGAACGACAATAAATCCTTATGGACTCCATTCAGTTGTAAGTATGTATAAGTTTCAGTATAAACAAAATATTTCAGACGCTGATTTACGCTGAAAAGCGCAGATTGTTAAAAAACAGTAAATTACTAATAGTATATAGCAGAAAACCACTAATTTTTTTTATAGTAGTTTTCTGCTATATTTTTTCCAAAAATGTATTATATTTTTAGTGCCGTAAACTGATTTAATATTGATTATATGAATTTGTTACTTACCTTTGTAAATAGAATTTAAACTTAAACGTATTTAACCATCCCGTTATGCCGCACATAGTTTATTATCAACATATTACCCCCCCCCCTCAAACAAAACCGGATTTCATTAACACTGAGTTATATTTGCCTATATACCAAAAGCATACTTTTCATTTTACAGCTTTATCTTTTTCATTTATACTGAACAGTTGAATTAAAACATCAAAATAAGTCAGACTAATAAAAACTCAAAATTTAAAAAGATGAAAACAAAATTCATGAGCTTAATAATCGTGGTATTTTTAATTAATACCGGATATGGACAGGATTATGTACCCCTTGTACGTGAAAACGCACATTGGGTGGTTGCGAGTAATAATGATGAACCCTGGCAATGGGAGAATTTCAGGGAGTATTATACCGCCGATGATACACTTATAAATGATACATTATATAAAAAGGTTTACAGGTATCAACTGCAGCCCTCAGATAGTTTATACATGCCGCCATACACACGTATCGGCAATCCTGTATTGTACAGCTTAATAAGAGAGGATACCATAGGACGAATAGTGTATGGTATTCAATTAAATATTGACCCCGGTAATTGTTTTTATACGGAGGATACACTTTTCGACTTTTCCGTATCTCAAAACGATACCCTTGAACTATGCCAGGCTTTTATGGGCCCAATACCCATTGATACTATTTTTTATGGCGATGCATTTGGTTACAACAGAAGGATACTTATAATGGGGGGTAATTATCCCTTTTACTTTATTGAAGGAATTGGGAGTAATTGTGGGTTATTCGAGTATATCGGAGTAACATGTAAAGATATTAATTATGAAGAGTTAATATGCTACACTCTGGATGATATTTCAAATTGCGATATCCTAACCCATACTGATGTGGAAATAATTCCGGATATTAAAATATTCCCTAATCCACTTGTGGGAGATCATCTATATATACAAATACCCGGAAATGCTTATCAAAAGCTTACAGTTCAGATTTCTGATATTTTTGGGGAAATAATTTATAAAGATAAATTAGATTCTGGCAAATTGAATTTAGGAAGCTTAAATCAAGGTGTATATATAATTAAAGTTATTAAAGAAAATAAATTATTATTAATCAAAAAAATTCTAAAAATATGAAAAAGCTATATTTATTAATTCTGTTGTTTGTATCAACAGGAATTTATGCCCAGAATAATTTTTATGCCGGGCTTAAGGAGTTCTATAGTACCAACCCTAAACCCGAGGGTAATAACGAGGAAATCGAGAGTAGTGAATATAATGAAATGAAGCGGATTGAACAGATATGGGCTCCGCGATTGTTTCCTCATGGTGGTGATGAAAGTGTGGCTGCTGCTGCAATGATTGACTATGCCGAAAATTACATACCGGCAATGTCCTCCTATAATCCTGAATGGACGAATTTAGGGCCTAACGGAACTATTGAAAATAATTTTGGGGTCGGGCGCATTGAAAGGATCTGTTTCGATCCTCAATACAATGGAACAACGAACCAAACGCTCTATGCAACATCCTCTTTTGGCGGATTGTGGAGAACTGAAAATGACGGTGGGTTATGGGTTCCTTTAACTGACTATTTACCCTTTACTGCTAATGCAGATGTAGCTGTCAGTTATCAAAACTCAAATAATATTTTTCTCGGAACCGGATATGCCGACGGAAGGTTTGAATATACCAATGAGTTTAATCATATAAACGCTTTACATACATTTGGAGTGTACAGAAGTACAGATTACGGAAGCACATGGGAATCAATTAGTGATGGGTTTATAGAGGAGTTTTTAGAAGAAGGAGGTACAACAAGAAGGATTATTATCAATCCGGAAAATGAAAACCAGTTGTTTGCTGCTACTACAAGAGGAGTATTCAGGTGCAATAATGCTTTGGCTACAAATCCGGTCTGGCAAAAGGTTTTGTCTTTCCCCGAACCTGCATTAAACGACTTTCGTGGACTTGCCTTTAAGCCTGGAAACAACGATATTGTTTATGCAAGCGGTCTTGATGTTTATAAAAGCAATGACGGGGGTTCAACTTTTACCCCAATCTCTATAAATTCCCTACCTGCTGATTATGAAATTCATAGGATTAATATAGCAACAACCCAGGCAGATGCCGATAGATTATATGCCTATGTTGTAGGGAAAGCTGCATCGGAAAGTTACAACAGACTTTATATATATTTATATCACGATTCTACAGGTGAATGGGAAGAATATATATATACGTATGGTAGCAGTAGCACAATGTATGTAGTATCAAAGGGAAGAATGGCGTTTGCAGTTTCGCCTGTTAATGCTAATGAGTTTTATTTGGGGCATACAGTAGTAAAAGGCACTCCGTATTATACAAGTTTCTCGGTGATTAATCAATCCTCGTATAATGGAAATAATTGTCATGCCGACATTCACAGCCTGGCTTTCCAGCCCAATGTTTCCGAACCCGACCTGTTTGCCGGAACTGACGGAGGGGTAGGCAGGAAAGATTTACCAAATAACAATACCCAGGGTTGGACTATGCTTTATAACGGGTTAAGTGTAAATACTATTTTTGGTTTTGATGATTCTGATTATGATCATACAAAAATAATTATAGGAAACATGGATTGCGGGACCAATAAGATTAATGATTTTGAAAACAAAGATTGGAAACAGATCGGCTTAGGAGGCGACGGTTTTGGTGTTCGGTTTGATAGATCCGGTTTAAACAGATGGTTTTATAAACCTAATTATTGGGAATTACCAATAAGACACAATTATACATCTAATTCATACCCCTCTGAAGATGATTTTATACCTCATGTGTGTCCGGACTATCTTTTAAATGAACATTCCACAGGGAAATTACCATTTTTTAATCATCCCACTACAAATGTTATGTATATGGGACTTCAAGAAATATTCAGAAGGCTTAAACCCGAACCGGAAGGAGGAGACCAATGGGATGATATTTGGATAGAAGAGTCTAATATATACGAAACCGGAATAGCCGGCTGGCAATTGCAAATTCAGGGGATGGAAATTGCAGAATCAAATCCTGATTATATGTATATAATTACAGTAGGTGTTCAGAATGATCTTTTTGATGAATGGAAACTGGCGGCTCGTATTTTGAAAACAATAACAGGTGGAACAAATGGTGTTTGCGATATTGTAAAGTTTACATTAGTTGATTATCCAGGTTATGACCCTGATCCTCAAACCTTTTTCCCAATTGTTTCTAATTTAACTATTGACCCGAATAATGAAAACAGATTTTGGATTACATACACAGGATTTGTTGATGAATATAAAGTTTACAGAACAGATGATGGGGGTGAAACATGGGAAAATGAAGACCCAAACGGTACTTTGGCAAATATACCTGTTAATGATATTATATACCAGTATGGGTCTAATGACAGGCTTTTTATAGGGACAGATGCGGGCGTTTATGTCAAAAACGGCTCAAATGCAGATTGGGGAAAATTTGGGGATATCCCTAATGTAAGGGTAAACAGATTAAAAATAAATTATTGTGCAAATAAACTCCGTGCCGGAACTTTCGGACGAGGAATATGGGAAACAGATATTCCTGAAGCCTGTAATTCTTTCA
>JACKQG010001063.1_pt1 | contig 38634 bp, 33 predicted proteins | sample 8237621 | NCBI WGS metagenome assembly JACKQG01 (sample SAMN15677084, study PRJNA649215) | marine metagenome | biome: marine; feature: Black Sea; material: saline water; isolation source: suspended particulate matter (SPM) from the Black Sea western gyre | collected 2013-06-09/2013-06-10 | depth... | reverse complement strand
CAAGCGCCAAGATGACACTATTGTCGTCACACTATGTGCGAACAATATTATTCCATAGCTGAATGTTTTGAATAATCCACAAAAAAACAAAAAAACAACGGCCAGCTCGCTGCATCCTAAAAAGAAAAGAATGGGCTGGCTTAACTCCACGTGATAATAGTGCCCAATCACTATGTTATTGTGTTCGTAATTGAAAATCTTATCGAGTGTCCACACCAAAAACACCAGCGTTACGCCAATACGCATGGCTAAAAGGGAAATCTTCAACCGAAGTTCATCGGTCATGGGCCGCTCCAATCATTCAACACTGATAAGTGATATTATTCAAACAACGTCTATGCGAAAGCTAATTGTTCAAATAGGATTTGTTTCTCAGGAACACCGATCGTTCTCAAATGGTCCGATACGGCCTCCACCATTACCGGTGGACCACATACATAAAATACCCACGACTCTTTTTGATCTGTTGAAAACGCCCCCTCCAGGAGGTTTTGAGAAATGAAACCCGCCTGCGCATCGACACCATCTTCAGGTTGCTCAAGCACAAGTGTTTGGTCAAAGTCCGACAGAGCTTTTTCTATCGAGTGTATTTCCTCCTGAAAGACCATCTGATCGAATTGGCGATTACCATATATAAGGCGAATGGGTTTTGTTTCGCCAAGATCTCGAAGTTGCCGCAATATTCCCAAGATAGGGCCAATGCCGGCACCGCCAGCTATGAGTGCAATTCCACTGGAGCTGCGACCGTTCAAAGTGAAAACCCCGTGTGGCCCGTCAACAAACACCCGTTGACCTGGCTTGAGTGCTTCCAAATTGGATGTGTAATCACCGAGTTCACGGATGATGAAAGAAACTCTGGGTAAGGATGACGGACTAGATGCTATCGAGAAAGGGTGTTCCACTCGATTATAGGGATTGCCACTTGTGTTGATCCAGAGAAACTGACCGGCATCAAAATGAAACGGAAAGTCACCGTCTTTTTCAATTGTTAAGGCCCAATCGTTCGAACCTGCTTTTTCTACTTCAACGACTTTGAAGGGCTGTTTTTTCTGCTGTATGGGGCGAATAAAGTAAGTGTACGCGACAATGCCAACGGCGATTGAGCATAAAACAATCCACATGACGTCAAACCAAGGCTCATATCGACCATGCCGGCCAACTGAAATTGCATGATGCGTCCCAAGTATTGCAACGGCAACCAAGCCAATGCCATGGCTGATCCGCCACGACTCATAGCTAATTCGCAATTTGTCTCGATACATAGACATTAGCACCCAGACAATCATGATGACCCAGGCAAAAACGCCCGTTGACGATTCGCCGGTTGTGAGTGATGACCAAATATCACCAAGTGCGTGCTGTGGCGCTATGAAAAAGCGTGGGATGATGATTAGAAATGGATGGAGGAGAAAAAAGAGGGCAATTATCTCACCCGCTTTGCGGTGCAACAACATACCATTGTCCACGCCTGTGTAGCGGGTGACGGCATTAATGCGCCCAGAGAGCGGGTACTGAGCAAGCAATGCAGCAAGCATCGAAATATTCAGCGCAGTTAGGATCGATTGGTAGACCCCTCGAACTTCAAGCTGTTGTGTTGTCGACCAGACATACGGTACGAGAGCAATCAGAACGTAGGCCACCAGAAGGCGACGGAATGTTAATGGTGGCTTTCTTGATGGTGGAAGAAGTGCTGATGAGGTCGACATTCGTGTTAACTCCGGTGATGATAGTGTCTCTAATACGGCCACTCATTGAGTGAGGGTCAATCATTTGGTATTTGTGCTCGCGTACCTCATGCTAATTGCACATGCTTGGTACGATTTCAGAACCATACGGATTTAATGATCAAGAATTTTTTTCACTAACCCCAAGATACGGTTGGTTTAACAAACTTATCTGGAGTCAACGTAATTGCATCAACAGGACAGCTTAATCTACACAGATGGCAAATTTGGCATTCATCCTGGTAGGCGATGTAAGCTTGTCCAGATCCTGGATCCATCCGGATAACATCGGTTGGACATGCATTGACGCAATTCTCACATCCAATACAGCCGTGAATTTTTTCAATTGGCATACTGCCTTACCTCCTAAAATTCTAACTTCGCGAAGCCAGATACTCATCTTCACCAGGATACTGACGGGGATAGCGCTGCCGATAGGGGACACTCTGGTCGGGCCACCACTCTTCAGGCAGCATGTGTTTTGATAGTTGCATCGCGCCGTCAGCGCCTTTTTGCATCAAAACCCAGCAAAGCCAGTCTTTGTCATTGCGTGCGGGATACTCTTCACGAAAATGCGTGCCGCGGCTTTCTGTTCTAAACAAGCCGGCGCGAAGTTTCATTTCGGCATTGAGGAGCATGTTTGCAGCCTCATGCGCGAGCCGTAGTTCGTGGCCGTCGCGTGCAATCATATTTGGTACAAGGTTGCGCCGCAGATATTCAATTGATGAAAGAGCGCCCTCTAGACGACGTTCTTCCTTGATGTATAAAATGTGAAATGGCGTCATTGTGTTTTGAAGTGTTTTTGTCAACCAGTCTGGGCTGAACCCCTCTTTATTTTCGCGTGGCGCCCACATTGCGGAAATTTTCGAGTCAATTTCCGACGGGTTGATGTGGAGAGACGAAATTGAAGCTGCATATTCCGAAGCATATTTTGCAGCGAGGCGTCCCTGAATTGCAGAACCGTAAGATGAAAAACCGCGTGCGGGATAAGATGAACCACACATCATCGACCCTAATGCATCTCCGGCAGCGTAAAGTCCGTCGACACCATCTGCCTTACATGTGTAATCCGAATTGAAGACGCCTTCACTTTTGTGAACACCCATTCCCGCCGTAGCGCCGCCGACGCGGAAACCGAATTCCTGTTTAGCTGCTGCTTCGGGGAAGCCGCCAAAATCGAGTTCTAGGCCCGGCGTGACGAGGAAACCTTTGCCACGGTATTTTTGATTTCGCACAACTTCAGGATGGGGTCCGGCTCCCGCCGTGGGCGCTTCTTCGCCGCCCGGCCCGACGCCTGGATCGCGATTAATTTTTCCCTGCGCCACGCCTAACGCCATGTCCAAATTTAACCCGCCATAGACCGGGTCCGGCGCACCCACCATAATGTAAGCGCCGACAACAGACTGCGCCCAAACCCAGCCTTCATAGGATGCTGCAGGCGCATCCGAAAGTGTTGGGTGTGTGTCATGATATTCTTTGCCGGTTATGAAGGCGCCGGCTTCATAGGCCATGGCATCGCCATCGAATGTTTGTCCCCAGTTGGGAAAACCCGGGCTCTTATATGCGCCAGCGCCCGTGCACATTATCACGGCCTTGGCCGTAACAACGACAGCTTTTGATGAGTCTTGCGAGTCATCGTATGTAAATCCAACGGCTCCAGCGACTTTTCCGTCTTCGTCCTTAATGAAGCTTGTGACCATCGTACGTTCAACGAGAGTCACATCGTCATCCAATAACAGTTGACGAAAAACTTTTGAGCGTTCAAACGGCTTACAATCATGAATGCCCCAATCTTCAAGAATGTCGAAAATTCCCAGGGACTCGTCCATGAAAATATCGAGCCACTTGCGATCATTCACCCATTCAGTATTAGTTGCAATGTTGTGATGCCACTCCTCGCGGCTGTAGATTGATGGATCAAAGGGACGGCTATCCGACGCCCAGGGGGAAAGGCCGGACCAGCCCACAGAGCCCTTGTCGAGCATTACAACGCTTTGACCATTCTTGCGCGCTTCAACAGCGGCAAATATACCCGCAAATCCGGTGCCGATAATCAGAATATCAGTATCATATCGCTCCCTTTGCGTCCCGCTCATGGAGGTAGCGCCAAGATTTTTCAGCACGGTCGGAACTGCTAGCGTGGCTGCGGTTATAGCGCCAAGCTTTAAAATGTCACGACGGGTTACGCCGCCGCTTGAATTTTTTGTATTGCTATCGTCTTCGCTCATTTTAAATTCACCTGACTATTAGAAAGCTCTTATATATCGAGTTTGAAGTTCTCGGTTGCTCGTATCAGTACTCTAACCGTCTCAATAAAGCATGTGTCATGCTCCAATTTCAGCTTACTCTATTCCGTTGCTGACATTCCGTCCACGACGCCGACTTTCTGGGCGTATTGCTCGTAAAGTACTATCATCTCTTGAACTTTTTCCGGCACCTGCGCTGACAAGTCATTCTCTTCAAATAAATCTTCACGTAAATTGAAAAGCCGCCAGCCATTATCAATAGGCCGGACATTCCTCACAAGCTTCCATTCACCTTGAATAACGGCCTTCGACCCTTCTTGCTCCCAGGAAAAGACCTCCTGCCCAGAGTGTGTTCGTTGAGATGGATCGCGAAGCTCACCAATAAACGACTTTCCTTCCAAGTGTATTTTTGAATCGGTAGGATATTTCGCCCCAGCAAGTTCAAACAGGGTAGGGGCGATATCGCGGTTTGTAATTGCGCTTTCGAACCATGCGCCAGTCTTGACGAATGGGGGATAGTAGACGATGGCCGGCACGCGAATGCCGCCGTCGCTCACTTTTCCTTTGAAATCTTTTAATGGTGACATTCCGACCGTCGCCCACCCTTGGCCATAGGCGGCGTAAGATCCCGTGTGGCCAAGATTTTCAAGACTATTGTCAAAGTTTGTCTCAATCCATTTGCTCACCTGCGGCATCTGACTGTGGCGTCCTTCGTCAGCGCCATTGTCGGACATGAAAAAAATGAAGGTGTTTTCGAGCTCTCCAATTGATTCCAGGTGATCGATGATCCGGCCTATGTTGAAATCAAGGTTGTCTACCATTGCGGCATAAATCTCCATCAGGCGCGCCTCGCGGCGCCTTTCTTCTTCAGATAGGGATGCCCAAGGTCGCGCAACAGATCTGCAACCGTTGAATTCAGTATTGGAGGGGATGACATTCATTGATTTCGCATTTTCAAAACGCGATAGACATTTTTCTTCGTAGCCACTGTTATAAGCGCCCTTATACTTGTTCAAGTATTCTTCAGGTGCTTGCAGCGGCCAATGCGGGGATGTGTAGGCGACGTAGGCGAAAAACGGTTTGCCATCAGGCCGGTTTTCTTCAATGTCGTTTATGATCCGATCTGTATAGAAATCCGTTGAATAAAAGTCCGATGGCAGTTCGTCGACAAGCTTTCCATCTTCGCGATAGATCGCTTTCACCGCTTCCGGTGGTCCTGGGCCTGTCATATCAAAGTGACCGCCGGCGCCCAAAAGCAGTGCAAAGGAAGATTGAAAACCGCGGGCAGCGGGGCTGTGTTCTTCCTTCAACCCAAGATGCCACTTGCCCACCATGAAGGTGTTGTAGCCTGCGTCGCGTAGTACTTCTGGAACGGTGACCGCGTCAGATGAAAGAAATCCCTCATAACCGGGCGCGCCAATTTGAGCGCCGGTTGGAAACTGTGAGCCGATACCAACAATATGATTGTCCGCGCCTGTCATCAACATCGCTCTTGATGGCGCGCAGACCGGCGCCGCGCGCAATTGGCGAAAGCGTACGCCTTTCTGCGCCAACGCATCGAGGTTTGGCGTTCGAATTTCACCGCCAAAGGCGCCGATGTCGAAATACCCAAGGTCATCTGCAACAATCAGGACAATATTCGGTCGTTTATTTGGTGCTTCGGCCGCTTCCAATATGGCTGTTTGGGAACCCTGCCGAGCCGACGGGCGATGATGAGCCCCGTCACTGTTGGTGGGTTCTTCTTCCTTGCCATCTAATACGACCTCTGAAGGTGCAATATCGCAACTGCAAGACAATATGAGGCAAAACGCCCCAAACCCCATTCTAATTTTCCTGATATTGTATCTCATCTGACGTCCAACCCCCAATATCAAGTACATAGAAAAACTAAGGCTTTATTGTCGTCTGCTTTTCGTGTAGTCGCCGCAAATTCTTATAAACTTGCGGCGACGTTAACGACGAACAAACGCTAACCTAGAATCGAACCCCGAATGATGCGCCATAAGTACGCGGAGCGCCGACATTCACTACTCGACATCCGCAGACAAACGGCGGATTAATTAACTGGCCGGTTACATAATCTTTATCGGCGAGATTATTACCGAACACGTCAATGTACCATTCTTCTGCATTATAGCGAATCCTGGCATTTACCAAGCTATAGGATTCTTGTGTGTCAAATGCAGTGTTGGCGCGATCAAAAAACGTGTCAGACCGATACGACCAGTCGACACGGAAAACAAGTTCATTTGGACCAATGGGCGTAGCATATTCAGCGCCGGCATGAGCCGTCCACTTTGGTGCGTAGTTCAATCGATTCCCGGAGAAGTTCGATGGTGGAATATCAATCGTGTACGTATCGTATGTTGCGTCAAGATATCCGACGGCGCCGTCAAATCGGAGACCATCGGTAGGCGCTAGTTCCACTTCTGCTTCAACTCCCCTAATGGTCGATTGAGCGGCATTATCAGTAAGCGGACCAAATTCCGTCAGTCGGAAGACTTGAAGGTCTTGATAATCGTAGTAAAAGCCGGTCAGGTTCAGCAATACTCGATCATCATAGAACCTGTTTTTTGATCCGACCTCGTAGGCATTTACAAATTCGGGATTGTATGGAAGTTGCTCCCCCCCGCCGACAACTTGCCCGCCATTGAAGTCAAACCCGCCGGATTTGTATCCATGAGAATAGCTGGCAAAAATTAAATTGTCATCTGAGAGTGCGTAATCTGCGCTGAACCGATACGTGAATTCGGAGAAAGAAACGTCGCCGGCATCAGGCGGCAACGGGCCGTTAGCGCCGCTCATAAATCGAACATTGTTGGATGTACCGACAAGTCCACCAGTCGTGCGCGCTTGGTGTTTGTTGTCCCAAGTATGTCGTACGCCGCCAGTTACCGAGAGTCGGTCAGTAAGGTCGTAGGAAAGCTGCGCAAACAGCCCGTAAGAATCTACTTTGTAATCGGCGACCCGGTATTGTCCAAAGCCGCCACCGCCAGGAGTCGCACCGGGGGGCAGTGGAAGCGTTTTCGGCAGTAGTCCGGCAGTTAACCTAGTCCGGAATGTTTCCGTCAACTCTTCATGGTATAAATAAGCACCAAGCAACCACTGGAATGGCGAATCTGTTTGCGAGATCAGATTGAACTCCTGACTGAACTGTGACGCCATATTGTTTCTTTGGCGTGTTGCAATTGGTAGTTCAGAGTTGTCCGAATCAACAAGAATTTCGTTGTCGTTTTCCTGATATGAACTGATCGATTTGAGCAAAACGCCTTGGGTCAAGTTAAAGGTCGCCTCTAAGTCAATGCCTTTGATTGTTTGATCTAGAAATTCCGGGGCGTCTTTTCGAACCTGATGCGGATCGGTTGGACGCGGCAAGACTGAATCCCCCGCCACAGTGGTGGCATTGTTATAAAGATCGGCAGTAATTGGGGCACCGCGCGGCGGTAAAGGGCCCGCCGAAACCCCAATCTGATATCTCGCGGGATAACCATTAGCTGTAGGAATATCCTTGCCAAGATATCGTCCGCCTGGTCCGACACCTCCAAAGCTCGAATAGTATCCACGGAGGAGGACTTCATTGCCCGAATCCGATTGCCACAAAAATTGAAGCCGTGCACCCTGGTTGTCTCTGTCGTTGGAATCGCGACCAGCGTCGTAGAGGTTCTCCATATAGCCGTCATGGGTATCGGAATAGAGTGCGAGACGAGAACTGACTTTGTCTGTTAAAGGAACATTTACAACGCCGCGCACCCTTAAGGCGTTATAATTACCGTAAGTGATATCGGCGCGACCTTCGAGCTCATCTGTTGGGCGTTTGGTAACAAGATTAACCGAACCGCCTGTTGCGTTCCGGCCATAGAGCGTTCCTTGTGGACCGCGAAGAACTTCGACGCGTTCGATATCAAAAATATCGCTTGCAGACGCAGAATTTCGCCCCACGTAAACGCCATCTATATGCAGCGCGACGCCCGGGTCGCCGCCACCAACAAGCGTTTCAGTACCAATGCCGCGCAGTGTGACGCGGGCGACGTTTGAGTCAAAACCATGAATCGCGAAGTTTAGGTTTGGCGTTGATTCCTGAACGCCTTGGAGATTGCTATAACCGAGCCTATCGAGGTCATCCTGGGAGAATGCGGTTACAGAAATGGGAATATCCTGCAATCCCTCGTTGCGTTTTGTTGCGGTTACAATGATCTCTTCGATTTGTGCTTGTGCAGTCTGTATCGATATAACTGAGCTACTTAAGAGTAGCGCCATAACAAATTTGTTTTTTTGAAACATATCATTCCCCTGTATTTCTTGCCCTACCCTGGGGCAGGCAATTCCGACCAAAGAAGCCTTTCGCACTACATGATAAATGTACCACAATACGGTTATCATGTAGTGCATAGTGGTATAGTATGAGGTTGCAATAAACGTGTCAAGTTCAATATGACGAACTGCCTGAATTCTCACACCAGCTTCAATGCAGAAACTCCTATAATGAGTCAGGCCTAAAGAACCCCATTCTGGGCGTGGTTCTTTAGGCCTGACTCATTATAGTGCAATATCAAAGTGGGCTTCTGTTGATTGCTTGATATCTTCCACAGTCATATCTTGAGAAAGTTCAGTAAGCCGCATACCTTTCCCGCGATCAATCTCGAAAACGCCAAAATTGGTGATAACCATATCGACAACTTGTTGACCAGTTAGGGGTAACGAGCATTCATGCAGAAGCTTTGGATCACCAGATTTTGACGTATGGTCCATCACGACAACAACGCGCTTAACGCCGGCTACCAGATCCATGGCGCCACCCATTCCCTTGACCATTTTTCCAGGTATCATCCAATTGGCGAGATCTCCTTTTTCGGAAACTTCCATAGCACCTAAGATTGAGAGATTAATATGACCGCCTCTGACCATGGCAAAGCTATCAGACGATGAGAAGTAAGAGCTCATATCAAGTTCCGTTATGGTTTGCTTTCCGGCATTGATCAGATCAGCGTCTTCTTCTCCGTCATACGGGAACGGCCCCATGCCGAGCATACCATTTTCCGATTGAAGAGTGATATGCATCCCTTCGGGAATATAATTCGCAACGAGTGTCGGAATTCCTATACCCAGATTACAATAAAAACCGTCTTTGAGTTCGAGGGCCGCACGAGCAGCCATCTGATTTCGATTCCAACCTTTTTGTCCGGCGCCCGACATTATACATCTCCTCGAGAACGGGTCGTGCATTGCTCAATGCGTTTTTCAAAAGTGCCTTTGATGACCCGCTGTACATAAATTCCCGGCGTATGAATTTCGTCGGGATCAAGCTCACCGCTCTCAACAATCGTCTCTACCTCAACGACAGTGACCTTACCGGCTGTTGCCATCATTGGGTTAAAATTCCTGGCTGTTTTTCGGTATACGAGATTACCCTCTTTATCTGCCTTCCAGGCCTTTACCAGAGAGACATCGGCGGTCAGGCCCGTTTCTAACATGTACGTCTCTCCATTGAAGTCTTTGTGCTCCTTACCTTCGGCAATCAGCGTTCCTACGCCTGTTTTGGTATAAAAGCCTGGGATGCCCGCACCACCAGCACGGATACGCTCTGCCAGAGTTCCCTGGGGATTAAATTCAAGCTCAAGTTCCCCTTCTAAATACTGACGCTCGAACTCTTTATTCTCTCCGACATAAGAAGAGATCATCTTCTTAATCTGCTTGGCATCAAGTAAGATCCCGAGACCAAAGCCATCTACGCCGCAATTGTTCGATACAATAGAGATGTCTTGCATACCTGCCTCATGCACAGCTGCGATTAAATTCTCAGGAATACCGCAAAGACCAAACCCTCCGCTCATGAGCGTCATACCGTTAAAGGTAAGATCGGAGAGTGCATCAGCGGCACTTTGAAAAACTTTTGAAGGCATTTTTGGAAACCTCGCTTTGACAGATCAGTAAATTGACGGCCAACGTCTAACCTTTTGCAGGAAGACAGCTTTCAACAGCTTCTAACATCTCTGGGCTTGCACTCTCTTTTGGCGGAAGCCCACTATTGGTTTCAATCTCGGTTGCTAAAGCCGGGTTTGCTTTTACTTGGGGTCCCATGCATTCGCAAAACGTTCCAACTTCTTCCTCAGTGACGGTCATTCCGTTCGCAGCGCTCAAAGCCTGGAAGTCAGATTTGCATTCCGCACCACGTGGACTTTCCTGTGCTTGGGAAACCGAGATTGATACAATCGTCGCTAAAACTGATACTAAGACAGTAGGGCTCTTCATAATATTCTCCACTTGGTTAAAAATCTTTGGAATGGAATTACATCTCATAATTGAACAACGCCATGCCCCCAGGACGGTATACTCCACACAGCGAGATAAAATCAGATCAGAAAGTAACCTTGTCGCCACCTTTAAGGGCTAACATTTCCCGTGCATCGTCAGGTGTTGCCACTTCATATCCAAGCCCCTCAACGATGCCGCGAACTTTGGCTACCTGCTCAGCGTTTGACGTGGCAAGTTTGCCGCGTTCAATGAAAAGAGAATCCTCAAGTCCCACGCGAACGTTGCCCCCCATTGTCGCTGCTGCTGCGGCTAGGGGCATTTGCGCTCCACCAGCACCCAGAACGGACCACTGATACTGATCACCAAATAAGCGATCCGCGGTTCTCTTCATGAAGATGAGATTATCGATTTCGGGCCCAATGCCGCCAAGAATGCCAAAAATAAATTGAATGAAGATCGGAGCTTTGAACAACCCCTGTTTCATGCAAAAATCAAGGTTATACAGATGTCCGACATCATAGCATTCATGTTCGAATTTAATGCCGTAATCGCCGCCTAGTTCATTTGCAACCTTCGCTATATCGGCGAAGGTATTGCGGAAAATAAAACTATCCGAATTTTTTACATACTCTTCTTCCCAGTCGAATTTCCAATCGTCGTAGCGATCGGCCAAGGGGTGGAAGGAGAAATTCATAGAACCCATATTTATTGAGCACATTTCGGGGGATGCCCGTTTGGCAGGCTTCATGCGATCATCAATGGTGGTGACCAAGCTGCCGCCCGTTGATATATTTACAACCGCATTGGTTGCTTGCTTAATCGTTGGCAGAAAACCCATGAAGTGATCGGGATCAAGTGATACAGATCCATCTTCAGGATTGCGCGCGTGTAGATGCAAGATTGCGGCACCAGCTTCGGCAGCATCGAGAGCCTGACGTGCTATATCCTCCGTACGGTAGGGTAGGGCGTCCGACATGGTAGGCGTATGTATTGCGCCTGTTATAGCGCAGGTTATAATTACTTTTTTCTTTGCCATTAGCTGCGATCCTTCTCAATCTCAATGTTTGTTCTGAGCTCACGCACGCGTCGTAAGAAATATCCAACAAGTGCAAAGCCGCCAAAGACAGACATGGCAGCGACCACACCCACCATCCAGGCTTGTGTTACGTCCATGATTTTAGGCGCTCCTATCGCTTTTGGTTTTAGCTCGTTTGTCTGTAAATGCTGCAATGACACGACCAGCAATTACGATTGCTATAATGAGTATGAAGCTCTGCAGAAATATTGACCAAAACATTATTGATCTCCTGTCGTTGTCTGGGTATTGCCGGTGGTCGTCGCATTTTCACGAAAAAGCCCTGGCGCGCCAACGACCAAACTGTTTCCTATGACGAGAATGACAATTGATACTATTGCAGTTACATAGGCGTTGAGGTTCCCGGCTGCCTCAAATCCCATTACCTGCGGTAGGCTGGAGAAAGACCAGGCTGCATTTGCAGCCCAAGCCACAATTAATGTTGCAATAGAGACGCCCTGATGGCGCTTCCACAGAATACCAGACATCAAAATCCAGAACACGGGAACTAACCAGGCAAAGAGCCAGATCATGGCGGCCAATATTGGAGGCAGCAGTGAAGCCACAGCAATTGCAATGCCTGCAACAACGATGATGACTAAACGTATAACCATAGTCATCGATTTTTCGCTGGCATTCGGTGCGTACAGTGCCTGAAAGATATCTTTGGTAAAAATTGTCGCGATCGATAGTGCGATGATGGCAAATGTCGATAGGATTGCAGCAAGAAAGGATGCGAGAAGTACGGCGCCGAGCCAGGGAGGAAGCGTGGTTATAAGCATGGTTGTAACGCCAATTTTCGGCGCATTGGCGAGCTCGGAAAATTCAGGTTGCGCACGTGCTGCCAACGCAAGAACGACAGCAAAAACGCCGAACAGACCGTTGACAGGGGCTGCAATCCACAGCGCCTTCTTTATTGTTGCTTCGTCTTTCGCGGACATTGCAGGCTGTAGCAACATCTGGTTGACGCTTTGACTAAATACCACGGCGACAATATTGACGATGGCAAAGTTGACCATGAGATCCGCTGTACCCCAGATCGAGATGGCGGATTCTTGTCCCGTCGTTTTGTAAAATTCACCGACGCTATCAAATCCACCTTCGGGAAGACTGAATGCCACGAAAATTGTCGCAAGAATCAGGCCTGCATACATCACCACAGCGTTAACAAGGTTGACCCAGCCGATTTCGCGCATTCCGGCAAAAATCACATAAAGAATACCCAGAATGCCTCCGACTATAGCGCCGGTTTGAATATTCCAGTCTGTGAGCGTCGCAAAGATAATCCCAATGCCTTGAGCCTCAATGGTCAAAATTCCGAACAACACGCCGGCCATAACACAAGAGACGAGAAGACGGGTTTCCAGCCCAGAAACACGGTCTATCAATTCTGGAACGGTTGTCACCCCTAATCGACGAACCCAGAGTCCCGTGCCGAGACAAACGAAGGTTAACAGGATGACGTGTGCGATCGAAAACCAGACAGCGACAGCGCCCATCATCCAGGTCATTTCGAAAACGCCTAGAATATGTGCAGTACCCAGAACTGTCAGCGCTAATGTCACAGCCACAACTGGAACCGGCAAGTCCCGCCCCGCGAGGGCGAATTCGTCCTTTGAACTAACTTTATGACGCCTCTGAAGCCATACTCCAAGGCCAACAATAATAATCAGTTCATAAGCGAGAACACCAATCAAAAGAGATACATCCATAATGTGTTTGCTCCTCAGCTCTAAGTCTTACTCGCGTAGAGTCTTCAATAAGTGCTGCGACAGGGTTGTTCGGGTTTCTTGAATTTGCTCATCAGTCCAGTCACGAAAACCTTTGCCAGTCTTAAATCCAAGCCGCCCTGCCTCAATGTTCTTAACCAGTGCGGGGCTTGGATCAGACCTCTTGGAAAGTTCCGGCAAAATCGTTCTATGGATATCAAGTGTAAGGTCGAGCCCAACAAGGTCGGCATTCTCGATCGGACCCAATACCGGTAAGCGCATACCAAAACTGTTCTTCACAACAATATCGATCGTCTCTGCATCACAGACGCCTTCCTCAATCAAAGCATGCGCTTCTCGCCATAGGGCGTGCTGAAGCCGATTTCCCACAAAGCCTGGAACATCTCTTTTGACGAGGACCGGCTTCTTACCAACATTGCTAAGAAGGTCTATCATTTGAGTGGTCACTTTGTCCTTGGTTTCAGCGATTGGAACAACTTCGACAAGCGGTACGAGGTAGGGTGGGTTCCACCAATGGGTTCCCAACATGCGTTCGCGGCGTATGACAGATTTTGCGATATTTGATATGGAAATAACAGATGTATTGCTCGCTAGAATAGTCTCTGGAGCGGCGATTTTATCCAATTCCTTGAAGATTGATTGTTTTATTTCCAATTTTTCCGGGGCAGCTTCAAAGACTGCGAAAGCGCCGGACAGAGCTTCACTCATATCACGGGTCACATTGACGTGATCGGCAATAGACGGGTCGGACGCAACTGACTTTAGACCGTCTTGAATGCGCGTCTTTAAAGAGAGCCGCACATCCTCAATGGGATCGCAAACAGAAACCGAAAAACCTTTTGAAGCGAATACTTGCGCAATTCCAGCTCCCATGAGCCCAGCGCCGATTATTGCTATCTTATTGTTATCAATCATTTGGTATTATCCCGCCGTATACCCGCCATCAGCATACACAATGTGGCCTGTATGGAAATCTGACGCAGCAGAGCACAAAAATAGGAGCGGTCCAGCTAGGTCCTCGGGCTCACCGAGCCGACCGACCGGCACGCGTGATAGAAAACCGGCCCTCACACTCTTCGCGTGATCGTCGTCTTCGAACATCCAAGCTGTAAGTGGTGATCGAAAAACTGTTGGTGCTATGGCATTTACTGTTACCCCGTATTTTCCCCACTCACATCCAAGGGCTTTCGTAAGGCCGTCAGTGGCCGCTTTTGATGTGCAGTAGGCTGAATACCCTGCAGGGTGACCCAACTTGCCGCGTGCAGAGGACGTAAATACGACTTTCCCTCCGCGACCCTGTTCGATCATGACTTTACCGACAGCACGTGAAATCAGCCAGGCGCCGTCAACATTGGCGAGCATGACTTTCCTAAACTGAGTTGGCTCCATATCGACGATAGGAGCAACTTCATTTGTGCCCGATGCCACCACAAGAATATCAATGGCACCATATGCTGACAAGGCGGTGTCTACCATCTCTTGACAGTCTTCTTCCGTATTAGGTCGTTTATTTACCGCGGCAACATCAACATCAGCGGCTTTAAGCTCTTGTCTCAGGGACTCGAGTTCTTGAGCATTGCCGGCAGTAATTGTCAGTTTGGCACCAGCGTTACCAAGTGTTGCGCAAACAACTTTCCCGAAGGCACCAGTCGCGCCGACGACAATTGCTGATTTGCCGCGTACATCAAATAGGGTCTTCGTATTGATTTCGGGAAGTGTTATCGTTTTCCCTCCGGATATGGCATAACGACAATCATGGATGCAGTTTCATTGGTTTCGTTAATCACTTGACGCCTCTCGTTTGCGGGGATGTGACAACTGTCATGAACGCCAAGCGTAGCACGGCCCTCGGACGTTACCACCGTAACTTCGCCAGAGACAACGATGTAAACTTTCTCAAGGTTTGTTCCTTCCATCGTGGTGCCGCCGTTAGGCAAGATGTGCGAAAGCCCAACCCAGAAATTTTCGGCTGAGCTTGCATCAAACCCCTGTAAACGCAACGCTGTGCAATCAAAGTGGTTCGGTGCTTGGTAAGGCTCAGCCTTTTCTATACGTGTAACCTTCATTATTCAGACTTACCGGTTTCAATACGGAACGTGCCTGATGGGTCTACGATTGCGACCAGGCGGACAATGCAGCCGTCACCCTTTTTCCAGCGCCATGGGAAAGCAGCAAAAGTCACCCTTTTACCGGTCACTTTGTCGATGTCGCCGCCGATATTTTCAAAGCCGCAGATTCCGGCGGACAGAATGGCATTGTGACACGGCTCCCATTCAGGAAAATCATCAAGAACTTTGCGGCCAGTTTCACGCTCATATTCCTCAACAACATTGGGCAGAAGACCATGGGGGGCACCCGGTCCATGCGGGCCAATCGCTGTGCCGAGAGGATGGTCGAGAGCCTGTGTATCGTTTCCAACCATCTTCACTTTTTTCTTAACAAACCAATCGCCAGCTTCTTTATAAAAGCCGGGAGAATATCCGTAATAGTGCTGATTATCGCCGTAATATTTGTGCCAACCTGTGTTCACGATAACAATGTCGTCTTCACGAATTTTTGGTCGAGCATTTTCCAAATCTTCGGCTGTGATGACTTCCCACTTATTCTTAGGAATAGATACGATCACGCCGCTACCAAAAAAATACGGTAAAGGAACTTCATCCATAAATGGTGTACCTGGAACCACATGTGCTGGGGCGTCGACATGGGTTCCTGAGTGCATGACTGTTGTGATCTTTTGGGTCAGAACCCCCGATTTAGACATGCCATGTAGGCGTTCGATTTTGACGTCTTCAAAATACGGCCAGCATGGCTGCCCTAACCCCCACGGATGACTGAGATCATAAAATTCGAGGCCCATCTTGTTTAGTAGGTTCGATTGATCAAATATGCATAAGCTCTCATCGCGCCAATCGCCATTTTCCCAGCCAGTCATGCTTTTCTCCTTTCCAATACTTCAAAGTTGCTATTTTTAAAATAACCCACAATATGGGTCATATGTATTGTAGAATGGTAACTAGGGGGTGGTTATTAGTCAACCTAAATATATTGAATTCTGTCTTTATCTGGGAGAAGGGTTTAGTGACATCAATGCCGTGTTTCTGCCTTGAACCCGAATCAAGAGTATCTTCTGTGTTGGTTCGTAATTAGACAGTGCTATCAAAAATTAATCCCTCGTACTTAAGTGCGGGGGATTTTTTGTTCTGGACAATGTTTGGCATAGTTATTATTCTGCTTTATATTCAATTTTCATAAATTAAATAAAATAGGAAGAAGACTGATTTGATTAATCAATTTTCCAAGGATAGCTGTCTACTCCTAATCGATGTGCAAAAGGGTGTTGATGTTTTGGCTCATTGGGGCGGTAAAACTGGCCGCAGAAACAACCTTGAGGCTGAAAATAATATGCTCGCGCTGTTATCTGAGTGGCGACAACGTGGGTTGCCAGTTGCCTGGACTTTGCATGATTCTCGCGAAGCAGCCTCCCCATTAAAGCTTTCCGAGCCCGGAGGTGAGTTGAAACCAGGCTTTGAAATTGCCGCCAGCGATATAGTCGTTGAGAAAGATGTAAATAGCGGTTTTGTTGGGACATCGCTAGAGATTCTACTGCGCAGAGCGGGTGTTCAAAGATTGGTGGTGGTTGGCTTTTTTACCAATTGTTGTGTTGAAACTACCATTAGAATGTCCGGAAATATGGGGTTTGATACTTACCTTGTACCAGACTGTTGTGCAACAACAAATCGGGTAGGACCTGATGGCACAGATTATGATCCGGATTTGGTGCATTCAATGACGGTGGCCAATCTGCATGGCGAGTTCTGCACTGCCCTTGATATGAATCAAGCATTGAGTCTTGTTGCAGGGGATTTAGTGGACGCCGATCGCCGACAGGGTAACGAATGAAAGTCCAGTTGATAAACAGCAAAATCAACAATTCATTAAATGTTTAAATCACAACCATGTCAGTAAAGACTTACGGCGTATCTTCAATGGTCGCACCCTTGCAAAGGGTTGCTTTGCATGCCCCAGGAAAGACGTTGCGAAACGCAGATGCTCATCAGTGGCATTATGGCGATAGCTTTGATCCAAAAGAGTTAGGTAAAGATTACCAAAAATTTGTTTCGCATATCGAACAAGCTGGTGTCGAAGTGTTGTGGATGCCAGAAAACATGGAATCAGCCGATGCAGTTTTTACTTACGATGCTTCTTTAATGACTCCTCAGGGTGCCATTCTAATGAACCCGGGAAAAGTGCTTAGGGCTAGTGAGTCAGAATCACATCGACTTTTCTACCAGTCCATGAACATTCCAGTTATTGGGCAAGTGATGGGTGAAGCTACCTGCGAGGCCGGTGATACGCTTTGGTTAGATGATCAGACATTACTTATCGGGCGTGGATACAGAACTAATGAGGCCGGCATTATTCAGATGCAAAACATGCTCGGCAATCAAGGGATAACCGTTTTAGCCTTTGACTTGCCCTGTTATCAGGGCGAGCAGGCATGCTTGCACCTAATGTCATTGATCAGCCTGTTGGCAGAGGACTTAGCGTTGGTGCATAAGGCGCTATTGCCTGTTGCATTAGCCCAGCTCTTAAGCTCAAGAGGCTATGAATTGCTTGAGGCGCCAGCGGATGAGTTTGAGGCCTCTGGTGGATTAAACCTAAATGTACTTACTCTTGCTCCGCGTCATGTTGTGGCAATTGATGGATGCGATAAAACGTTGTCACTGATGCGCAATGCTGGCTGTAAAATCGATACCTTTAGTGGAGAGTCACTTTGTATACCCTGTGAAGGTGGGCCAACTTGTATGACGAGACCTATTCTGCGAGCGTCTAATAAGCAAAAGGCCCAGTATTAGATTCTTTAATAGCGACTAAACTATGAAAGAACCAAGGGGTTTCTAGGAGCACCGATGAGTGCAACAACCAAAAAAATGGGGTTCTGGCAGTGTTGGGGAATGTCAGTAGGCGTAATGATCGGCTCGGGTATCTTTCTACTACCTGCGGTGCTGGCACCTTACGGCTGGATCAGTTTGCTGGGTTGGTTGTTGACCTCTGCTGGAACAATTGTATTGGCCCTCGTGTTGGCGAGATTGGCGGGCACTACCGATAATGCAGGCGGTCCTTATGCCTATGTGAAGGAATCTTTCGGCGATCTAGCCGGCTTTTTGATAGGGTGGGGTTACTGGGTTGGCGTCGTGTTTGGAGTCACCGCTATAGCAATAGGTTTCGTAGGTTACATGGGATCAGTATTTCCTATATTTACGGCCAACAGCCTCACTCAGGCATTGGTGGCAGCCGGTGGCATTGGAGTGCTAACTTGGGTAAATGTTAAAGGAGTATCCGAGGCCGCTTCGGTTCAGTTGGTTTTGACCATACTTAAAATTATTCCATTAGTTGTGATTATAGGTTTGGGGATTACCTACGGTGACATTGATAACTTTCCTTCATTTAATCCGCAGGGGTTACCTATCTCTCAGGCATTGGCGACTACCGCGTTATTAACGATGTGGGCATTTATAGGCATAGAGGCCGCGGTCATTCCAACCGCTGATGTGGAGAACCCCAAGAAAACGATTCCTATTGCGGTAGTGTCTGCAGCGCTTAGTGTGTCATTACTCTATGTGGGCGCGTCAATCGCTATTATGTTCTTGGTGCCTTCCGACATATTGGCGGTATCAGAATCGCCCTTTGTTGATGCGGCCGCGCACATGGGCAAGGGAGGTGCGCTATTGATTGGTGTAGGCGCCTTAATCTCCACAGCAGGTGCTTTGAATGGCAATATATTTGTGATGGGGCAGATGCCCATGGCAGTAGCTGCAGATGGTTTAGCCCCTGCGATAATTGCAAAGAAAAACAGGGGCGGAGCTCCAGCCGGAGCACTTATGGTATCCAGTGTATTTTCAACGGCTTTACTGGTGCTTAACTTTACCGATGGGCTAGTCGGCGCGTTCTCTTTTCTAATTTCTATGTCGACCCTTTCAATTCTGGCGCCCTATGGGTTATCTGCTGTGGCAGAATTTAAGCGTTCTTGGCTTAGCGCAAAGGGCTGGGCCGGAGTGGCTTTGTTGTCAGTCACATATACTTTGATAGCTGCCGCAGGTTCTGGTTTGTATGTTCTGCTTTTAGGAGTAGGGTTGTTTTTGCTGGGTATTCCGCTATATAAATTTTTTCATGCAACCCTTCATACTTAAAAGGTTACATTCCATAAGCGTACTTACTAACTGCACAAAAATTTAGATTCGTACAGCTACGCTTTCAAAGGGTAGATCATCTGGGTTCCTGTAATCTAGTGTTGTAGTGATTGATTGGTGTGCCATAATATCTTGAATCTACTCTTTTGTGTTACCTGCCTTTTTTAATAATGTCGGGGTGGTTAGTTATCCGACAGGAGATCGTGTATGCATTACCAACTCGCTCGCGGGAGCATCGTGCTGACGCTTACCCTTATCCTGAACTTGTGTCTCGCCCTGTCTCAGGCGTACGCCCATGGTAAGGCCGAACCGCTGGTGCCGACGCCCGCAAGCCTGCAACGGGATATGGTGTTTCCCAACACCGCGGACTATCTGGTACTCACGGCCGACCTGCACACACACACCGTTTTTTCCGACGGACACGTGTGGCCCAATGTGCGCGTTGAGGAAGGCCTGCGTGACGGGCTGGATATTCTCGCGATAACGGAGCACCTCGAATGGCAACCGCATCGCGCAGATCTGCCGAACCCGGACCGGAACAGGGCCTATGCTATCGCTCAAGAGGCGGCGACCGATGAGCCTATCCTGGTCGTTCCGGGTGTTGAAATAACTCGCGAGTTGCCGACAGGACATATCAACGCGATTTTCGTCGAGGACGCAAACCCCTTGGTTCAGCTAGATGCGGGCGCCGACGATGAAGCGGGCATGGCGGCGCGTCTGGATGCTTTGCCTGATTGGGGGTCAGAGCGTGAAGTTAATGAATACTACGTCAGGACGGGTCTGTGGGCGGCCGATGCCGCCGTCAGCGCTGCTAACGGCCAGGGTGCGTTTTTGTTCTGGAATCACCCATCCTGGTCGGAACAGGCCCCCGATGGCAAGCCGCCGGTATCACCGCAGCACCAGCGCTGGTTTTCGGAGAAGCTGTTGCACGGCATCGAGGTGGTCAACGGCGTCTCGTACTCGCCGGAATCCTTTCAGCTTGCGATTGACAATGATCTCGCGCTGATTGGTACCTCGGATGTGCATGATCTCATTGACTGGGATTACCTCCCGGAGCTGGGCGGTCATCGTCCGGTAACGCTTGTTTTCGCTACATCTGCACAGATGACTGCCGTGCGTGCTGCGCTGTTTGCAAAGCGAACTGCGGTTTGGTTCCAGGACACTCTACTGGGACGGGAGCGGGAGCTAGCCCCGTTGGTGAAGGCGAGCATTGTTGTAACGTCGGCGCACTATCTTCCAGAAACCACACTTGTTCAGGTGCGTCTTGAAAACCGCTCGAGCGTGCCGTTTCAGTTGCAGAATCTTTCGAATTTTGGCGATCAGAACAACCCCGGGCCCGTGACTTTACCGGCGCTTGGTACGCTCACCCTTGAACTCGCGACAGGCGTGCGCCTTGCGGAAATCAGCTGGCCAGTAAGGGTTGTTAACGCGTATACGACGCCCAATACGCAGCTGGTAATCACGCTCAGCAGCCCGGTCGCAGATGCAGAGTGAAAATCGGTGATTCGGTGTCGGTAATCTCAGATCGATTTCATTACCGCCAGGCCCTTGAGATACCTTTGGGTTCATGTAATCTAGCCCAAGGATGAGCGCGCTCCGTCACCAGGGGCTAGGTAGCAAGAGTGTTCCTCAGAGAGCATGTTGATCTTGGAAATCAATTCTATCTTCCCTGATAAACTAGATCGAGGTACCCCCTTCCCAAAAGAGCCTAATTGTGGTGTCCACACATCCATAAAGTAGTTTTACCAGTATATATGCAACATCGAAATTTTATGACGTTGGTAACCCGATGAAGAAAGCAGTTCTTTGGATCAGTGTATTTTTTCTCACAGCCTGCGGTGGAGGCGGTTCATCGCCGCCAATTTCACAAGCTGCGGTGGTGGACTCTTCGCCAGTTGTGCCGGACGTCTCAATTATAGAAAAAAAGACAATCACCCAGAGCATCGATGGTCAGCTAGTAGACCGGCCCTATCTCATTCGTTACCCCGAAAGTCCCTCGGAAGACAATTATCCTGTGGTGTTCTTTTTTCATGGTGCGGGCGGTACTGGTGAGGATTGGCTGAGCAATAATGTTGATGTTTCCATATTAATTGATGATGGAAAATTCATTGGTATTTTCCCTGATGGTTTCGATAAGCACTGGAATGTAAGCAACGAAACTAATGCGGATGATGTCGAATTCGTCAGCTTGATTATTAATGATTTGGACGGTACGGGATTATTTGATGTTAATAAAATCTACGGCGTTGGCGTCTCTAACGGTGCAGGACTGGTTAATAGAATCGCTAAAGAGACCACTCATTTTAAGGCAATTGCCCCGATAATTAGCCAGCAGACCGTCACTATTGGTGAAATTGTTCCCTTTCGGGCTGCATCAGTTTTTCAAGTCAATGGCACCGAAGATAATTTGATTCCAGTGAATGGGGGAAGTGGCGCTGCCGGCAGCATATTCATGTCTGCGCAAGCCAGTGCAGAAAATTGGGCGTTAAATTTCAATTGTAATATGACCCCCACAATTCAGAATATAACTTGGGGAAGTCAAGCCGTTAAGCAATATACATTCGGGTCATGTATAAATAACCAAAAGGTGAGGTATTTACTGGCCGAGGGAGCAGGACATAGTGCAGACTTTGGTGAAAGTGTCGATTTGTATGGAGCAATTTGGAGGTTCTTTATCTCCACTGATGTCGACTTACCGGCGCGTAATGTTAAAGTTTTATCGCTTGGAGATAGTTATACAGTTGGCGCGAGTGTCTGTAATACCTGCAGTTTTCCTGAGCAGTTAAAAACTAGTTTGGAAGTGGAATACTCTGAGCAGGATGTGATTTCTCTAGAGGTGATAGCAAAGACTGGTTGGACGACCACTAATTTAAAAAATGCGATTATATCTGAAGACCCGCCGAACGATTTCGACCTAGTGACTTTGTTGATTGGGGTAAATAATCAGTACCAAAGTAAAGCGTTTAGTGTGTACGAAAGTGAATTCATTGAGCTGGTAAACTACGCCATTTCTTTTGTGGGTGGTGATGCGGCTAAATTAATTATCATTTCCATTCCTGATTATGCTTATACGCCTTACGGGCAAAACGGCAATCCTCAAGCCATTAGCGCAGATATAGATATGTATAATAGTTTTGCAGAAGATTATGCTGAAGAAAATAGCCTTACTTATGTTTATATTACTGACATAACTCGGGAAGGATTAAATAACCCAAACTTAGTCGCACTTGACGGATTACATCCATCGGGGCTTGCGTACACTAAGTTCGTAGAGCGTATACTGCCATTTGCCTTAGACAAAGTGGACTAACCTAATATTTATTCTAAGCCCTAATCGCTATGAAAATGAATACTCGCACTAGATCGAGATGCTCATTTAAAAGTGTAGCTGCGTAGCATACGCAGTCGAATAAAAGGCAAATTTTCCAATAAATCAATGATGTAGTCTTTATACACGACTTATTTTTTAATCACTCAACTCTGGCAGTGTTGAGGTCAGCGGTTCGATCCCGCTAGCCTCCACCAAAAATACTAATCCTTAGCATAGATGTGCTGAGGATTTTTGGTTTTAGATACGCTAATTTAACGTCTTATTTATGGCCTTATTGATGGAGTCCGAGTGGTTAGTCTGGACGAACTCTTGGTGCGCTCTTATTGGCAAATGCCTCTAATCTTTCATTAGAAGCCGGCTGAGTATTAACAATGCCCGCCATAACAGATTCTGCGTAGGCTGCATCCATCGCCGACATATTTTGCATGTGACTAATTGCAGAGCAAATAGCAAAATTAGATAAGGCTGGATTTTCCGCCGCTGTACGGGCAATCGCCATGGCTTTATCGTCACTTGAACCGTCGATAAGATACTGACACAAGCCCACTTGGAAGGCTTCTTCTTGCTTATAGACTCTGCCGGTTAACATCATATCGATCATGCGTGCTTTACCAACAAGGTCGGCAACACGAATAGTTGCGCCACCGCCGGTAAATAGGCCACGCTGTCCTTCAGGCAATGCAAAATAGGTGCTTTGATCAGCCACGCGAACGTGAGCGGCAGAGGCAAGCTCCAGGCCACCGCCAACTACGGCTCCTTTAAGTGCAGCTATGATTGGCACGCCACCATATTCCATTTTATTAAAGGCTTCATGCCAACGCAGGCAAATATGCATAAATTCTTCAGGGCGACGCTGCTCATTGTGGTGTTCGACGAGGTCTAAACCAGCACAGAAATGGTCTCCTTCAGCTCGAAGCACTACGGCTCGGGCACCCATCCTAGGGAGCTTAGAGAAAACCTCGATCAATTCCTCAATAGTTTGAGCATTTAGGGCATTACGCTTTGCTGGCCGCGACAGGACAACCTGCACAATACCGTCTTCGTCACCGATGAGAGTGAGATTTTCGAGATCAAAGTTATCGAGTTTTTCCAAAATAATTTCTCCTAAAATACTTTATGTTTTCTAGTGTTAGATTGCATTATTAGTAAGGTCTAAGAAAGCGAGAGTATCGTTAATTGACCAGCCCAGTCTAGTGCCATCATGTGGTTCAGTTTAGTTGGCCGCTGCGCGCCAGAGCCCGCAGCTCATATTTTTGAATCTTACCCGTCGCTGTTTTAGGTAATTCGCCAAATATAACTTTTTTCGGACGTTTGAAGCTAGCAAGGTGAGCTCTGCAAAACACTTCAAGTTCCTTCTCTGTAACCTGGGCTCCATTAAGGAGCTCTATAAAAGCAAGGGGCACTTCGCCCCACTTTTCATCCGGCAGAGCGACCACCGCGGCGAGTGCTACGGCCTCATGCCTATGCAATACACTCTCAATCTCTACGGAAGAAATATTTTCACCACCGGAAATAATAATATCTTTTAAACGGTCTTTAATTTCGGCATAACCCTGTGGATGCATGACCGCTAAATCGCCAGTATGGAACCAACCATTTTTAAAGGATGCTGCGGTATTATCGGCATCTTTTAAGTAGCCTTTCATCACCGTATTACCACGGATTAGTATTTCACCGATCGTTTGCCCGTCGGCGGGAACATCTTCCCGAGATTCCATGTCCACAATGCGCATGCCTGCCGTCTGAACCATTGCGGCACCTTGCCTAGCCTTTAATTTAGCTCTTGCTTCCTCATCGAGGTTATCCCAATCGGAATTCCAGGTACACATAACAGTGTGGCCGTAGGTTTCAGTCAACCCATAGACCTGTGTGACATTGAAGCCTAAGTTTTCTATGCCTTGCACTACCGAGGCTGGCGGAGGGGCGCCTGCGGTCATTAATTCAACTCTATGCGGACAAGAGAAATCTTTAGCTGCAGGAGAATTAAGTAGCATACTTAATACAATCGGCGCGCCGCCAAAGTGAGAAATATTATGCTCTAAAATCGCCGAAAAAATTGCCTCTGGAACAATGGCTCGTGTACAAAACATGGTTCCCGCCAACGCGGTCATTGTCCACGCATGGCCCCATCCGTTGCAATGAAACATGGGTACAGTGTACAAATAATTAGGGTGACGAGGTAAATCCCAGTCGGTGATAGTTCCCATCGACATTAGATATGAGCCACGGTGATGGTACACCACGCCCTTGGGCCGACCTGATGTGCCCGAGGTGTAGCTAAGGCCAATGGTATCCCATTCATTGGTTGGCATATCCCAATGAAACTTATCTGTGCCGGTTGCTAAAAATGCTTCATAGTCAGTAGTGCCTATTGCCGCTGGGTTAACAGTGTTTTGCAGGTCTAAGATATCAATGACTAGTAAATCGCTGTCTCCATGGATTTCAAGTGCGTTTTTGACTTGGGGAGCAAGCTCGTAATCAACGATAAATACTTTGGCTTCTCCATGGCGCAAAATATAGCCGATGGTTTCATCATCCAAGCGAGTATTAACCGTGTTTAATACGGCACCAGACATCGGTATGCCAAAGTGAGCTTCTACCATTTCGGGGGTATTTGCGGCCAAAACAGCGACGGTATCGCCTCTGCCAATACCAATCTTGTTCAGTGCTGAAGCAAGTTTGGTACAGCGCTTATAAAACTCTTGCCAAGAATAGCTGCGCTCGCCATAAACAACTGCACGACGATTTGGAAACATCAGTGCTGTTCTTGGCAAAAATGAAAGCGGGGTTAAGGCTTCATAATTCGCTGCGGTTATAGCGAAGGCATCAAACTTGTTGTTGGACATTTGTTTATCTCTATTACAGGGGGCTGGCCCTCATACGTAGACTGCCAAACGGGTTCGTTTTAGCCAGTGGAGGCGCAATATGTCGAGCGATGCGTTCTGCGGGTACCCACGGAAACGCACTAACAGTCGCAGTTAAATCACCCAGAAAACATTTTATAGTTAACTGTGTATCTAACGCGGAGAGTTCGGTTGGAACGTTGGCAAAGCCAATATTCTTCCCAAGACGCGGCGAGAATATACAACGTGAAACATAGCCAACATTTTCATCACCGCTGAAAACAGGCCATGGATGCTCAGGTGCAGACGTGATGGGATCACCGGCAATCTCTATGCCCACTAGTTTTCTTGCAGGACCGTTTTCTTTGATCTTCTTTAAGGCCTCCTTGCCAATAAAGTCAATGTCTTGGTCAACATCAACCAGACGGTCTAACCCGATGGTATAGGGGCAGTCATTTCTAGTGATGTCTGAGACATAAGAGAGCAAGCCGCCCTCAATACTGCGTATAGTATTTGGGGCTGCCGGTGCTATGTTGAACTCTTGGCCGGCGTCTTTGACGACTGCCCATAATGCATCGCCACGCTTTCCATCACGAAGATAGAGCTCGTAGCTTATTTCGCCGCTCCATCCTGTTCGAGCAATCACCATTGGAATGCCGGCGAGCGAGGTTTCACGTGCTTGATAAAAGCGTAAATCATCGTGCTCGCCATCAAACAGTTTGTTGATGAGGGCGGGTGCTTTAGGCCCACATATGCCCAGAGGCGACACGTCAGGTTCAAAAACATTGACGTCAAAGCCCGAATTAATAGCCACGCCTTGGATCCAAAGTAGTACGTCGCCATCACCTGGAGACAACCAGAATTGATCGGGTTTTAATCTAAGAAGCACGGCATCATTAATCGCGCCACCATTGTGGCCTGTTAGGATCACGTAGAGACAACGGCCAATTTCACATTTCTCCAGGTTCCTTGGCGTTAGCCGACGAATAAACTCATAGGCATCGGGGCCGTTGATTTCAATCTGTCGTTCAACCGCCACATCCCACATAGTCACATCATTAATAAGACTATCATATTCACTCTCTGTTCCGGCATATGACGTTGGAAAGTACATGTGGTTGTACACTGAAAACGCCTTTGCGCCATCTTTTCTAGTAGAGTCAAAGAAGGGTGATTTTCTTACTCGGGCTCCAAATGGAATGGCTGCAGTTTTACTCTCTTGCGACATGTTGTTTCCCCTTTCAAGTCCCAATTTTTGCGTCTTAACCCAAAAATCTTTAATAAGTGAGCTCTATGTCAGTTGAGCTTTATGATTTATCTTTTGTTCCTATCTCGACATAATTATTCATTCCGAAGAATGACTTATCGTTGCTGTCTGTTTAAAGACTCCTTATGGTCTCTTTTAATAGACACGATATTAAGAACGAAGAACATCGAGTACCAGCAACAAATACAACCCCTAAGGCATTGGTTTTTTTATCACTGGGGAGGCAATAAGTGGCCCACAGACCCCGCCATTATTCCTTTTATGGACGGGCATAGCCGTATAGATAAGTCGACCTTCTTTAGCTATGCTTAGTAAACACAAGTTGAGCTCTAGCCATGAATTGTTCTAGACTGCATAGCGACTACTATCTAGCCAAAATGTCTTGGCCCATTATTCTATTTCTCTTTTCGATGACAAGTTTTTCACAGGAAGAATCTAATCCATCGACATTAACCTTAGATATTGATGGCAATGGTCAATATGACGCGTTAACTGATGGATTACTGCTGCTTAGAGGTATGTTTGGTCTAGACGGAGAGCCTCTCATTACGGGAGCGATTGCATCCAATGCCGACTATAAGTCAGCGGTAGATATTGAATCTAGAATTGAGAAGCTAGGTGACCTTGCTGATATTGATGGTGACGGACAGATTGATGCATTAACTGATGGTTTGCTTACCTTGCGATACCTATTTGGCTTGGAAGGCGATCCGCTGGTTAACGGTGTTATAACAGGGGATGCAATACGTGATACGGCAGCCGAGATTGAAGCTCATTTAAAGACGCTGATGCCCGCTTTTCCCGACGACCAAATAATCTATGGCACGGACAATTCAGACACCTTATATGCTGGCCCAGGGAATGATATTTTATACGGCCTTGGCGGAAGAGATCTTCTATATGGAGAAGCGGGAAATGACATTATCGACGGCGGAAGTGGCCAAGATAAGCTTTATGGTGGCGATGACAACGATACTTTATATGGTTCTGACAGTTTCGACGAGTTATATGGCGGGAATGGCGACGATATTCTTGATGGTGGCGACGGGAAAGATCAGCTTTACGGCGGCAGTGGCCACGATATTTTTATCGCTCGTCCAGGGGATGGTTCAGATGGCTTTATAACTACAAGCGCTATTCATGATTTTGAAGATGGGGTTGATAAGATTCGCTTAGACGGTGGTTTGAATTTCTCTAATCTTTCTATAACACAAGGCACTCAAGGCTCATTTTATGCTGGCGGATACATTCATTATTACGATTACACAGGCCATACTTTGCTAAGAGCGGGTAATGAATATTTATTTGTGATACTCGACACTCACCATAGTGATATTTCAGCAGAAGATTTTAACTGAAGATAATTTTTAGGGCTCCAATAACGCCGCCCAGCCTTGAGGTGAATTCACAACGCCGGCGGATTATAAAAATACGGTCTGTTATGGTTTTACAGAAAGAGATCGTTGCCGTAATAATTGTTTTATAACAATTTATAGATAAATCGACATATTTTACCTACTCTTGGTTAAAGTACTCGGAATTGTTGTTATGGATTATTCTAGGTTACCGAATTACCTTGCGAAGAGACTCTGTGTTGCTGCTCTGCTTATGATGACGAGTGCATGGGCATACGAAGAAGCAGATTTTTTGAGGGTTGAACAACTTAAGCGATGTCAGAATTGCTCTTTAAGTTATGTTGACTTTGAGGGCGCTGATCTTACTGGAGTTGAGCTTTCTGGAGCTAAGCTTACTGGTGCTTATTTTGCTGGCGCCAACCTTTCTTTTGCTAATCTTGCGGGAGCTGACCTTACCACTGCTAGCCTTTTTGAGGCTAACCTTAGCGGTGCTAACCTTTCTCTTGCTAACCTTACTGCAGCGGACCTTAATGGCGCTAATCTTTCTGACGCTGATCTCACTGGTGCTATTCTTTCTGGTGCTGATCTTTACGGCGCGACGTTCTGCCGCACCCAAATGCCTTCGGGAGAGCTTAACGATGAAGGCTGCGAATAGATCGAGGTGGTTTTAAGGAGCATTTCGGCCCTTTCCTATACAGATTATTGTCGACTCTAGGGCTGTGGTGTTCCGGCAACGGCTACTGAAATGGCTTGGGGCTCACCCATTTGGCATACAGCTAGACAACAATAAGCTAAACTCTTTAAAGCGGCTCACTGACCTTATAATAAGAGAATATGAAAATGGTAAATAGGCACTGTAAATACCGACACTGTTTCTGGATACTGATGATGGGACTGGTACTAACATCCTGTTCAGACCAAACAATGGAGGCGTCCAGTGAGGGTTTCAGTTCTGCCGCCGACATTCTTTCTGATGAGCGTGCTCTGGCGCAAACTGCTGAAATCGATCGACTCCTTAAGGATGACCCCAGGACAGCAATCTTTCCGCTAAAAAACGTCTTTGAAACAGAAACTGAATTATTAGTGCGAGAAGAGGCTTCGGTTACCGTTGATACTATCGAAGATGAAAGCCAAATGGAACGTAGTGCATATTTTGGTGACTTGCATGTGCACACAGCATACTCCTTTGATGGTTATGCGTTTGGCACGTTAGCAACCCCTTATGATGCCTATCGCTTTGCCAGAGGCGAGGCGATCAAAAATCCCGGCGGCTACAATATGCAACTATCACGGCCGATGGATTTTTATGCTGTTACCGACCACGCGATGTTTTTAGGTTTGGTTAAAGCGGCTGCAGACACTAGCACAGCCTTCTCAAAAAATGAATTCTCAGAGCCTTATAATGACCTAAATGCGCCTGACAACTTCGGCACTGGTTTCATTAGTTCAATGAAGCGTTTACTGGCATTCTCGGGTTTCTTACCTGACGCAGTTACTGCCGTATTAGAAGGAGATTTAGACCGTAAAGAAGTGCTCGATGTCGTAAGGAGTGCATGGAGCGATACTATTAACGCTGCAGACCAATTTAATGATCCGGGTAAGTTCACCACGTTCGCCGCCTACGAATACACCACCAGCACTAGCGACATGGGTAACTTGCATAGAAATGTTATATTTTCTGGAAGCGACCGCTTGCCTCGTGAGCCCTTTTCTCGCTTTCATTCAGATAACCCAGAGGATCTTTGGGAATGGATGGATGCGCTGAGGGTAAAAGGCGTTGAAAGTCTGGCTATACCGCATAATTCTAATGCCTCCAACGGTCAGATGTTTAAGCGGGTAGATTGGGCGAGCAGGTCTTTTGATGATGCTTATGCAGAAAAGCGTAGCAGAAATGAACCGCTGGTTGAAATAACGCAGATAAAAGGTACTTCAGAAACCCACCCTAATTTATCAACTCGAGATGAATGGGCTGGTTTTGAAATCATGCCTTATCGGGTTGCAACAGGGGCAATAAGTAAACCGCAAGGATCCTATGTGCGTGAGGCTCTACTGACTGGTTTGACCCTTGAGCAAGAAGGGGTCAAAAATCCGTATAAGTTTGGATTTATTGGCTCAAGTGATACCCATTCAGCGGCAAGCCAAAATGATGAGTCAGCTTTTGTATCAAAATTAGGGATATTATCGTCTACTGCCGAACAGCGAGGCTCGATACCGCGAGAAGGACTTGGCGGAGAGTTTACCTACTATGCGTCGAAAATAGCGACCACGCTAAACCCAACCCCACTGGGTAAACACATGTACGTTAAGATCGACGGTAGTGTCTATACCGGCGGCGCCACACCAACTTTTGGAGCCTCAGGCTTGGCTGCTGCATGGGCTGAGAAAAACACCCGAGAGTCGCTGTATAGTGCTTTTCGTCGAAAGGAAGTATTCGCCACGTCAGGCCCACGCATAAGGCTCCGTTTCTTTGCAGGTTATGGGTTTGATAACACCATGCTAACAAGTGCTGATGGTGTGGAGCAGGCGTACGCTAGTGGCGTCAGTATGGGAGGCACTCTCTTGGCTAAAGAAAGTGCATCAACTGCTCCTAGCTCACCGAGCTTTTTAATTATGGCCTCAGCCGACCCAGAAAATGCCCCCCTGCAGCGGATACAGATAGTTAAGGGCTGGATTGATACCGATGGCAATACTCATGAAGATGTTATCGATGTGGCATGCGCCGGTAATGCAGAGGTGAACCCCAAAACAAACCGTTGTCCTGACAATGGTGCCAGAGTGGATATTACCGACTGTTCGATCAATTTAGAAACTGGTGCGGCGCAACTATCGACCCTATGGCATGATCCAGACTTTAGGGCTGATCAGCGCGCTTTTTATTATGCACGCGCGTTAGAAAATCCAACCTGTCGTTGGTCGACCTGGGATGCCATTCGTGCTGGTGTTGCACCCAGATCTGACTTGGCTACCACAATCCAGGAGCGCGCCTGGTCTTCGCCTATTCATTACATGGCTCAATAGCAGAAAAAACAACAACAAACGAAAATGGATGTGTAATGAAGGAAACTCTCGACAAGACCGTACTGCTTAATGATCAAGAGGTTATAGAGCGTATTTTTAGTCATATTGACAATAACACTACAGATTTAGGTGAAACGGTTTGGCGAGAGCCTGTTGAAAATTATCAGTCCCAAGAAAGATTTGATGCTGAAATTGCCTTATTAAAACGTCTTGCGGTGCCGTATTGCCCGTCAGTAGCATTACCAGATAGGGGCAGTTACATTGCCCGTAAAGCGGCCGGAACGCCACTGGTTGTCGTACGTGGCCTTGATGGCATTGTGCGGGCTTTTATCAATGCATGTCGGCATCGTGGCATGCAGGTCGCCAAAGGCAGTGGTTGTTCTCGATCTTTTGTCTGCCCGTATCATGCCTGGACCTATAACCTGGAAGGCAACCTTAAAAGCATCCCAGGACAGGAGGGGTTTCCTGGTGTTAATCCAGATGAGCACGGCTTAGTGGAAGTCAGTGCGAGGGAAAAGGGCGGTATTGTATATGTGATGCAAGAAGGTCGTATCACCGAAGAGATGCTAGACGATAAGCTTGATTATTTTACTCCAGAGCAGGCGTTATTTGAACAAGGTGATCTAACGGACGAGGCTAATTGGAAGTTGCTCACTGAGACATTGATGGAGGGATACCATATTAAGTCCCTGCACAAAGAGACTTTTTATCCTTATGGTCTTGATAATGTCACGTTAGTGGAAAATTTTGGACCTAATTCAAGAGTGATATTTCCCTTTCGGCGAATCGAAAAGTTACGGCAAATAGCCCCCGAGAAACGTTGTGTTGATGGCTTGGTAACCTCTGTTTATCTGCTCTTCCCCAATGTTAGTGTCGCCGTACTATCAAAGCACACCAGTCTGGTTATTCTTGAGCCCCTAAGCCCAACCCGATCCAAATGGGTCGTTTACCGGATGATTAACAAAGATAGCGAATGCCATACAATTACGGTGGACGAAGCCATGCGCGATGCGCTTTTTGTTAATGAGTCAGGTCAAGATGAAGACCGTGACGCGGCCTGCGCTATCCAAGAGTCTGCGGGAAGTGGCGCCAATAGCCATTTTACGTTTGGTTATTTTGAAAAGGCCATCGTTAATTTTCACCAGCATCTGAGCCATCACCTAGACTCTAAATAGTATTCGGCTGTCGGCTGTAGATGTTATTCAAAAATGCCAGATATCGTTCTGGCGACAATGATTTACGACAAAACAGTTGATTATGGTGACTTCAATTACAAATAAGAGTTGTGACAGTAGAGCGTTAGTAAAGCAATCTTCCATGAAACATAATAAAAGGCTCTAAAACCTAGGAGGGTTTTAGAGCTTTCATATATCTTTAAGCTTATTGTAAGTCTAGTTATTAGAAGCTTTGATGTTCTTGGACGAATACATTCTAGAGTTTGTGCAAGACTCTACTACTTCATTTAGCGCCACGTCTTCATCTGACCCATTGATTTCTGCCCAGTACAGGTCTGAGGCTTCGCCAAGTTCCGATACTTTATTTGCATACAAGGAATAAACATAATCATAATCACCTTGGGTGCCGCCAGCGGCTGGGAAGATCATTTTTCGGCCTAAGTTGTCGCCTTTTTCCTTTGCAGCTATGGCAAACTCTTTATAAGCATCAAATGCTTGCCTGCCAGACACGCCTTCCTTTAGCTTGCAGTCAGAGTATCTAACCATCCCAATGGTGCCTTCTCCTTCAGGTGCAGAGATGGGCCACTGCGCTGTATCGATTACCTGTGAGTTAGTGACCGGCAATTTGCTCATCAACTCGCCGCCGTTTACCAGCCAGTTTTCTAGCCCTTTATATTGTGCTGTTGATGTTGGCCATATATTCAGCCAGACTATATCCGAAGCAGCGGTGTTTTGAATAAAGTAGGGCACCATAATTGAGGTAGACATACTCGCATAGAGCCCAGATTCATTTTGCCAGTCTTCGAATTTACCGGCCCATGCTAATAGGTCACCCATATCTTTTCTTTCATTATATTTACCCGCGTAATATTCAGCTTTATTGGCTACAGGCTCGTGTTTGTATGACTCTTGCGCGTATGAAAATGCTGAACATAATGCTGCTAATAAAAATATTATCTTTTTCATGAGTTACCCTCTAGTGTGGTTTTTCGATTATTTGATATTAAATAGTAACACAGAATAATTTCCTTGCATTGTTGCCAATACATACCCTTAACTGAATCAACTTTCAAATAAGCGTCTATACTAATTTAAAAGTGACAGGTTTATATGAGGGCGAGTTGGAGCGAAAAGTTGAGGTGTGAATTGGCATCTATAAAGATAACGAGCGTGAATAGGTTCATAGGCAGGATTATAGTTCTATGGCAAAATTACTAGTTGGTGGTTTATTCGTTGTTTGCTTACTCCACACAGGGTTTAAGGTAATAGCGATGGCAGCGATCATTTTGCCCTTAGTTTTCGCTGGCGATGAGTTTGAACAGTTATCAGCTTTTTTGGGGACTATGTCGGATAACGGCTTGGTTGGTCTCTTGGTGCTAATTGAGCCGGTCTTACTCGTTTATTTGTCGCTCTTCTTGTGGAGAAAACATAATAGCTTTTAAGCAATTATATTTTTAGTCGTGCCATTTAATAGCCAAAATCAGTGCTCCAGCTGATAGCCTGTTATAGAATACGTTTTTGTTTCTAGAATGGGATTTTATCATGGGCAGAGCCTATCAAAACCGCAAAGACTCTATGGCGAAAACATCAGACGCCAAAGCAAAAGTTTATAGCAAATATGGTCGCGAGATTTATGTGATTGCTAAGGCTGGCGGATTAGATCCTACTGGCAATTTAAGTCTGCGCAGTATTATTGAGCGCGCTAAGAAAGATCAGGTACCCTCGCATGTTATCGAAAAAGCCATTGAGAAAGCTAAAGGTGGAGCCGGAGAGAATTTTGAACTAGCTCGTTACGAAGGGTATGGCCCAGGTAACTGTATGGTCATTATTGAATGTTTAACGGACAACCCAAGTCGCACATTTAATGATGTGCGACTGTGCTTCAGCAAGACTAAAACCAAGATAGGCACCCAAGGTTCTGTTAGCCATATGTTTGATCATCTAACGATTTTAATGTTTTCCGGACAGGACGAAGAGGCGGTGTTAGATGCTTTATTAATGGCTGATGTTGATGTCGTAGATATTGAAAACGAGGAGGGCATGCTAACCGTCTTTGCGCCGCACACAGAATCATTTAAAGCTAAGAAGTCGTTGAACGACGCTTTTGGCGAGATAGAGTATGAGGTTGATGAAATTCAGTTTATTGCACAAAACACAGCCCCACTGGTGGGTGATGACGTCGAAACATTTGAAACATTTACCGCAATGCTGAATGATCTAGATGATGTGCAGAGTATTTATCATAACGTAGAATAAACGTTGGGAGTTATGTACTTCGTTAAACTTAAGATCAGGGGCTAAATGATGCAGATAAAAACAAAAATTCTAGGCTTAATGCTTTGCCTTTCTTATGTTCCTTTTAGTGCTGCCAGCACTGAGCAATTACAAGCTCAACTGGACAATGATCTAGAGCCACTCATGAAAAAGGTCGTTGAATGGCGACATGATTTGCATCAATTTCCCGAGTTATCTAACAGAGAGTTTAAGACGTCAAAGAAGGTTGAGAATCATCTTCGAAGTTTAGGGCTTGAGGTTACAACAGGGATCGCTCATACCGGCGTCGTTGCAATTCTTAAAGGTGGCAAACCCGGACCTTTGGTGGCTTTACGAGCTGACATGGACGGCCTGCCCGTCACGGAAATGACAGGTTTATCATTTGCGTCGGCGCAAACAGATACCTACAACGGTCAAGAGGTTGGTGTGATGCATGCCTGTGGCCACGATGCGCATGTTGCTATTTTAATGGGTGTGGCAGAGTTTTTGACGTCGGTGCGAGATGAGCTTGCAGGCAGTGTGATGTTTATATTCCAACCCGCCGAAGAGGGTGCGCCAGTCGGCGAGGAGGGTGGCGCCAAATTAATGCTAAAGGAAGGAATCTGGAAGACCAATAAACCTGACGTTATCTTCGGATTGCACGTGACCAATGCGCCCCACGGTATTATTGGCTATCGAGAGGGTCCATTTATGGCTGCGTCTGACGCTTGGAAATTTACTATTAAAGGGCGTCAAGCGCATGGTTCTACCCCATGGGAGTCCATAGATCCAATTATGGTTGCCTTTCAGATTGGCAATAATATACAAACTATTATATCGAGAAAGCTGAACCTAACTGAATCTCCTGCGGTCATTTCAGTGGGCAGTATTCATGGTGGTGTTAGAAGCAATATTATCCCCGACGTTGTTGAGATGGAGGGAACCATAAGAACCTTTGATCCTGCTATTAGGGAACAAATATTCATTGAGCTGCGAAAAATAGCTGAAACTACCGCCGCGATGGCAGGCGCCACGGTTGAGGTGTTGCTCCCTAATGGCGATAACTACCCGGTAACCGTTAATGACCCTGATCTAACGCAGAGGGTATTGCCCACGTTGAGGGATATCGTTGGCAAAGACATGGTATATAGGTCAGGCCGTAGCATGGGTGCTGAAGACTTTAGTTTCTTTGCTCAGCAGGTTCCGGGCTTTTATTTTTACTTAGGGGTCAATAAAATTGGAGCCGACCTCTCAAGCACCGCCGGCAATCATTCCCCACTGTTCATTATCGACGATGGTGCTTTGCCGGTGGGTGTTAAAGCCTTAACGCACATGACGATCGATTATCTTAATGGCGGCTTTTAGGAGAGTAATGAATTTAAGGGTGAAACTTCGCTTGCTGTGACTGAAAAAGATCCTTTGTTTAATTAGAGGGTCACTATAAAATCTGTTGTAAGAATCTAGTAGTATATTTTGGGTCGGCTTAGTCAAAGATCGATTAAGCCAGGTGTCTTTTGGAACCCTATAAAAAAATGGATTCAACGGAATGAATTATCAATGAGTTAACTGGAGACGCCTAGTATGTTTTTTTATTTTGTGAAGAGTAAAGTCCTGTTTTTAATATTTATATCTTTACTGCTAGCGGGTTGCGGTGGAGGTTCGTCAGGATCCGATACTATAGGCGATCCACCACCACCTGCACCACCAGCACCAGCACCTGGGGAAATTATCCAATTAGAGACGTCAGTTTCTATTGGGCAGTCAACTGAGCTTATTTTGTTTGTGCCGGGCAATGAGATATCTAGTATCAGTTGGCGGCAAACTGCAGGGGCTGAACTTAGCTTTTATGCCAAAGATAGTAAGGTTGTTGGGTTTAGCCCTCCCGAGGTTGGAAACTATAGCTTCGAAGTTGACTATAAGATTGATAATTCTACTGATAACACATTGACTCACACTTTTACTGTAACTGAAGATCTGGCTGAGCTAACAATTCGTCTGGGGCATGCCGCGCTTGAGGGCAGCGCAGTATCGTTGGTTAGCTATGTGACAAATGATTTTGGGTCAACGGCGATTAACAAAGACTCATGGGTATGGAGTCAAACAGAGGGACCAACAGTTACGTTTAGTGAAACATCAACCGATGGTGAAGTCGCTATTTTCTTTGATGCACCGGATGTGACCCAAGATACCATACTCAAGTTTTCCTTAACGGGGGCCATTGATGGTCAAAATTATAGCGATGAAATTGGTATTTTGGTTGAAAACAGCAGCATAGCGGTACCTGCGGACAATGCTCCATTTACGAGTCGAATTGCTGATGTATTCTTATACAATCCGAACTCGACGGCAGGGCAACAGTTAATAGATTGTGTTTATTCGAACAATAGTCGATACGACGTCTGTACCTTTGCCCAGTCACCTTTGATTGCTCAAGTGACTACAACGCCTTCTGTCGATGACATAATGGATAGGGTGATTGTTTCTCATCAGTGGATGGGTGACCAGTTCAAGAAGTTTCTTGAAAATTATGACTTTAATGACGATTTTAAAAACTTACTTCGTGCGACGACTGCAATCGTCATTTCATACGACATTCGCCCGTCGTTTTATAACCCAACTTCAGCAGCCATTTATCTTGATCCTAGTGATTTGTGGGAAACGCCTGAACAAAGAGATACGATTAATCAAGCACCAGATTATAGAGCGGGTTTTGGCGCAGAACTGCAGTTTGAGATGCCGTGGCGATATGTCAAAAATAATGACTACGCGTATTTTTATTATCCTATACGCCTTCGTCTTTCGCGCTCACTTGCGGACGCAGAGTACTCGTTCGCTAGTCTCTTATATCATGAATTGGCTCATGCAAATGACTATTTTCCAAGCACAAGGTGGTTGACCTATTCAAATTCACGGACGGTTTATAATGCTGTGGTAGAAGTGTATCAGGCAGGTGAGATTGAGTCGGATTATCTTCAGGTCAATTACCCTCTCGATCCACTGTATGCCTCTGGAGGGGAAAACGAATTAACTAAATTGGCTCAGGTGCGATTTAGAAATCCAGACCTTATTACTGAACTGCAAAAATCTTACACTATGATGGATGTGGCGGAGATGTTTGCAACTGAAGGTGCGCCGCAGTTTTATAGTTATAGCTCTACTAGAGAAGACTTGGCGATTTTGTTTGATGGCTTCATGATGGTTACGCGATATGGTGTTAGCAGAGATGTAGCGGTTAGTGACCAGCAGTACAGCGATATTGTTTGGGGGCAACGAGACAGAATTGGGGAGTCATGGATTAAGCCAAGAGTATCGTTTGTCGCCACTAGGGTACTCCCAGAATTCACCGATGCTGCGACGTTAGCTCAAGCTTTGGCCGCGCCACTGGTGTTGGATGACTCTAAAACGTGGTCTGATAGTGTATCCATACAAGGCAGTTCTTCCGCGATGATAAAGAGCGAAAAAAGATCACCCGCATTACTGCGTGACGCCAGACTGATACCACAGGACGGTGTTCATAGACATTCGCCAAGAGCAGACTTAGTTAATGGGGTAAAATGATGTTATAGAGGTTTTCATTTTGAGTGAGCTTATTTAAGTGGCACTCTTTTTTGTTAGTGATATAAGGATGACGGTGATGAGTAAAGCACTTAATGGTTATGAAAATACTAGCTTAAAGTCAAAATGTAGATTGATTGTCCGCAGTTTATGGATATTGGGCACAATTTTTTCAATGTCAGTATCTGCGGGCGTCCAAGTTATTCACGCTGGTACGCTTCTCGCGGTACCCGGAGAGGAAGCCCTTTCCCAGCAAACCATAGTGATTGAGCACGGCAAAATTGTCGCGGTTAAGGACGGTTTTGTTGGAATTGACGAGATTGGTGGTGATGCTAGGTTAATCGATTTGTCCTCAAGTTTTGTTATGCCAGGTCTGATGGATATGCACGTTCATCTGCAGAGCGAGCTAGGACCAAATAACGATAGAGAAGCGCTGCGTATGTCTGGATCTGATGTTGCCATGGCCAGCGTACATTATGCGCATAAAACACTCATGGCGGGCTTTACCACCAGGCGGGACCCTGGCGCCCGCCCCGGGCAGCGTTACGCCCCGCCGGACACCCATGAGGCGGGTGCGGTCGAAGGCCCCCGACACACGGCGTCCGTGGGCGGGTCA
>JACKQG010001062.1_pt1 | contig 38647 bp, 24 predicted proteins | sample 8237621 | NCBI WGS metagenome assembly JACKQG01 (sample SAMN15677084, study PRJNA649215) | marine metagenome | biome: marine; feature: Black Sea; material: saline water; isolation source: suspended particulate matter (SPM) from the Black Sea western gyre | collected 2013-06-09/2013-06-10 | depth... | reverse complement strand
GAAATCCAGGTATTCCGCCATCAGCTCTTCTTTTGTTGACGGAGAAACTCCGTCGTCCAGCCCGCCAAATTCATGGGAACATCCGATTGTTCTGTATGTTCCTTCATCATAAGCTACTCCTGTTCCGTAGTTTGGTGATTGGTTTTCGAAAATGTCGAATGCCGGTGATATGGCGCTGATATGGTCTATATAGTTGTTATCGCCTGAATAATTGAAGCTCATGCCTTCGGTGAAGGTGGCTGACATTCCGTTAATGGTTCCCAAATCTGAGGTCCCGTCCTCTTCAGGATTAATGTTGAACATGGAATGTACGGCAGTGGTCGCATCCCAATACCATGTATCGCCGCCTTCCATATACACATTGCCGCCGTTGTTAAGGAAATCAGCGAGAGCCTGCCCTTCGGATGAACTTAACACATGGTTGTCGCTGTAAATACCCAAACAAACAAATGCCGATGTATATATGCTCAAATCCGCAGGGAAGCTTGTTGTATATTCTACTGCTATTTCATTTGCCTGTATGGCTGACTGCATTGCAGGACCGGAATTATGGTTTTCGTCTAAGTCAATAATAACTACGGGTATCTGTCCTATCACAAAGTTCATTTGGTAACTGTTGGTGTAGGTTCCGCTGTTGGAAGTTACATCAAGGTCTATTTCGGCAGGCTCACCAGCAGGTGTGTTGATATCAGCAGTTACTGTAAAAGTACCGTTCCCTGTTTCTCCCTGGCTTAGATTGCCGAAGTTGGCATTACCCGTAACAATAGTCAGGTAGGATGAGGTTGTACTTATAGTTCCTTCAATATTTTCGGCAGTGATATCACCGTTGTTTTTCAGGGTTACGATGATGTCAACGGTTTCTCCCGGATCAATTTTGCCATTGTTATTCCCGTTTGAATCGTCAACTACATATTCATACATTGCCAGATATACGCCTGATGCGGGTTCCAGTGCCTCTATTGCGTCAAGGTCAAAGCCGGCGTCGGCAACACTGGCTGAGCCGTCGCCATCATCCACTATTTTAATGTATTGAGCTTCGGGTAATCCTGATAAAGCTATATCGAAGTCGGTTGTCCCGCTACCGGTTCCCAGGCTTAGCCAGGGTCCGTCAATGGTTTCACCAACATAGCAGGTATAACCTTCGGGGGTGGCATCGCCTTCATACACGATAATGTCGGGTCCAGGTCCGTCTATTACGGGATATTGCATATCCAGCACACACCAGCCGTTTTTGCCTATGGAATAGTTGATATTATCGGGAGCACCGATAACGGCAGGGGTATTGCCTTCGTCTGCATTGTTGTTGTCGGGTATTTGTGAGGCTGACAATTTGAAAACATATTGCTTGTCTTCGGGTAACAACTGGAAGTCGGTGGAGGTGGTGCTGTTGGCTGTTACCACTATGTTGTCAATGGTCTGGGGTTCATACCCGTTAGCTACAATAGTAATAGAATAGGTTCCGGGCAGAACGTATTTGTGATAGTCTCCGCAGGTAGGATCGGTATAAGTAGGAAAATAATCGTTAATAAACACAACTGCCGTTACAGGGTCGCCTGTGTTGACATCTGTTACAGTTCCTTCAAGTCCGTACCCTGAATATTCTATCATGGTTATCATCGAAGGATAATTATAGTTGTAATACATCATGATTTGTGAGGCAGGAGGATGTTTACTATAAGATATTTCCATTGACCAACTGATAGAACCCTGGATGCCGTAATTTGAATCTTTAGAACTGCCATTTATCGGGTACATGCCTGTACATCCCTGACCATACGTGAGGTTGGCATAACCTGATGATGAAGAATAAACACCTGCCAGTTGAATGATATGATCATAATCAGGGCAGTGGTCAGGACGATAGCTCCACGGGCAGGAAATATATTCCGTCCCGCTGTGGTAAGTTGTATGAATGACAAACTGGTTGTTATACATGCACTCCCGCAGATTTTTAGATTCTATTTGCGAACATGGTCCTGAACTGCCTCCCCATCCGTCCCACATGTATGCCCAGTCGCGGTTCAGGTCAACGCCGTTAACATTATATCGTGTATCGTAAACCCTGCCATCGGGATTAACCATCAGGTAGAGCCATATTTCCCTGTTATCAATCAGGTTGGTTACAGTCGGATCGTCTCCGTATTCAAGGCAAAGATCGCGGGCAAAGCGTATGACATTTTCCGAACAACCTATCTCATCTCCATGTATTCCTCCATCAAACATAACTTCCGCTTCGGGTTCGTCTGTTTCTACATTGTCGCTGATCTTTAAGGCGGCACACTGCCTTCCTTCAACAGAATAACCGAAAAGGTATTTTTTACAAATATCCGGGAAGTTGGTTTCCAGGCTGTCTGCAAGGTCGATGATCTGCTGGTAGGTATGGTAGGCTTCTTCTGTGAGCCAGAAGTTTTGATTGTATTTATTCAAATCCTCAATCTGAATTTCATACTCTATACCTAAATCCTGGATTTTCTCAAGCTCTTTTGGGATTACATAAGCTATAATGTGGTCATAAGCCGGGCCATAGAAATCAGTGTTGAGCTTTAGTGCATAAAGCTGTTGTGCTTGTTCGGGATTGTTTACCTGGATTTTGACCTGCATCTCTTCAGGACGCCAGCCGTCGGCATACGAAAAGAAAAATGCGAAAACCAGGAAGAAACCTGTTAAAGAAGATATTATGGTTTTCATAGTAAACAGATTAGAATTATTTTAATACATTTTTTTTAAGTTAAAACAATTAATAGTAAGAAAAGCCAGCCTTAAAAAGGCCGGCTTTTCGCAAATAAAACACTAAATCAATCAACCTGAAATTATCATTCTTACTCTACAATATGTGAGCAATTACCGGCATTTGGTTTCCATGTACCACTCTTGTCAACATTTTCAACCTGACCATTCATATTGAAATCTCCTGAATAATAACCTGTATTTCCCCTCTGTTGATTCCAGATATCGTTTTTATCCAAATTGTTGATCTCCCCGTCAGCATTGCCGTCTCCACCCATCATACCCCAAATTCCGGGTTCTAATTCTTTATGCCCGTTTAATCCGCCATAAACCTGTCCCTCTCCTGTTGTGAAATTATATATATATTCTCCGCCTGATAATGGCAAAGGATTGGCTGACAATATACCAAGATGATTTCTGTGATAAACAACAGCAAATAAATTTTCGGTAATTTCAACATTAAAAACCAAAGGTGAACTGCCATTTGTCTTTACAATTGTGCCGTCTTTTAAAACGAATGCCGCCTGCCTGTCAATCATTGTTGAGGAAGTAGCAGATGATGCATCTCCGGGAGTTTCGCGTAATTCTATCAAAACCCAATCTATCACATCACTATTGGGAATTGAGGCTACGCTTTCGGTGCCATTGTAATTCCATGGTGGTGTATTATAAGGTTGTGTTAATGGTATGAATCCTAACATATTCAGGAATGTGCTCATATCTGAACCGGCAAAAGGTCCTTCGAGAAATGCTGTCAGGTTAACTGTTATTCCACCTATTACCTCTAATGTGCATGGAACAATTACCTGGGGACTATCAGGATCATTACTATTGACTACAACTTCTCCTGTATATATCCCAATGTCCAAACCTGTTGCATCGAAATGAACTGTAACATTAACCGATTGGCTTCCGGGAACAGTACCTGAACCGTTATTGGTTATTGATAGCCAGGTATAAGAAGATAAATCACCCAATTCCATTGCGAAAAACGTGTCAACAGGATCGCCCTGAACGACTCCGCCAAGAACTTTTTTTCCCGTAATCAGGTCGGTTGACAAGAAAGCTCCACCGTTAATCTGCCCTGTCAGCCCCGTCAGCCAGGGTACCTGTATCGACACTCCGGTCAGTGCTTGTGTATTCAGACTGTATTCGTAAAATGTAGTTTCGGGGTTTCCTGCCCGGTTATGAATCCAAAGTACATTATTGGTTTCATCATAAGCAAAACCATACATTTGTGATAACCCGGGTGCTGTTAACGTTCCATGCTGTGTGCCACTTGCATCAAACTCGATGATTTGAGTATCCCAGTTGGCAGCATAAAAATGTCCTGTATTTGGGTTATACGCTAATGCCCTAATGGCTCCTAATCCTAAATTTCCACTGAATAAAGTTGTAACACTGCCGGTAGCCGGATTAATCTGATAAAATCCGTTTTCATCCCCGGCATACAAATATGTACCGTCAAAAGCCATATCTCTCATTCCCCATGAAGATGATGTTCCCTGAGAATAACTATTGAGCAAGTTCCCTGAAATATCAAATTTATACAGCATGTTTGTTCCCGAATTACCTCCTCCGGTAAACCAGAGATAGGTTCCGTCAAATTCACAACCCAATAATTGATTATCTCCTGTGGGTGTTTGAATATCGAATTGCATCAATATATCTCCAACAGCTTCAGGATAAGAGTAACCTACTTGTTGCGTTGGGCATATTTCTTCTTTTGTACTTGTTGTAAAGTTTTCCTGAGTATATCCTAATTTAAAATTCGGATTAAACCAGCCGGATTTATCTGTATAATTAACGCTTGTACTATACGTTAAACCGAGGTCTCCTAAATTGGATATTTGCATTAGTTCATCTGTCATATTATCTTGTGATAGGGTAACGTTGAAGTTTGCAGGTGAAATTTCTATCTCAGCTGGTGCCGGAGGAGGAGCCATTGCCGGGAATATGATATAATCCACCCAGCCGCAATCAGAACCAGTAGAAACACTATAATCTTTATAGTACATCCATTCGAAAGTATGCTCACCTGCTGTAACAGAATAGCTGACCTGTCCCCATGCTACCGTACCTGACCATTGCTCCTGCAAAGAGCCATCAATATAAAACCTAAGATAATCATAGTTGTTTTCGGAAGAGACTTTCCTGTAAAATGATATAGTTCCGGGACTTGAAATATAAGCTGTTAAATATAAAGAGGTTGTTTGACTATCGGAAATGTCTCCTGATTTTGCACAAAATGCCCCTTCATAAGGACTCTCTGTAACTACGGAGAAATTAGCATCTCCACTAAACTCCCAGGGGAATTTGGAGAAATCACCTGTTTCCCAGTCTTCTATAATTAAACCAACACTCTCATAAAAAGTATAATTGTTGGTATATAAACCTGCAATAACATCAAAAATTAAATCAACTGATTGCCCTAAAGGTGTTGCACCATCAACAGAGATATTAAATGTTGCATATGAAGTTGCACCAACGTTAATTATTCCCAATGGGGATGATGAAGAATTTACAGTTATATATGGACTGGTACTTGATAGATAACCTGTAGCCGAAGGTGAATTACTATGGCCATCATTGGTTGTACCAATAATAATGTCAACTGTTTCGCCCGGATCGAGCTTACCATCATCATTTCCCATTTCTGAATCATCTATTGTTAAATTTCCAATATTTAATACTGGTGCATTTACCAGAATACTAAAGTAAGAAGTCCATGTATCATCTGCATTACCGGTCATCTGAAGCTCGAAATCAATTATATACTGATCAGGAATATTGTCAGCTATTGAGAAACCAAAAGCGTTGTTTATCGTTTTTGTTGCTCCGGTATTAATAGTTCCATAAGCTTCAAAATTATCGGTTAATGTAACATAGGAATCAATACAGGCCAATGTTGCGTTCACATTATAAGCAGTTGCACTTCCAACATTTTCAAGGGTTGTATGTAATTGAATGAATTCTCCAAAATCAGCCAGTCCGTTACCATTTCCTGCAGCATCATTTATAACATGAGAATTGTAAGTAATGTGAGGTCCACTTGCCGGTATTACATTTACATTGCTTGAATATCTGTAGTAATTCTGTTTGGTTACCGTTACAATCATAATATCCCCCACATTTTGAGGTGGTATCGTGATTACGACCGGTGCTCCTGTTCCATTTGCTGTACCAATAATTTCTCCGTTTACTGATAAAGCAATAAGTGATCCGGCATTGGCAGTAACGGTAAAGGATGTTGCACCGGCAAGCAATGTAGGACTATGTGTAACTGAAAGATATTGCGGAATTTCAGAGTATACCGTACTAAATGCATCTCCATGATGATGGAACAAATGATGTGTATAAACTTTATGTTGAGGATTATATGGCCATGAAGACTGTTGCAGGAAAATTTTTCCGGCTGCATTTCCAAAGGCAGGTAAAATACCTCTTGAAGGAGGATCAGTTACTTCACCAGGCATAAAATCCGGCCACATATTGTCATACATTCCCCACACATAAGTATCATTAACAAATGAGTAAGATACCTCAGATGCAGCAGTAATACCAAGAGCACCTGAATTTTGTCCGTTGTAAGTATATCTGTGGAATTTCTCTGCAAAGCATTCGCCGCTGGTATTATATTTTCCGGTTAAACAGTTAATCGAAAAAACCCAAACCAAATCACTATTTGTAAGTCCATCAATATCGGAACTAAGATAATAGGGTTCTCCCCATCCGGTTATACCTCCATGATCTCTGTGCTGCAATATAAAAGCGCCACTGTTAACAGCGTTATTTACCATAGTTGCATTACCTCCTGTAAAACCTCCTAATTCTTGAGGTGTATTAGGGATATAACCTAAACCACTGGGGCCAAAATAATTCATAATAGTAGTTGTATTTGGATTTGTTGACCAGGGGCCTGTATTATAATTGCTTGCAGGATAACCCAAAGCATTAATTCTAACCGTTTGTTTGCCAAGAACATTATTCCAGAATCCGCCAACTACTTCCGAACATATCTGGAACCATCTGTCGTCTTGCCAGCCAAGAGCAGTAATAGGATGATCATAGAAATCAGGATTAGTCGGCGGTGTCCTTTCATTATCAAGAAATTTAGTGATCATAGTTTCCAGGTGAATGGCATTTTGGGCGGTCATCCGGGCAAATATAATATCCGGAAGGTCATCTGAGTCAACGTCAGCATAAATATTATCGGAAACACAGTAGCTGTTCCACATTGGAGATATAATAGTATTTCCACTGGTTCCATAATCGCCAAGTAGAAGAACGGCTACAGGGGGGATATCCCAGTTATTGTAAGCATCATTCACATAATTCTCAATAGCGGTTGTTGTGTTGCCGCCAATCTCTGTTGTTGTAACAACACCTGTTTTTATTCCCTGTAATGTTCTGAACGCTTTTATTGAATCTGCCCATGAAATGAATATAGGGTCATTAGGAGTTATAATTATATATTCGTAATCAGGTGTTTTTGAAAAAGAAGATTTTTTATTGTAACTAATTTCCGGTAAAGCATCCGGGTTTAACACGGCATCTTTTATAATCGGATCCCACCAGCGGCTCCTCAGTCTGTCTTCGCCAACGTGCCCATTGCCACCGTTAAAGGTAACTTCTATTTGTAAATCCCTGTAAACGATAAGTTCTCTTGTTACCGGATTGTACTGAAATGGTGTTATTCCCAACATCACCACGTCAACACCCCTTATTTTAGTTTGCTTTGAAAGTTTAACATTTTCAGCAGGATAAAAAGCATTTTTGGAATAGATTTTAGAATCTTCTTCATAATGCAAGGGACCTTTATCAGTATCAAGAGGAATACGCGGCGCAGGAGCAATATCAATATTTGTCATTGTCTCTGTTCGTATTGCAATAACTTTCACCGAAACACTTGCTCCCTGCGGAATTGCAATATACCTGCCTGTACCGGGAAGATCAGGCGCTCCTTCATTATTTGGTAAAAATATACCTGCAACTTTTACAGTTTTCATCTGCTCACCTTTTATATCAACATCTTCAAGATAAAAATCGGTAATAGAAAAATTAATGCTTACTCCTCCTTTGCTTTCTTGCTCAAGAGTAAAGCCTTGTTTTCCCCAACTGTCGGGGTAAGAGATAACCTGGGTAATACCCACCTGGCTGATAAATAATAAAACAGCCAATAAAATTGATACTTTGTGAATTTTTTTCATTTTTTGTAAATTTTAAATTTTTTACTATTTTTAATTTTTAAAGATTTAAAGTTGACACTTTCCCGCATAACTATGCAAAAAAGAAAAAGATACTTCCGTCGCTATAATGATATTCAAATAATCAATTTGAACCAAAACAAATTTTAATAGCGTAGAGAATAAATTTGGCAGGCTAATTTATATAGTTTTATTATATTACAACAACTTCCAGTAAAGTTTTAATTACAGATTGCAAAAATAATTCAAAAATTAACTAATCTGACAAATTATTTACATTTGCGTTTCGTTCATAATAATGAGTCCGGAATAAAAAGCCACAGATTCACAGATTTTATTATAAAACAATGCTGATTTTCAACAATATATATTTAAAATATTTTTTATTTTGCAAACATTTTTAACATATAACTTTTAACTTGACCCTTAGGGTGTTATGGCATTGAACCCATTAAAACAACTTGCCGGACAAACAGCAGTTTATGGATTAGGAACAATTGTTCCGCGCCTGTTAAATTATTTACTTGTTCCGTTTTATACCCGGATATTCTTAGAAGGAGAGTATGGCGTTATTACAGAATTATATGCCTATATAGCATTTTTACTTGTATTTCTGACTTACGGAATGGAGACTTCTTTTTTCAGGTACGCAGAAAAAGAACAAAAACCTGAAAAAGTCTATAATTCTGCTCTTTTTAGTTTATTAACGACTTCTGTTCTCTTTATCATTGTGATATTTCTTTTTTTGGATCCGATTTCAAAACTGATGCAATATCAGGGACATCAGGATTACATTATTTATCTTTCATTGATAGTTGCATTGGATGCTTTTTCTGCCTTACCTTTTGCATATCTTCGGCAACAAAAAAAAGCGCTCAGGTTTTCGGTAATTAAATTAATAAATGTTTCTGTTAATATTGGTCTGAACCTGTTCTTTTTATGGTTATGCCCGAAATTGGCAGTATCAAATCCGGAATCATTCCTTTTACGATTATATGATCCTGAAATAGGTGTTGGTTATGTGTTTATTTCAAATCTTGCAACAAGTATTATTACGTTGATACTTTTACTTCCCCTGATATTTAAGTTCAGATTGGAGATCAGTTTTTCGTTACTAAAAAAAATGTTAACCTATGCCCTTCCGTTATTAATTATCGGATTGGCAGGAATGGTCAACGAAGTTTCTGATAAGATCATCTTTAAATACTTAGCAAGTGTTCCCGAAGGAATTACAGATGCTAAAGAATACATTATGGGGCAACTTGGAATTTATGGCGCTAATTACAAACTGGCAGTATTGATGACTTTATTTATTCAGATGTTTCGTTATGCCGCCGAACCATTTTTTTTCGCCCAGGCAAGAGAAAAAAATGCGAAAAACGTATATGCCGCTGTAATGAAATACTTTACTATTTTTGGTTTGCTGATATTTTTGGGAGTTACCTTGTACATTGATCTTTTTAAATATTTTATCGGACCGGAATACTGGGAAGGATTAAAAATTGTTCCGATAGTTCTTCTGGCTAATTTATTCCTTGGCATTTTTTTCAACCTGTCAGTATGGTATAAACTAAACGATATTACAAAATACGGAGCGCTTATCGCCCTGACCGGGTCATTAATTACTATTTTAATGAACGTGTTGCTGGTACCAAAATTCAGTTATGAAGGAGCAGCCTGGGGGCATTTTGCCTGCTATTTTACCATGATGCTAATTTCTTATTACTGGGGCAAAAAACATTTCCCGATTAATTATGATCTTAAAAGAATTTTATTTTACGTTGCATTAGCTTTAATATTATTTGGATTAAGCAATTTCCTGAAACCTGAAGTTGTTAGCTACAGGTTAATCTTAAATACCGTGTTATTGGCAGTCTTTGTATTTACTGTTTATATTTTTGAAAAACGATTTTTTATCAGAACTGCCGACTAATCCATTATCTTCAAACCTTTAACAACATTTAACTATATCAAATAACTTTTTTCTCTATTTTTGCGTTCTTTTAAATTACACGGAAATAAATGAAAGTCAAAATAGTAAACTCATCTAAACACGCTTTACCATCTTATGAAACTTATGCATCAGCCGGTATGGACCTGAGGGCGGACTTAGATAAGCCCGTTGTTCTGAAACCTCTGGAAAGAGCGCTGATCCCCACCGGACTCTTTATCGAATTACCGGTTGGCTATGAAGCACAGATCAGACCACGCAGCGGACTGGCAATAAAAAAAGGAATAACAATATTAAATGCTCCCGGGACAATTGATGCTGATTACAGAGGAGAGATAAAAATTATTTTGGCAAATATTTCAAGCGAAGACTTTATTATAAATGATGGCGAAAGAATTGCACAAATGGTAATTGCAAAACACGAACAAGCCGAATGGATTGAAATGGAAGAACTGAAAGAAACAGAAAGGGGAGCAGGAGGGTTTGGGAGTACGGGCACTTTATAATTTACGATTTTACCCGCCCGAACGACGTTCAGTCGGGCGGGGATTTTAAATTTATGATTTAATAAAAATGTTGAAAAATATTATATACATACTATTCTTTTTTATTACTTTAACTTTTCTTTCGTGCAAAACCACTAAAACAGGTATTGGTTCGCAAAGTAAGGAGACAAAGGAATTAAAGCAATCCAAAACCAAAGACATTGATAATTCTTCTGTTTTTATTGACGCCAACAAACAAAAGATTTTAGGAAATTACGATGAAGCTGCCAAGCTATTCGACAAGTGCCTTAAACTCAATCCGGATGATGATGCCTCGATGTTTGAACTTGCTAAAATATATCTTATGCAGAACAGGCGGGATGAAGCACTCGAATTATCAGAGAAAGCATCGAAAATTGATCCGGATAATATTTATTACCAACTACTTTACGCAAGCATGTTACAATCGTTTGAGCGGTATAATGACGCTGCAAAGGTTTACGAACAAATTGTTAAATCCAATCCATACAATCTCGAATATTATAACAGGCTTGCCTTAGTTTACCTCTACGACGGCAAATTGGATGATGCTATTAAAGTTTACGATAAACTGGAAGAAAAAATCGGAATAACGGAAGAGTTTTCACTGAAAAAGCAGAGTATTTACCTTCAGGAGAAAAAGATAAATAAAGCTATTGAAGAAATTGAGAAATTGATTGGCAAGTTTCCTGAAGAGAGTAAATATTATGCTATCCTGGCGGAAATGTGTCTTGACAATGGATTGGAAGATAAAGCGATGGAAGCCTATCAAAAGATCATTGAAATAGATCCTGACAATCCATATATTCATTTTTCTCTGGCAGATTATTACAAAAAAAACGGAGAAGAAGAAAAAGCTTTTGAAGAATTGAAACTCGGTTTTGCAAACCCGAATCTTGACATTGACACGAAAATCCAAATTCTGATTACCTATTACACGGTTACGGAAATATACTCCGACCTTAAACATCAGGCTTTTGAATTATCTGAAATCTTAATGGATACACATCCTGATGATCCTAAAACATATTCGATATATGGAGATTTTCTTTTCCGGGATAATAAATTTGAAGAAGCAAGGGATGCGTTCAGAAAAGTAATTTCGTTAGACAGCAGTAAATATTTAGTTTGGGAGCAATTGTTATTTACCGAGTCGGAGCTGAATGATACTAACGCCTTGCTTAACGAAAGCATAAAAGTTATTGAACTGTTTCCCGAACAGCCCCTCCCATATCTTTTTGCAGGCAGCGCTTATTACCAGAAAAAAAACTGGGATGAGTGTGCTAAAGTTTTAGACCGGGGACTTTTTTATATTGTTGACAATCCTTTAATGGAAGTTCAGTTCTATACTTATCTCGGGGATGCTTACAACCAGCTTAAAGACAATGAAAAGTCAGACGAATTTTATGAAAAAGCACTCTCCTTAGACCCCGATAACGATTACGTTTTAAACAATTATGCCTATTATCTTTCTCTTCGAAATGAGAAGTTAGATAAAGCAGCTAAAATGGCTAAAAAATCAACCGAGCTAAAACCCAACAGTTCTGCTAACCAGGATACTTACGGGTGGGTTCTTTATAAAATGGGATATTACGAAGAAGCTAAGATCTGGATTGAAAAAGCAATTGAGAATGGAGCAGAGTCCAATGCCGTTATTCTCGAACATTACGGAGATGTGCTATGGCAACTTGGCGAAAAAAAAGAAGCTAATGAGTGGTGGCTAAAAGCAAAGGAAGCAGGTAAAGGTTCGGAATTTCTTGATAAAAAAGTTGAAGATAAAGTGATGTATGAATAAGTCAGTCTCCAGTCTCCAGTCGGCAGTCGGCAGTTTTTTACTTTTGTCCCATACGGGTTTGCTTCGCTTCACTTTTTACTTTTGTCTTTTTACTTTTGTCTTTTATTCTTGTAAAACAACCAGAAAGGTGATAAAAGGACCTATTAAGAAGTATGGCGCTGATTATCTTTTTGAGAGACTTAAAGAAAATGAGCTTCAGTTCGATTGGTTTTCAGCAAAATACAAATTAGACCTGATCATAGATAAAAAGAAAACATCTTTTAGCGGTCAGTTACGAATGCGCAAAGACAGTGTAACCTGGGTGTCTTTTTCTCCCGCCCTTGGTATTGAAATGGCAAGGCTGCTTATTACTGCCGATTCTGTTAAATTCATCAATCGAATTAATAAAAATTATTTTCTGGGTGATTATCTGATTGTAAACGATTTTCTTGGTTCAAACGTGGATTATGATGTTATGCAGTCAATCCTTTTAGGCAACGACCTCACGTATTACGAAAACGGAAAGTTCAGGGCAACTTATGATAGTAAGGAATACCATTTAGTAACGGCAGACAGAAGAAAATTAAAAAAATATGTACAAACGGCTCAGGATGCCGAGCGTATTTTCATACAGAATATCTTCCTTAATCCTGAAACATTCAAGATCACCCAAATGAAAATAAAGGAGATAAAAAAAGAAAATAAAAAGCTTTCGGCAACTTATTCTGATTTTCGCTTTGTGGACGGGCAACTTATTCCTCATCATATTTCGTATGAAATAACTGCAGAAACCCCGTTAAAAATTGAAATTAATTACTCAAAAATCACAATTAATAAAATACAGCGTTTCCCGTTTAAGATATCCTCGAAATATACATGTATTTATTAAGAGCAAGTTAAACATTGAAATTATTATTTATTTTGAAATCTTGATACATCGAATTAACATACCGGTCAAATTCCATTTTATCTTTCTGTTCTTATATATTACTTCCATTGCTTTCGTATTTAGCCAAAACAAAAAAGCACAATTACAGACTGAAAAAAACAAACTTGAGGATGAAATAAAATACACAAATAAACTTCTTGATCAAACAAAAAAAAGCAAGCAGTTATCCATCAACCATTTGGTCATCCTCAGGGAGAAGATATCCAGCCGCGAAAAGCTTATCGCCACCATTAATCAGGAAATTAACACGGTTAACAAACAGATTGCTCTCAACAACGAAATCCTTAAAGACCTGACAAATGACCTGAAAAATTTGAAGGATGAATACGCAAGGATGATTTATTATGCATATAAGAACCGAAATTCTTACGACAGGATGATGTTTGTCTTTTCTTCGAAAGATTTCAACCAGGCATACCAACGACTTAAATATTTTCAACAATATACTGCTTACCGTGAAACACAGGCAGAACTGATAGAAAAAACCCAGAAAGAGATAAACCGGACTATTGAAAATCTGGAAAAGTATAAATCTGAAAAGTTAACTCTTTTACGGTTGAAGGAACAGGAACTAAATGAGCTTGCAAGTGAAAGGAGCCAGCAAAATAAAACAGTCAAAAACCTTAATGCAAAGGAGAAAGAATTACTGTCAGCCCTTAAGAAAAAAGAGAAAGCTGCTAAAAAGCTACAGAAAGAAATTGAAAAGATCATCGCTGAAGAGATAAGGCTGGCTGCTAAAAAATTAGGTAAAAAGGGAACCTCCACTTTTGCCCTTACACCGGAGGAGATGCAGTTGTCAGCCAATTTTGAATCTAACAAAGGCAGGCTTCCCTGGCCACTTGAAAGAGGCATTATCTCAAGCACTTTTGGCGAACATGCACATCCTGTCCTGAAAAATGTAAAGACTAAAAACAATGGTATTGATATCCTTACCGACCGGAATTCAAAAACCAGGACAATTTTCAGCGGGGTGGTTACACGTGTAATGTCGATACCTAATTACAACTATGTCATTATGATCCGGCACGGGGAGTTCCTGTCGGTTTACTCCAACTTAGATGAAGTTTATGTACAAAAGGGCGACAAGGTGGAAATCAGGCAGGAGATAGGTCGCATCCACACCGATGCTAATGAGTCCAAAACCGAACTTCACTTTGAACTTTGGAAAGGAAAAACCCTGCTCAATCCTGCCGGTTGGTTAGCGAAATAGAAATAATTTAATTTGTGTTAATCTGTGTCTATCTGTGGTGCTATCTTTTTTTCACCACAGATTAACACAAATTTTCTCAGATTATTTGTGTCAATCTTTGTTCATCTGTAAAGACGAATTCAGTTTCAGTTTAATAATTAAATATCTCTTCCAGCGTCAATTCTTTTACGGTTCCAAGCTTGCCAAGTACATTCATATCAACCATTTCCTTGTTGCCCATTACAAGAATCGTGTAATTATTGTCTTTGATGTATTTGTCGAAGAAATAACTGAAATCATCTAATTCAACAGATTTTACGTAATTATAAACATCCTGCCTGATATCATAGTCGATGCCTCTGTCTAAATTCCGCTGATAGGTCCAGAATATGTTTGTTTTAATGATGCGTTCGGTTTCAATCTTCTTCCTGATTGATTCCTTTGCCAGTTCAAACTGTTTTTGAGCTTTCGGCATATTGTTCATCAGGTCGAGTAAGGCATTTGTAGCATCTCCGAGCTTATCAGCCTGGGTTCCTACAAAACCATAGATAAAATTTGATTCGTCTTTTCTGGCAGGAATGGCAAAAGCTGAAAAGGCTGAGTAAGCCAAGCCTCTTGCCTCGCGTATCTCCTGAAAAACAATGGATGAGAGACCACTGCCAAAGTATTCGCCAAACACTCTTGAAGGTGGAATCAGGGATTTATCGAACATAGGCCCTTTAGCTATCATCATTATAGATACCTGGCTCATGTCGTAATTTACAAAATACACAATGTTTTTATCTGTTTCCTGTTCAATATACTTAACGGGCGAAGGATAAGGTTTTAATTCACCGGGAACATTATGGTATTTATCAATAACAGGGATCATATCCTTAAGGTCTTCCTGTCCGTAAAAAAATAATCTGTGTTCATAAGAATACAGGTCTTTGATCAGGTTTGTCAATTCTGAGGGATCGATTTTTTTCAGTCCTTCTTCGGGAATTATATTCGTGTTCGGATTGAATGCACCGTATCTGCCGTAATTGTATAATCCACCCCATAAAATGCTGGATTTATTCAACTTTGCGTCACTTCTTTTCTTTAATATTCCATCTATATAATCGTCATACGCTTTCTGGTCGGGCACAGCGCTGGCAAGCACATGCTCCAGCAGTTCCACTCCTTTTTCAAACGACTTTTGTAAACCGGTTATATAAACATAGCATCTTTCGTTGCCGGTATAAACGTTCATACTTAAACCGTGTTTGAAAAATTCTTTCTGTAACTCTTCGGGAGTATATTTATCTGTGCCTATGTACGGAAGATAATTAACTGCCAGGGGTAATTCCAGATTATGCTTTTTACCCATATCGATAATATACTGAAGGTTAAAAAGCTCATTAGTTTTATTTTTAATATAACTGATTTCTATTCCTGAATTCAACTTATCACTAATAATTTCTTTTTTAAAATCTACAAAAACAGGTTTGATGGGTTTGGATTCTTCTTTAATAAATTCTTTGTAAAATTCCGACTGGTCTTCGCGGTTGATCTTAATTGGAGTGATCGGAGGTTTTTCAACCTTCACAAGGTTCTTATTTTCGCCGGTTCTCTTGTAAACTACAACGTAGTTGTTTCTGTATTTTTCTTTTGCAAAAGCCATTAAATCCTCTTTTGAAATTTTTTCAAGTTCATCTAAAAATTTCAGCCGGTCGGAATACGGAACATTTTTAATGAATATATCCATAAATTCAAATATCCGTGAGAAATTGCTTTCCTGTCCCCTGATTTCAGACAAGCGCAAGTCATTTATTACAGCCTGGATCATCCAATCGTCAAATTCACCGGTTTTTACTTTTTCAATTTCACCCAATAAAAGGTCTTTTACCTCTTCCAGGGTTTGACCTTCGCGAGGCTGTCCATAAAACCTGTGTATGCCGTAATCCCGCATAAACCGTGGATAAGCTCCTGCTCTCAGGACTTTTTGTTTCTGATTCAGATCCAGGTCGATCAATCCTGCCTGGCTGTTACTGAGTATCATATCGATCAGGGTAACGTACTTCTGATCCATAGAATTATCTCCGTCAAATCGATATGCGAAGATCAAAGATTCAGCATCAGGCCCGATCACTTCTTTTGTAACAGGTTCGTTAATTGGTTCCTCAACAGGTTGTTCAATCACAGGCAGGTTTTGATTGGATTTCATCGGACCGAAATATTTATCGATCAATACAATGGCATTTTCATAATCAAGATCACCTGACAAAGCTATTGCCATATTGTTCGGAACATACCATGTTTGGGCAAATTTGTTTATATTAACAAGGGAGGGATTTTTTATATGTTCGGGTAAACCGATGACATCACGTCCATAAGGATGATTTGGGAAAAGCCCTGCCACCAAGGCTTTGTTTACCCGGCTCCGATCCATATCCTGGTACATATTAAATTCTTCATACACTGTTTCTAATTCTGTGTGAAACAGCCGTAAAACCATTTCACTAAAACGTTCGCTTTCCAGTTCCAGCCATTTTTCAAATTCATTAGAAGGAATATCATTGATATAAACCGTTTGCTCATAAGAGGTTCCTGCATTAGTCCTCTTAGCCCCGAGGCTTGAAACAAGTTTGTCATACTCATTGGCTGCAACAAAAGAAGCGGCAATTTGCGAAACACTGTCGATTTTTTTATAAAGGGCTTTTTTCGTTGCAGAATCATCGGTCGCCCTGTGCTGCTCGAACAGGTCGGAAATCATAGTTAAATAAAATTTTTCTTCTTCCCAGTTAAGGGCTGCGACCTTATTGGTTCCTTTAAACATCATGTGTTCGAAATAATGAGCTAAACCGGTGGTTTCAACCGGATCGGATGTTGAACCTGCCCTTACTCCAATAAGCGTTGCAATACGGGGTTCATCGGCATTGTAACTCAAATAAATTTTTAAGCCATTATCGAGAGTATAAATCCTCGCTTTTAACGGATCATTTGAGACATACTCATAGGTGTAACCATTTGAATCGGTGGCGGTGTGTACTTTGTATTTATCAGCCGAACAGGCAATCAATGCTGCCAGGATAAAAACAATTACTAATTTTTTTGCATAGTGAAATGCCATTTGTACTTTTTTTCGAGATTTCATTACAATTGATTTTTAGTGAAACATATTTGAATTTTTTGATAATTACAATGATTTAAGAAATTAACCATGTAAAAGTAATCTTTTTTTCAGCAAGACAGGAAAAGCCTTATAAAAATTGCCGAATTACCTTTATCCTGCATTATTTATGAATTAGTAATTAAACCGTTTTAACGGTTTTTGTGAATTGTGCAGGTTATAACCAAATAAAATAAATCTAAAATAGAATAACAGTTCTTCCGCAGAAATCTACAATTCGGTAATTAAAAATTTTTTCGCCATGAAAACGAACACATCTTTGCAAACAAATAATTCAACAATGAAAGTCAAGTTTATTATTTTAATTCTGTTTTATTGCCAGGCAGTTTTTTCGCAAACTGTAATTTCGGGAAAAGTTACAGATAAAAAAGGTGAACCGATAGTTGGTGTTAATATTTACTTGAAAGGAACTTATGATGGAGCATCAACGGATGCTGACGGGAACTATAAAATCAAAACAGAACTTCAGGGTAATCAGATTCTTGTTGTCAGCTGTATCGGGTATAAAACTTGCGAAAAAGAAATGGAAGTAACCGGCGGAAGCATTTTCCTTGATATTGTTATAAAAGAAAGCAATAGCCAATTGAATGCGGTAGTGATTACCGCAGGGTCATTCGAAGCAAGCGACGAGAAAAAATCAGTTATAATGAAACCGCTTGACATTGTAACCACAGCAGGCGGATTAGCTGATATTCCTTCTGCGATAAACACATTACCGGGAACCCAGATGGTTGGAGAAGAAGGTAAACTTTTCGTCAGGGGAGGCGACAGTTACGAAACCCGTACCTTTATCGATGGGATGATCGTTGACAAACCTTATGAATCAACCACACCCGATGTTCCATCAAGAGGGAGGTTTTCTCCATTTCTTTTTAAAGGTACTATTTTCAGTTCAGGAGGATACTCAGCCGAATATGGTCAGGCATTATCCTCTGCCCTTATATTGCAAACTACCGACCTTCCTTCAGAATCGGTTTCAGGTATTTCGTTGATGAGTGTCGGAGTTGGGGCGTCTCATACACAAAGATGGCAAAAATCATCTGTATCCGTTTCAGCCGATTACTTTAATCTCACACCGTATTTCAACCTCTTTAAACAAGATTTCGACTGGCAGGAAGCGCCAAAAGGAATCGGCGGTTCTTTATCATTCAGGCAAAAGACAGGAAAAGACGGATTGATCAAATTCTATAGCCAGGTCAGCCATGGTAAAAGCAAACTTCGTTATCCAAACTATATGGACGTAGCAACAACAAATGACATTAATCTGAATGATGATAATGGATATTTCAATGCAACTTACCGTGACCTGTACGGGAAAAAATGGATTTCGAATGGCGGCGTTTCTTATACATTTAATGTTGACGATACAAAGATTGAACAAGACGAGATAAAAGAAAAAACCAAAAGCCTTCAATTCAAATATAACCTGGCTTGTTTATTGAGTGAAGATATTAAAATCAAATTCGGAGGGGATGTCTGGAACAGGCAGTTCTCCCAGGATTATTTTGATTCAAAGAGAAATGAAAATTTTTTCAGCGACTTTACTGATAATATTTCATCAGTCTTTGTTGAAGCGGAATTTATGATCAATGGAAAATTTGCAGCACGGGTAGGAGGAAGGGCTGAATATTCAAGTTTGTTAAAAGAATCAAACCTGTCGCCCAGGATATCTCTGGCTTATAAGACAGGCAAGAAAAGTCAGGTGTCGCTGGCGTACGGTACGTTTTTTCAATCACCTAATGACCATTATCTTGAATTCAATCGCGACCTGAGCTTTGAAAAAGCCACACATTACATTTTGAATTACCAGATCATTAAAAACAACAGGACATTCAGGATAGAGGTTTTTTATAAAGATTATAAAAACCTTGTGAAATACGACAGTTTATATTTGTACGATCCTTCAGCTTATAATAACTTCGGTAAAGGATATGCACGGGGAATCGATATCTTTTGGCGGGATAATTCTTTCGGAAATCATGATTACTGGATTTCTTACTCTTATATCGACACAAAACGCAATTACCGGGATTATCCGGTTTCTGCCACACCTACATTTGTCTCGAACCACAATCTATCTGTTGTGTACAAACACTACATATCCAAAATAAGTTCACAGATTGGGATGACCTATAGATTTGCAAGCGGAAGAACTTATATTAATCCTAATAATCCTGATTTTCTATCTGATAAAACAAAAGCTTACAATGACCTTAGTTTTAATCTGAGCTATCTTACAAATTTATGGGGTAATTTTACAATCGTATATTTTTCGGTAAACAATATATTGGGGCTTGATAACGTATTCGGTTATCAATATAGCTTAACTCCCGACAGCAATGGAAATTATAACTCCTTTGCCGTAACACCCGGAGCGAAAAGATTTTTGTTCCTTGGAATATTTATAAGTTTATAATAATTTTGGAAAATAAAATAAGTATTAATTAAAATTTCAGAAAAATGAAAACAACAATTATTTCTTTATTCTTGATTATGGCAACGGTATTTGTTTATTCGCAAACCGAACAGGATTACATGATGATCATGGTAAAACAGAAAAAAGCGTTTAAGATGGCACAAACTGAGAAGGATTTCCAGGACCTTGCTAATAGTTTCGAACGCATCGCCAATACCGAAACAGATAAATGGCACCCATTGTATTATGCAGCCTTCTGTTATATTAATCTGAGCTTTGTATCGGAAGGCAGTGATAAAAAGGATTCGTATCTTGATAAGGCACAAACTTTCATCGACAAAGCCATTGAAATCTATCCTGAAGAGTCGGAATTATTTGTCTTACAAGGTTTGCTATACCAGGGGCGTATCCAGATTGACCCGGAAACCCGTGGAAGGAATTATTCTATGAAAGCAGGTGAAGCCCTTAATCAAGCCAAAAAATTTAATCCTGACAATCCGAGGGCTTATTATCTTCTTGGTATGAATGTGTTGCATATTCCCGAAGCATTTGGAGGCGGTATTAAGGCTGCATGCCCTTTATTTAAAACAGCCATGGAAAAATACCGGACAACTGTTCCTGACCATGTATTATCTCCAACATGGGGCGGCGAACAGAATCAGCAGCAGTATGCGCAGAATTGCGGGAAGAAGAATAGCGATTTTTGATTTTTGAATAATTAATCATGTCCCGAAACTTCTGGGTCGGAAAAAAAATAGACAATAGTAAATAGATAATAATCAATAGACAATAATAATTGGTGAATTATGAGGAAAGCTGATAAAAAAAGAATTTTTTTAGGTCATCTGCGAGATTTACTGATCGTTATTATTATCGGTAATTTAATAGCATCGCTATTTGGTGCAAGCATTGATTATATTTTTAGTTTTCAGGCTTCGGCATATTCATTATTGATAGGGGGCTTTTTATGGAAAGGAAACCATGCGGTAGGTTGTTTTATTAACAAATATGTTGATATGCACGAAGATCCAGCCAGGGCACTGAGGTGGAATTTGTTTGCGATGTTTAGCTATTCTGTAATTATAATTTTTCTTGTCAATTTTTTTTGGCATGTTATTTTATATAAAATCGACGTTCGTTATTTATTTCAGGGTTTCGGCAGGCTCATCATGATTGTGGAATTGGGAATTACAATAGTGATCGCCTCAATCTTGTATTCAATTGATTTTTTTCGGTCATGGAGGGAGGCAGCAGTAAACGAAGAAAAATTAAAACGGGAAAGCATCGTCTTGCAATACAAAGCCCTGAGGAACCAGGTAAATCCCCACTTTCTGTTCAACAGCCTTAACACATTGTCATCCCTGGTTTATAAAGACCAGGATTTGGCTACGAAGTTCATTAAACAACTTTCGGAGGTTTACAGGTATGTGCTGGAACAAAAAGACAATGAAGTTGTAGCTGTAAAAACGGAAATAGAATTTGTTGAAAAATACCTGTACCTTCAAAAAATCAGGCACGGAGATAATTTAAAAACAAATATTGACCTGAACGGTTGTTCTGATAAATTGATAATTCCGTTATCTCTTCAAATATTAGTGGAAAATGCCGTAAAACATAATATTGTTTCGAAGGAAGATCCGCTTGAGATAAAAATATTTAATGACGAAGATTATATAATTGTACTGAACAATTTGCAGAAAAAAACCACCATCGGGCATTCAGGAGGAATAGGTTTGAACAACATTAAATCAAGATACGAACATTTTACAAATAAATCTTTTATTATTCAAGAGACCTCATCGCAGTTTATAGTAAAAGTTCCTCTTATCAAATCCGGCGAAGCATGAAAGTTGTAATCATCGAAGACGAAGTACGGGCTGCCCAATTTCTTGAAGGGCTTATCAAACAATACGACCCGGAGATTGACGTGTTGGAAATTCTTGATTCTGTAAAGAAAAGTATAAAATGGTTCGACGGTCAACCACAGCCCGATCTGGCATTTATGGATATACAATTAGCCGATGGTTTGAGCTTTGAAATATTCGAAAAAACTTTAGTCGAATGCCCGGTAATTTTTACTACTGCTTTTAATGAATATGCTATCAGGGCATTTAAAGTTAACAGCATTGATTACCTGTTAAAGCCCATCGACTTCGATGAACTCAAAGCAGCTATAGATAAATTTAAAAAAACTTATGCCCAAACCCAGACTATCCCGCACCAACAGGTTTTTGATGTTGTACTTCAAATGCTGACAAGCAATTATAAACAGCGCTTTGTGATAAAAGTAGGAGAACACATTAAATCCATTTCTGTTGAAAACATCCTGTATTTTTACAGCCTCGAAAAAGCTACTTTCCTGCATACTTCCGATAACCGTAACTACGTGATTGATTATTCACTGGAGCAGGTTGAAGACCTGATTGACCCGCAAAAGTTTTTTCGTATAAACAGGAAATACCTGATAGCAATGAATTCCTTTGGTGATATTATTTCTTATTCCAACAGCCGCTTGAAAATTGAACTGTTACATTCGGACGACCAGGATGTAATTGTTGCGAGGGAGAAAGTTGGGAAGTTTAAGAAGTGGCTGGATGGGTGAGATGTTAATTGTTAATGGGTAGAAAAAAATTGTGGCAGGTATACTTTTTAGCAGGTTTTGGATTGTGTTTTGGCATGAACGACCGGGCAATGTGTATGACTGCAAAGGGATGACTAAATCTCATCAATCTCTTTTTCAATTTTATATTTTTTGATACTCATACTCATTTTTAATATTATACATAAAGTAACTACCTAGCGATCCCGCACTCATTAATCCTTCAAAAACTTCTTGTGGCACATCGAAATACCGGGAAATTGCCCCGTTATGAAATTCAATTTCCAAAATTTGATTGTTTTCATCATAACCTACTGAAGCTACATTTGAGGAATGTACAGGAATTCTTTTTATTAGAGAATATTCATTTTTCAATATTGTTTTTCCTGATTCGGAAATAATGTATTTCTGTTTTTTGCTGTTCGGTTTATCTGGCAGGGTATATAAAATCCATCCCATTGCCAGTAATGGCTTTATGTGTTTATTGTAGTTTTTAGTGTTATTATACATTTGAATCCTCTCAAAAATAGCTTCCCTGCTTTGAGCTTGTAAACATAACTCCAAAACATCTATACTTTTTTGCCCGATAAAAGATTTAAGTAGTGATAACAGTTCATTTGCCTTGTTATAATTATATTGTTTTATCCATCTGTTAATGGTTTCCAAAGTTTGAAAATCTAAATAATCATGCTGCCTTTTATCTTCGTCTCCATGTCGGGAGACTAAGAGCCTAAGATGATGATGGATTTTATTTAAGCTTTTAATTGCCAAACTCTTATCTATGTCTCTTTTTTTAGAGACTAAGAGACTAAGATAATTATTTATATCACCTACTGAATTAACTATCCATTCAATATCTTTGTAATCATCTTTAGCTTCTTGTATTTTTATCTGTTCAGCTAAAGTATGAATCTTAATAGTACTCAGGAAATAAGACCTGTTATCGTCTGTTTCAAATATTGGCCGTGGTGAGCCGTTAATTTCAAGACTATTATAGATAATAGGAAAGCCGGTTCCCCTGCCTTCGGTTAATTTAAGTTCTTTTAAAAATCCACCCAGTTTCCGGTTTCTGTATTCTCTTGTAACAATTCTTTCTTTTTTAAGCATCTCTTTGTCAACAGGAGGTATGGGACCCGGGAAGCTCAAAATTTCAATTTTATCAGGATGTATCTGTATTTCAACAGGATTTTCACGTTCGTAGCTTCTGTGATAAACGGCATTTACCAATACTTCTTCAATTGCCTGATAAGGATAATTAAAAAACCTGACCGCTTCTGCCTGCCTAGGAGACTTCGATACTTGCTCCTGAATAATATTAGTATTAATGAAATTCAGTACATCTCTTACTTGTTTGACAATAGGGCCTGTGAATATTTTTTCCACGTAATCTTTACCAACCTTGCCTTTGTGTAATACAAGTTCTATTTTGGCTCCGGCAAAGAAATTATCAGGATGTTCGTTAAAAAGCAATAACCCAACATTTGTAGGCCTGAGATTTTCATCCGGCCCTTTTGCAATTTTCATTTGTTTGCATAAATCCTGAAAATGAATTTTCGTACTTTCATTATACAATGGACTCATTACCTCTTTCAGGTGCGACTGGATTAATTGCAAACTAAGATTGTCAAGTGTTGCGCCCTGATTTATTCTGTCATCAAAAGGGATTCTTGCTGTAAGCTCAAGTAACCTTCTTTCGTATTCAGAACCGTCTTTTACTTTAAGGGTTTTCGATCCTCGTTTGATGTACCATGCTTTTTCCGACTTCTTTTCGCTGAGGCTTACCGGAGCTTTATAAGGACGATTATCTCCTGCAGGTGCCCAAATAATTAAAATATGTTTTCCGTCTTTTATATACGGTTGTGAAACCGGAATAAATGCAGGAGATATTTTAAACGATAATTCAATTAATTTCTTTTGTATCACATCCAGTTGATCTGATTTTAATCCAACAGGTGGTAGTTTTGCTTTTCCATTTTCTTCTTCTACACCAACAATAATATATCCACCATCCCAATTATTAATATCATTGGCATAAGCACAAAGAGAATGTATAATGTTTTCGGGATTCCATCCTTTTTTAAGCTCAACACGATCCCATTCAACCGTATGGCCGTGTAATAATTCATCTATGTTTATGGGTAATGCCACTTTTATTTATGTTAATTTTTCAGATTCCACATTAAATACCCTATCCCTTTTGGATGATTTTCGTCGAACCAATACCATATTTCATTTCTTGAAGTACCTTTTTTAAAAGAATGATAATCCATTGCAAGGACAAGTTCCCCATCACAGTCTTCATCAAAAGGAACATCTTCCATATTTTTCCATATCGTTTCTATTGTTTTTATATCAAATATACTCATACCCCTTTCATTCAAATTATTAATTTGCTTTTTTTTGCTTTCTTAAATATTCCACTTTTTTTTCGGCAACTCTTAACACATGTTGGGAAGTTTAAGAAGTGGCTGGATGATTAATCAATCATAATTATTTCTTTAACACCTTAAACTCGGTTCTACGGTTTAGCTGCCGTCCTTTAGCAGTTTCGTTGGTAGCGATCGGCTGAGTAAAACCGTAGCCTTTAAAGACAAGTCGGTTTTTATTTATGCCTTTCTGGGTTAAGTAATTAACGACTGCTTTTGCCCTGTTTTCCGACAGCTTTTGATTGTATGTAGCCGATCCGATGTTATCGGTATGTCCTGAAATCTCAATTTTTAATGTTGGCATTTCATTAAGCAATTTATATAAACGGTCTGATTCGGCTACGGATTCGGGACGTAATGTGGATTTATTAAAATCAAAGAAAATATTGTTCAGGACTATTTTACTACCCACCTCTACTTTTTTCAGTAAAATGTCCTTTTTAATTTTTTTAGCAACTGCATTTTCAGGGATATCGAAATTTTCTGAATGGAACAGATAGCCTTTCTTGTTAACCGATATACCATAGTTCATACCCGGCTTAAGGGAAAGTAAATAAGCGCCGGTAGTGCTGTTCGATTCAAAAATTGCCATCAATTCACTCTTTGTGTTGTCAATTATTTCAATGGTTGCCTGCAAAGGTTCAAGCGTTTCGGCATCGAGAATTATGCCTGTGAGTATTGTATTCTGTTCTATTTTTGGTTCGGGTCTCGGTGCAAATGCAGCTACTTTATATGCAAGTTCGGCTTCTTCCGAGTTAATGACCATGGGTTTGGCAGCCCCGAGGAATGTGATTATATAAAGGTCCTGTTCACCATAACCGTCCCTTTTCTTCGAGGAATAATAACCGCGTTGCCCACTGGCAGCTATCGTAAAAAATACATCATCATCCGGAGTATTTATCGGGTATCCGAGATTTATGGGATTCGACCATTTTCCATCTTTATACTCCGATTTGAATATATCAAACCCACCCATTGAGTTATGTCCTTTCGAACTAAAGTATAAGGTTTTACCATCAGGAGTAATAAATACTCCTTCTTCATCAAAGAGTGTATTTATTGTAGCGCCGATATTTACCGGTTGCTGCCATCGGCCTTTTGCATCTTTCCTGCTATAATAAATATCCTGTCCTCCATATCCTTCTTCTCTTAAGCCGGTGAAATATAAGGTTGTTTTATCAAAAGTTAAAGATGCAGAAGCCTGCTTTAGTCCTGAATTTATATTATTTGACAATCGTTCAGGCATGGTATAGGTATTATCTCTTACCTTGCTTTCGTAAAGATTATTTCCTCCTGAAGATTTGTAAACATACAGGATAGTACCATCGGATGAAATTCCGGCAGTGGCATCGTGGTTATTGCTGTTAAGAGCATATACATTGTCGGGTAGCAACCACTTTCCGTCTTCATAATAGGTTACATAAATGTCTTCGAAATAATAGGAATCATCATCCCTTTTTCCACCTGTTGTATTTTCCCTTGACGAAGTGAACAAGATCATGTTTTCTTCGGGGACGACCAGCGGTCTGTAATCGGGATAAGCAGAATTGACCACATTGCCCATATTGTCAACAAAAATCCTTTCGGGCTTCGCCACCATTTCCTTTGCAGTAGTGCATTCCTCAATCCTTCTATCGACTATTTTATCTTCTCTGTCTAATTGCTCGGGTGTTAACGAATTTTTATGTTCCGTGTATTTATCAATGGCTTTGTCGAACTGATAATCTAAATGATAAGCCCGGGCTATAAGATAGTTTACGTCATTATACTTCATATCGAGGCTTATCCTGGGATCTAAGCTATATGCCTTTTCAAGATATTTAATTGCTTCGGATTTGTCGTTGTCGTCCAAGAGGCATCTGCCGATCTTATAATTAAGCAAGGCATTATTCGGATTGAATTTATTGGCTTTTAAATACTTTTCAATGGCTAAGCGGTATATGCCGGGTCCTTTTTCATAGTATTTATCACCTGCTTTTATATTATCCAGTGCCTTACTAAGTTCTTCTCGATGATTCGGGAAATTATATTTTGTAAATTCAACACTCTGGGCTAAGGCGCCATTGAAATATACCGTCATCAGGATGATAAAACTTGTAATAAATATTTTTCCAGTCATTTTTTTTTATATTAAAGAATTGGTTACTATTCAGTTTATAAAAGTTCTATTGGTATCACAATAATTATTACCGTGATAACATATAACCTTTAACAGATAACATATAACTTTAAAAATTCTGTACTATCACCTAATCAGCACATTGATTATTTACATATTTCCGGGCTTCAATAATTCCCAGCTCAGCAGCTTTATTCCAGTCGCTACAAGCGCCTTTTTCATCTCTTTGCATTTCTTTAGTGATACCCCGGTTTAAATAAGCATCAGCATAATCAGGATCAATATCAATTGCTTTAGTAAAATCGGCGATTGCACCATTCAAATCGCCCATCATGTATTTGGCATTGCCACGGTTATTATAAGCATAAGCATAATCGGGCCGGATTGAAACAGCTTTATCATAATCCTCAAGTGCTCCTTCATAATCACCGGTTTCATGTTTTACTCGTCCTCTGTTGTTATAAGCAATATAATAATCCGGATCGATTTTAATAGCCGCTGTATAATATTCAAGGGCTGAATTTAAGTCGTCAATATATTCATGTACTTTTCCCAGGTTATCATAAGCACATGCAATGGTTGGATCGAATGTTACTGCTTTAGTAAAATCATTTTTTGCAGATTCATAGTCCTCCATAAGTAATTTAACACTTCCTCTATCGTTATATGCGCTGGCATAATCAGGTTCAAGTTCAATAGCTTTATTAAAATCCATCAGCGCTTGTTGGTATTTATCCTGTTCAACGTTTGTGCAGCCTCTGTAATAATATGCTTCAGGATAATCAGGATATTGCTGAACAGCAATTGAGAAATCCCCGATTGCTTTTTGATAATCTTTTTTTTGTAGATAAGCATACCCTCTTCCTGAATATGCTTTAGCATTTGGTTCGAGTTCAATTACTTTGTCAAAATCCATAATAGCTTCATCAGGACTATTTAATTGCAATTTGATACAAGCGCGATTGTAATAGGCTTTCGCGAAATCGGGCTTCAACGTTATAGCCTTATTTATCATAGTAACGGCTTCGATAAATTTGTGTTTGTTAAATAAATCCACGCTTTCATTAAATAGTTTGTTAGCAAGCTGACCGTCTTTGGAACTGCTCGTCGTATCAGCATCCTGTGCCATAATAACGAACCGGAATATCAATAAAACAAAAATAAACAGGAAATTACGTTTCATATTCTAAATAGTTTTAAAATGAAAAACAAAGATAATAATAATACTTCTTTTCAGGATTATCGAAAAATTAATATTATAAACATCAGGGCATCTTAAAAGACTCAAATCCGTTTTAATTAACAATAACATTTTTATAATGCTGATATCGTTCAAGAATATCATAAACAAAGTTATAAGGTTCTTCACCTCTGCAATATCCGTATTTCACAACAGAGTCACTATAGAATTCGGGTTTTGATTTATTACGAAGGAAATAATCCACATTGTCGTTCCAGAGATTAGGATTTTTATCATATTTTTCAGCTAACCTTCTGGCATCATAAACGTGGGCAATTCCAGCATTATACGATGCAAGGACAAATTTTGTCCTTTCGCTTTTGTCTTCAATTTTATCAAGAAATTGTTTATCAAGCAGTTTAATAAATTTTACACCTGCTTTTATTTGTTCTTCCGGTGGAGAAAGGCTGTCAATCCCATATTTTTGTGCATTATGCGGCATCAGTTGCATCAGTCCATAAGCTCCTGCCCATGAACGGGCTTCAGGATAAAACCTGGATTCCTGGTAAATAAGCGATGCAAGCAACCGCCAGTCCCAGTCAATAAGCTCGCTGCATTTTTTTATAACCGGATCGTAAGGAGATATTTTACCTCCTGTTACCGAATGATATTCGCTTCTGGCATAATTAATTGTTCGGGGATTCCTGAAGTATTTATTATAAAGAAATGCCGAAGTCCTTGTTTTAATAAATCCCTCAAGCCAAAAGTTGATTGTATCAAGCAGTCCGTTTGCGCCCCTTTTAACTGCCCAGGCTATGTGTTGCGGAAAACTTACAGGTGTTCTAACATCAATATCAGGATAATACTTTTTATTAACCAGTGCAATATGTTCATCGCAAACCGTATAGTCTATTTCGCCTTTTGATACCATTGTTATCAATTCCTCGACAGTAGCGTCGGGGTGCTCAATAACGTTAATATCTGCTCCAATTTCATCGGAAAGATTATTTAAACGGGAATGGAAAATCGTATTTTTTTGAATATATATTGTTTTACCTGCCAGATTAAGCGGGTTTCTGATTAAATGTGAATTAATCTCATCCATGGTTCTCATTTTTCGCCAGTTATCAGGCTTTCGTTGAACAAGCACTTGTCTGGTCTGGCTAAGCGGACTGCTGAAATCAACAATATTACTTCTCTCTTTGGTAACTGTTAATCCTAAGGCTATCAAATCACATTCATCTTCATTCAAACAATCGAAACTTGACTCCAGATTATTAATGATTTTTATATCGAGTTTAACACCTAAAAATTTTGTAAAAGATTTCAGGAGTTCATATTGGTAGCCCATTGGCTCTCCTCTGTAAACAAAATAATTAGTAGAATTATATTCAGTAGTGGCAATTAATTTTTTTTCTTTTAAAATCCTGTTAAGTATTATATTTTCTGGCTTTTTTACAATTTGATCTGTTTCTGCCGGATTTTTCTCCCTGGTTCGGCAGGAGAAAAAGTAAACAGTTAAAATAGTAAATACTAATAGAATACTGTTAAAACTAACTCGCATTAAGCATTAAAGTTAATGAAACAATTTTGACCAAATTAGTAAAAAATTTCAATATAACATGTTACAGAAATTAATAAATATTAGTTTTTATTATACTAACATTTAGAGATTACCAGTTTCAGTGTTTTTTATACGGACAAAAAGTTTTTTAGTTAAAAGATATTTTCTACATTTGAAAATTCAAAAAAATTAAAAACAATGAAAAATTCAATTTTATTATTATCGGTTTTTATCCTGTCTGTTTTGTCTTCGCAGTTATATTCACAAACGCAGTCCGGCGCATTTACTGTAACGGGAGCAGGATACAGTTCGGCAGTTGTAACTGATTATCAGTGTATAGGTCTTAATCCGGCTAATCTCGGCTGGAAAAGAAATGATCATATAATGAACGTAGGAGTTGGTGAAGCCGGCATTTCAATTTACTCCGAACCATTAAAAAGAGCTTTAGTTATGGACCTGTTTAAAGAAGGCATAGTTTTTACTGAAGAAGAACGTGAGCAGGCTATACAAAACTTTTCAAATTCAAAGCTGCAATTAGAAGGAAATATCAATGGTTTTGGTATTTCTTTCCAGGATGAGAAAATAGGAGGATTCGGATTCAGTATCAGAGAAAAGTTGATGTGGAACTCTAATCTGAATGAAACCAGCGCTGATTTTCTTTTCAATGGTTATAATGCGGCTTATTTCGATTCACTTATAGTCGAAAACGGAGATACAATTGGCTATGCCATTAACCCGGAAGATGTATCAAAGTTATTTTATGGAACACGGTTGTCTTTTATGTGGTACAGAGAATTTAACCTGGCTTATGGTAGAAATATTATTAACAAGAATAACTTTTCATTATACGGAGGTGTGGGGTTTAAATATATCAGGGGATACAGTGTTTTTGATTACCGTTACACGGAAGATGGGCGGCTGGTGGCATATTCTGCATTGAATCCTGCTTTCGGTGTAAATTACGACACACCTTCACCATCAAAAATTGACGGAGATAAATATCAATCACTTGGAAACGGATGGGGTCTTGATATCGGGATTTCAGCCTTATTATTCGAACATTTACGGGTGGCTGTATCAGTTACCGATATAGGTTCTATTACCTGGAATGGAAATGTTTATGAAGGAGAAGATGGCTTGCTCGAAAACATAGAATCGGCAGGTTTGAATAATTATAACATTTTTGAAGCAGATGATAACATAGCTGCAGAAAATACAGACTGGGGAGAATGGGTCGGATTGGAAAACAAAAAGGTGGGGCTGGCAACCAATGTCAGGTTCGGAGCTGCGTATATCCTGAATGATAAATTTGAGTTTGGAAGTGAATTCTATATTCCGGTAACAGAAGTTCCCGGCGCTTATGATAAACTTATTGTTGGATTAGGTACAAGGATAATGCCTGTAAAATGGTTCAGAGGCTCAATCGGGTTAGTGAGCGGAGGAGAAACCGGCACCGACATTCCGATAGGAGTTTCTTTTTTCCCGTTTAACAATCAAAGTTTTTCATGGGAGATAGGATTTGCCGTGAGTGATATTACAACCTATTTTAAACAGAAAAAACCGACTGTATCTTTGGCTTTAGGTTTACTAAGATTCAGTTTTGGCAACCTGGATAGAAAGACAAAAACGGAATAAAGCTCAAATAATCAGGTAAAAAAATCAATTTTTGAATCGGCATATTTATAAACGCCCGGCAACGGTATGGAATACAAAGATTATTACAAAATATTAGGTGTTGATAAAAACGCCACACAGGAAGAGATAAAGAAGAAATATCGAAAGCTTGCTTTAAAATATCATCCCGACAAAAACCATAATGATAAATCGGCTGAGGAAAAATTCAAAGTAATTGCAGAAGCTTATGAAGTTATAGGCAACAAAGAAAAAAGAAAAAAATACGATGAATTAGGAGCCAACTGGAAACAATATGAACAAGCCGGAGCTTATGCCGGTAAAGGTGGGTTTGATTATGCTCAATGGGGACAGGGTGCACAGCAGGCAGGAGGATATTCACAAGGTAATTATGAAGAGATGTTTGGTGGCAGCGGAGGTTTCTCTGATTTTTTTGAACAATTTTTCGGCGGGCAATACCAAAGAACGAGCAGGGCAGAAAAAACCCGTCCTTTTCCCGGGCAGGATTATGAATCTCAATTCACTATTGATTTAACCCAAGCTTATCATGGAACAACACGCATTTTAAATTTAGATGGTCAAAAATTGAAAATCAATATTAAGCCTGGTGTAAAAAACGGTCAGTTGCTCAGAGTAAAAGGAAAAGGCGGAAAAGGAACACACGGAGGCAAAAGCGGTCATCTTTATTTAAAGGTAAACATCAAACATAACAATTACTTCGAAAGAAAAGATAATGACTTATATTGTGATGTAAACATTGATATTTATAAAGCAATTTTAGGCGGGAAAGTAAATGTTAATGCCTTGAAAGGAAATGTGAATATAACAATCCCCAAACTATCCCAAAACGGCAAGGTGCTTAGATTGAAAAATATGGGGATGCCTGATTATAATAAAAAAGATGTTTTCGGCGATCTTTATGTGAAAATTAAAATTGATATACCAAAATATTTATCAAAAGAAGAAATTGAGCTAATTAAAAAAGCAGCCGATTTGCATAGAAACAATAGTTAGAAAAATATTAAATCATGATAACACTGACATTTTATGGTGAAATAATTCCACAAAAAATCCTTGATTTTATTGAGGCGGTACATTCAAGAGACATACAATATTATGCAAGTGATTTTTTAAATGAATTTGAAATTGAAGATGAAGTAATTGAAACCGCTATTGAAAGGGCTATTAATGCCTGCTCTTCATTAAAAATACCATACTACCTCCACTTTAAAAAAATATATATTGTTAAACAAAACTACATCCAAACCGACTGGAAACTTTCACCCTTAGGATGTTACTTAACAGTTGTTAATTGCGACCCTTCCAATCCTCTTATCGCAAAATTCCAGACATCTCTGATTGTAGGTGATTGACAACTTATAAAGATGTATGAATAGAGAAACATAGTGGGACTGAGAGGGGCGATTTTACACCGTCTTCCTGTACCTCCAGACAGCCAAACTCAAAATAATAAAAGCATAAATCAATAAAGAAAAAAATTCTTTGGAAATATCGGCAAATCCGGAACCTTTCAGTAATACCATCCTGATAACACGCATAAAATAGGCAACCGGATTAATGATATTCACATAGTGCGCCCACACGGGCATGCTTTCAACCGGCGTGAAAATACCACTCATTAAAATAAAAGTGAGTATAAAAAAGAAAACAATAAACATAACCTGCTGTTGAGTATTAGCGAGGGTTGAGATAAGCAAGCCAAAACCCAGAGCAACTAAAAGGTAAACGGATGCAAATCCGAAAAGAAGGAACAGACTACCTATCATCGGGATATCAAAAAGGATTTTTCCTAATATCAGTCCGAAAGCAAGTTCAAACATAGCGATTATCCAGAATGGTACTAGCTTGCCGATGATAAACTGGTATTTTACAATAGGGGTAACGTTTATTTGCTCGATGGTTCCTATTTCTTTTTCACGAACAATATTAAGCGCAGTTAAAAACATGCCGATAATGGTAACAAGGATAACAAGAATACCGGGTAGCATAAATATTTTATAATTCAGCTCAGGATTGTACCAAAAAGAATAATTGATATTAATATTTTTCGGAAAAGAAGGTTTGAAAAAATTGATGTTTTCTGCAATAACGTTTTTATTAAAATCGGCGATCACATAATTTGCATAAGCATTGGTTAAACCGGCTGAGGTAGCATTGATGGCATTGATCAATAACTGCAATTCGGATTTGTTTTCTTTATAAAGTTTTTTTTCAAAATCAGCGGGAATGTGAAGGATAATATCGGCTTTGTCTTTTTTCAGGATATTTTCCGCCTCTTCTATTGAAAAAGTAGAGCCATTAACAAAAAAGAAGGGAGAACATTCAAACTTACTTACCAGTTTACGCGAGGCGGATGAAAGGTCTTTATCCATAACTATCATGTCGATATGCTTCATTTCAAGTGTGGCTGCATATACCAGGATGAGTAACTGAATAAGTGGCAAAATGAAAATAATAGGCAGCATTGTCCTGTTCCTGAAAATCTGGATGAATTCCTTTTGTATTATGTAAACTATGTTACGCATTAGTGTTTTTTCTTAATCCAGTCTGATTTTAAACTTTTTTATACTTAATGCTATAAAAACCATCATCATTCCGATCAAAATGAGTGTTTCTTTCCAAACATAGGAAAACCCAACTCCTTTCAACATAATGTTTTTTACAATTATGATAAAGTATTTTGGCGGCATAATATGACTTAGCCATTGCAGTATCACGGGCATATTCTCTATCGGGAAAATAAATCCTGATAAAAGTATAGTCGGCATCATAAGCGCAAACATAGATATAAACATAGCAACCTGCTGGCTTTTTGCTATTGTTGAAATAAAAATGCCTAACGACAATGCCAGGCTGATAAATAAAAGGCTTTCAGCCAAAAGCAGCGTAAGACTTCCCTTTACAGGCATATTAAACACATAATAACCCAGCACAATTATGATAACAGCATTGATAAAAGACAAAACAACGTAAGGAATAACTTTGCCAATTATTATTTGTGCAGGTTTTAAAGGAGAAACAAGCAGCACTTCCATTGTGCCAAGCTCTTTTTCACGGGCTATTGAAACAGATGTCATTAATGCGGATACAAGCATCAGGATAAGCGCCATGGTTCCGGGGACAAACATGTAAACACTTCTCATTTCCTCGTTAAAGTACATTCTTGCTTCCGGAACGATTTGAAATGGCGTTTCTGTTAACTGGTTTTCTTTTTTCATGTAGTCGGAAATGATAGCCATTGTATAGTTTACAATAAGGTTTGCCGTATTGGCATCAGAAGCATCAGCAAGAAGTTGAATATTTGCTGTTCTTTCTTTTTCAAGTTTTTTTGCAAAATCGGGTCCAAACACTATGATTTCCTTTACATCTCCCTGTTGGAAAATGTTTTCAATATCGTTGATGTTAGTCAGATTTTCGTGCAATAAAAAATATCCTGACGAGATGATCTTATTAGAAATTTTTATTGTAATATCATCTTTCGACCGGTCGTAAATGGCAATCTTGATGTTCCTGATCTCGTTGGTTACTACAAAACCGAAAATCAGTAATTGAGCTATCGGTAATCCGAACAATACCAACATCGTTCGCATGTCGCGGAAGATATGGAGAAATTCTTTTTTTACAAATCCGATAAATTGTTTCATAATTATTCAGTACTAAGTACTTACCCTCTCCCAACCTCCCCAATGGGGGTTCTTGCTAACTTTAAAAATACTTCATCTATATTTTTTGCTTTATAAGTATTCTTTAATCCTTCCGGGCTGTCTAAAGCCTCTATTCTGCCGTCAACCATAATAGAAACCCTGTCGCAATACTCCGCTTCATCCATGTAATGCGTGGTTACAAAAATCGTGATGGATTCATTTGCTGCGTCGTAAATCATATCCCAGAACTGCCTTCTCGTAATCGGATCCACTCCACCTGTCGGTTCGTCAAGGAAAACGATTTCAGGCTTATGGAAAATAGCTATTGAAAAAGCCAGTTTTTGTTTCCAGCCTAAAGGAAGTGAAGATATCAGCTTATCCCCAAGGTTTGTAATATTAAGTTTTGATAGTAATTCATCTGTCCTTTCGTTAATGACTTTCCGTGATAAACCGTAAATGCCTGCGTAAAACCTGATATTCTCCCTGATGGTTAAATCCTCGTAAAGAGAAAATTTCTGGCTCATATAGCCGATGTTTTTTTTAATCTGCTCTGTTTGCCTGTACACATCGTACCCTGCAACCTTTACTTTTCCGGATGTTGGTGCAGACAAGCCGGATAAAATCCTGATAGCTGTTGTTTTACCTGCTCCGTTTGCCCCGAGGAAACCGAATATCTCACCTTTATAAACATCGAATGTCAGGTTATCATTGGCTATGAAGTTGCCAAATTTTTTGACAAGGTTCTTTACTTGTATGATGGGGGTTTTATTCATATTTTTATATATACCAGACCTGTAAGGTTTTTTTCAAACCTTGCAGGTCTAAGAGTACCGTAAACATATATACACCTGTAAGGTTTTTCCTGCCCGCTATGCCGGCCCATAAACCTTGCAGGTCTATAGGATGTTTAATTCATCAGGTTTATGTTGATGATAAAAAATAAAATTGTCCAAATCTTCAAACCAATTAATAACATCCTTCCGCCTGATATTTGGATCAGTACCAGAGATTATTAAATTATATGATAAAAAATTCCAATCTTCAATTTTGCTTACAAAACCATGATGTACAGGGTTGTAATGTATATAATGAACCAACTTAATTAAATAATCCCTGTCTTTTACTTCTTTTCTCTCGAAAGCATCAATAAATAAAGCTCCTCTTCTGTTATACATTTTGTTAAATGCTTTTGCATAAGCGTTGAAAAAATTGCTGAATTGACGGGAAGTATAAGCTGTAAGTTCTTCGAGACCTTGCAGGTTTTGCCTGGGATATTTCTTCAGATATATTTTTTCTAATTCCGTTTCGCTTTTAATTTTAATTAGGAAGTGAAAATGGTTTGGCAATAAGCAATAGGCAAAAGTTTCAGATACTGAATTTGCATATTGATAAAATCTGGTAAGAAAAAACTTATAGTTTTTTTCTTCTAAAAATAAATCATCATTGGCATTGCCATGATTATAAATATGGTAGTATTTGTCAGGTTCTAATGGTATTTTTTTAGTTGACATAATATCTGTATTTTATTTTTTTGTTCTATTCTTATTAAACCGGATAAACCTTGCAGGTCTTAATACCTGTAAGGTTTTACACGTAAACCTGCAAGGTTTTTCCAGCCCGCAGTGCCAGCCCGCAGTGCCAGCCCGTAAACCTTACAGGTTGGGCTTACAGGTTGGGCATTAATGCCATAAAACAATCTTCAATATTTGCTTGTATCCTTTTTATCTCAATATTTTTATAATCCTTATTCTTTAGATATTTTCTTAATCCGGTTTCGTCAATCTTTTCATCCTTTAATGAAAGATGTATGCTGTCGCCAAAACGAAAAACAGATTCCGCACCCCGGAACTCCTTTAAATCGTCGGCAAGATGATACATATCTTCACTTTTTACAGCTAACAAAGGAAACCTGTACCTGTGGATAATATTTTCAGGTGTATTAATTTCGAGTATTTTTCCTTTTTGAATTAAAGCCACCCTGTCGCATAGGCTCGCTTCATCCATGTAAGGAGTGGAAACTATAATTGTTATTCCTTTTTTTTGAAGTTTTTTTAACATTTCCCAGAATTCTTTTCGTGAAACAGCATCCACTCCGGTTGTAGGCTCATCCAAAAAAAGAACATCAGGTTTGTGTATTAAAGCACATGAGAGAGCCAGCTTTTGTTTCATGCCGCCGGAAAGCTTACCTGCCTGACGATCCTTAAATGGCTCGATTTGGATATAGATATCCCTGATCAGGTCATAGTTTTCTTTTATCGTAGTTCCGAATATGGTAGCGAAAAATTTAAGGTTTTCTTCAACTGACAGATCATAATAAAGTGAGAACCTACCGGGCATGTAGCCAACAATTTTTCTTATTTTTTTATAATCTTTTATAACATCATATCCTTCAACCTCTGCATTCCCCGAATCCTGTATCAAAAGGGAAGTCAGAATCCTGAACAGGGTGGTTTTTCCTGCTCCGTCAGGACCGATCAGTCCAAACAACTCACCGTTTTTTACTGAAAAGGAAATATTGTCTAAGGCTTTAACATTGCCATAGCTTTTAGTGATATTTTCGGTGGTTACTGAAATTTTTTTCATCATCTAATTTAGGTTTTCCCGTATCAGGATCTATTGGTTCTTCCAGCCAGATAATTTTAGCATTAAAAATTGGCTTCTCCCGGCATCCCAATCTTTAGGCTTCCATCGTTTTTTACTTTTATCTTAACGGCATAAACCAAATTCACGCGTTCTTCCTTTGTTTGTATTATCTTTGGTGTAAATTCGGCAGTTTCTGAAATCCAGCATACTTTTCCGGTCAGCTTTTTATTTGTTTTTTCGTTTTCATCAATCAACACCTCCACTTGCTCACCGATTTTAATATGAGGCAATTGTGCGCCACTTACATACACCCTCAGATACATATCATTCAGATTGGCAATTTTATATAAAGGTTTGCCAAAAGCCGTGATCTCATTTGGCTCGGCATACTTTTCCAGCACGACTCCGTTAATAGGGTTAATGATATTACATTTTCTAATGGATTCCCCGATTTGATCAATTTGTGTGTTTGCCACTTCCAATTCAGTTAATACCGTAGTATTTTGTGTTTTGATTGAAGATATCTGCACCTCAATCAAATCAAGTTTCCCGTTAATATCATCTAATTGTTTTTGTGTCGCTGCACCGTCCTTTAACAGGTTTTCTATTCTCTTTTTGTCAACAAGCAAATTCTTTTTTTGTTGTTCCTGCACATCAATTTGCGACTGTATGTTTTCAAGCCTGGAAGATATAGCCTTTTTCTGTGCAAAAAGTTGTTTTTTCCTAAGTATTAAGTCTGTCGTATCAATAATACCAACCAATTTGTCAGCCTCGACTTTTTCCCCTTCATCAACATCAAAAAACAAAAGCTTACCATTTGCCTCAGATGAAATGATAACATCATCCGTCTCAAAATTTCCATAAGCATCCGACTTATGATTTTTGCCCGAGCATGAAGCAAGGACAATAACAATGATTAAAAAGAAACATTTTGTTTTCATCTGTTTAAAATTTAGTAATACGTTAACTGTTTGCCACTTACATTTTA
>JACKQG010001061.1_pt1 | contig 38686 bp, 19 predicted proteins | sample 8237621 | NCBI WGS metagenome assembly JACKQG01 (sample SAMN15677084, study PRJNA649215) | marine metagenome | biome: marine; feature: Black Sea; material: saline water; isolation source: suspended particulate matter (SPM) from the Black Sea western gyre | collected 2013-06-09/2013-06-10 | depth... | reverse complement strand
GCGGCCGAAGCGAAGATCGTCGTGGAGTCTGTGCATGATGATGTAGGGCTCGATCGTGTGCGAAGGCTTTACTATCGCTCTCGCCTCTGGGCCGAAGCACAGGCACGACTGAAGGGCGTGAATCTACGCGCGTTGCGAATGGCGATTATCGATCTGTCGGACACTTTCGGCAAAAGGTACGAACATGGCTCGGCATACCTGGCTCGACTGGACACGCTTGAACAATCGCTGGAAGGAATGCTCGACGTGGATTCCGTGGACGACGTGGCAGTCTCGGCTTGCGTCGATTCGCTGTTGGCCCTTCGACAGGAAGCCCTGCTGGCGAATCCTCTTCTGGATTTCGAGCGTTTGTTGCTGGTCCGGCGACGCCCCTTCAAAGGCGGCCAGCCCGGCAATCCCGATACCAGCTTCGGCTGGGACGTGGGGTTGCCGCGGAGTTCCCACGGCAATTCAAGCCTTCCTGAAAGCGTTTACGACAATGCGATCGCTGTGGTCTCGCCCGCCGCGCCGGACGGGGAATTGACAACTCTGTACCAGCCGGACGGTAACAGGTTCGTTGGCGACGTGGACCTTCGTTTCGACGCCGACCGACTGCTGTTTGCCCAGCGGGATGATACCGGCCATTTTCAGATCTTCGAGATCCGCAGCGATGGGAGCGGATTGCGGCAGGTGACGCGGGGCGATCAGCCGGACGTGGACAACTACGACCCTTGTTATTTGCCCGACGGGGGAATCGTCTTCTGCAGTTCGGCCTGTTTTCAGGGCGTCCCCTGCAACAAGAGCAAGGTATCGGTCTTGTATCGCATGGAGGCGGACGGGTCCGGCGTGCGCCAGCTCTGTTTCGAGCAGGACCATGACTACAATCCGTCGCTGCTGCCCAGCGGCCGGGTATTTTACCTGCGCTGGGAGTATTCCGATCTGCCGCACTCGAACAGCCGAATCATGTTTTCGATGAATCCCGACGGGACCGGTCAGATGGAATACTACGGCAGCAACTCGTACTGGCCCAACTCGACGTTCGGCGCTCGAGCCGTTCCCGACGAGCCGGGCAAATTCGTCGGCATCGTCGCCGGGCACCACGGTTCGCATCGCGAGGGCGAGTTGGTGCTGTTCGACATCGAGCGAGGGCAGCAGGAGGCGGACGGCGCCGTCCAGCGGATACCCGGCTTCGGCAAGCCCGTCGAACCGATCGTGCGCGATCAGCTTACGGCGGCCAGTTGGCCCAAGTTCGTGCATCCCTATCCGCTATCCGACAAGTACTTCCTGGTCACGTGCAAACTGAACGAGCGATCTCCGTGGGACATCTACCTGGTTGACGTATTCGACAACTTGCTGCCGCTTTATCATCTGGACGGTTACGGCCTGTTCGAGCCGATCCCACTCAAGAAGACGACCAAGCCACCGGTGATTCAAGACAAGATCGATCCGGCGCGCAAGGACGCAGTCGTCTACCTGGCCGACGTGTACCACGGCCCCGGACTGTCTGGCGTGCCGCCGGGTACGGTCAAACGCCTCCGACTATACACACTCCATTTCGCCTACCAGGGAATGGGCGGGCTGCTGGGCACGGTCGGTTTGGACGGCCCCTGGGACATCAGGCGAGTGCTGGGCACGGTTCCGGTGAACGAGGACGGTTCGGCCTTGTTCCGCGTGCCGGCCAATACGCCGATCTCCGTGCAGCCGCTGGACGCCGAAGGCAAGGCCGTGCAACTGATGCGAAGTTGGTTTGTCGGTATGCCCGGCGAGACGGTCACCTGCGTCGGCTGCCACGAACCGCAGAGCAGCACGCCCGTGACCTACGACACCATGGCTGCTCGCGAGAAGCCCACTGAAATCGCGCCTTGGCTGACGGCCGATCGCAACTTCAGCTACAAGCGCGAGGTCCAGCCCGTGATCGACCGTCATTGCGTTGGTTGCCACAACGGAAAGCCGGCGGACGAAGGCGGCTCGTCGCCCGATCTTCGCGGGACGGTTCTGACCAGTGATTACAAGTCGCACATTGCGGGCAACGGAGGCGGGGCTGGAGGTCGGTATTTCTCGGTTGGCTACTGCGAGTTGGCTCGAAGGGTTCGTCGGCCGGGCATCGAGAGCGATATGCATTTGCTGCCGCCGCTGGAGTACCATGCCGACACAACGCAACTGATGCAGTTGCTGGCCAAAGGGCATTATGGCGTCCGGCTGGACGAGGAATCGTGGGACCGGCTGATCACATGGATCGATCTGAATACTCCGTATCATGGTACGTGGAAAGAAATCGGTTGGGATCCCGGTCCGCAACGGAAACGCCGCAGCGAGCTGAAGAAACTCTACGCTGGAGTTGACGAGGATCCGGAGGCCCTGGTTGACGTCGAGCCACCGGTGGTCGTTCCGATCATTCCTGAGATCCAACCCGTGCCGTCGGCGGAACCGGTCGACTGTCCCGGCTGGCCATTCGACGCCGAGGAGGCCGCGCGACGTCAAGCTGCTGCCGGGTCGATCACGCGACAGACCGTCGATTTGGGCGACGGCGTGACGATGGACTTAGTGCTGATTCCGGCGGGCGAGTTTGTGATGGGAGATCTCGATGGCGAACTCGATGAACGACCGCTCACGCGTGTCCGTATCGACAAGCCGCTCTGGATGGGCATTTGCGAGGTGACAAACCGGCAGTTCGCCTGCTTTGATCCGAAGCACGATAGTCGATTCGAGTCGAAGAACGGCTACCAGTTCGGCGTAACCGGCTTTGAACTCAATCGTCCGGACCAGCCGGTCGTTCGTGTGTCGTGGAATCAGGCTATGACATTCTGCCATTGGCTCTCGGAGCGGACGGGCAAACGGTTCACGTTGCCGTCCGAGGCTCAATGGGAGTACGCGTGCCGGGCAGGCACGGATTTGGCTCTGTCTTACGGGACGTTGGATGGAGACTTCTCCTCGTATGCCAACATGGCCGATGCCAAGCTGCAGCACTTTGCCTCGGACCCTTACACGGTCTATCAGCCGCTGCCGCAATTTACCAAGTACGACGATTGGATCCCTCGCGATGGCCGATACAACGACAAAGGGCTGGTCACGGTCGCTGTGGGTCGGTATCAGCCAAATCCCTGGCAGCTTCACGACATGCACGGCAACGTGGCGGAGTGGACGCGGACCGCCTACCGCCCGTATCCGTACGACTCGGGCGACGGGCGGGACGACGCGGCGGCGCAGGGCAAGAGAGTTGTTCGCGGCGGCTCGTGGCGCGACCGGCCCAAACGATGCCGTTCGGCCTTCCGGCTGTGCTACTGGCCGTGGCAGCGAGTATACAACGTCGGCTTCCGCGTGGCCGGCGAAGTGGACTAAGTAGGTCCGGCAGACGGGACCTACGCGAAGCTCCCCCGCGCACAGCCCACGTTTTCGGCCACTTGGTCCTTGTACTTCTGCCACATGCCCAGCAGCACCACGTCCGTGGGCTTGATGTTCGCAAAGGCAAAACGAATTGCTCGCTCGACGCCGGCGGCCGTGTGACAATGGCGGTTGGCGGCAAGCACTTTGAAGGCAATGCAGGGTTTCGATACCTGTTGGATTGTCTTCACCATCGCACGTCGCGACTGTTCCTCGAACGTCTCCTTGCCTCGTTTCGCGGGATCCAAGCTAAACGCGGACGTGTAGAAACAGCATTGGTAGAAATCGACGTCCCAGTTGTGTTCTTCGGCATAGTCGATCGTCTGGTGGTTGTGAGAACACAGTCCGACCAGCAATCCGGCGTCGCGTAGCATCTTTAAGTTCTCTTTCAGCCGATCGGGCTTGCCCATCCGCATGAACGCGTCGGAGACGTTGCCAAATTGCTGCGCCCCGATCGGCTTCGGGTCCATCTTCAGGATTCGAGCCAGTTCTTCCGTGGCTTCGTTAGTGCCGGGCTTGGAGTAGAACGTAGCGATCCACTTAAGACTTCCGCCTTCAGCGTAGTGTGCTCGCAAGAGATTCTCGATGTCTTTGCCGCCCATCTGGGCCGCATTGATGCCGCATTGCTCGCAACGGCGGAGCAGTTCGAGACCATGTTCCCGGTTCGCGAACCACTCGCGCATATCGCTGTTCAATTCCGAGCTGAAATGCGACCCTCCTTTGATCGGATTGTGTCCCACCAGCACTCGCGCAATTTCATGTTCTCCCCAGCGGACCGTGGGAAGCTTGGCTGTGGTTTCTTCTTCCGCGTCCGTCCGTCCGACCAACGTTGCCGCACCTAGCGCCGCCAGCGATACGCCGGCAAACTCGCGTCGGTTCATCTGATCCATGTGGATACTCCTTCTCGTTTGGTTCGCGATCCCATTGTATTTAACGTTGACGTGGATCTGAACCCGGATCGCGGGAACTTCTGCGAGAAATACCTGACACAATCGCACTCAAGGGGTTTGTACGGTATGCTGTTTAGCTGCCCGGCCGGCACGTACCGGCTGGAATGCATGCGGAACAAGTCAAATCAGACAAGCTTCGGTGATGGGAGACATGCTATGGAACGCTCTCAATCTCGTCGGCAGTTCATCCAGACGGCGTCCGTCGGCGCAGCAGCGCTGGCTATGCCTGCGAGCAGTTACGCTCGGGTTGTTGGTGCCAATGATCGCATTCACATTGGCGTCATCGGTTGCGGGGGCCGCGGACGGCGGGCGCACATGCCCGGCGTCCATGCTCACAGCGAATCGCAGAACTGCGAGATCGTGGCTGTGTCCGATCCATGGAAGTCGCGCCGCGAAGAGGCCGCGGCGGCGGCCAAGGAGTGGTACGGAGGATCACCACAGGCCCTCGTGTCGTATCGCGATCTTCTGGCCGTGAAAGATCTCGACGCGGTGATGATCGCTTCGTGCGACCATCAACATACGACGCACCTGGAAGCCGCGGCCAAGGCAGGCAAGGACGTCTACTGCGAGAAGCCACTGGGCATGGACTTCGAAAAGGTGAAACGGGCAGTGGATGCGGTGAAGGCGGCAAAGGCGGTCTGCCAGATAGGCACTCAGGTCCGCAGCCTCCCGACTTCGACCGGCTGCCGCGAATTGTTCCAAAGCGGTGTGTTCGGGAAACTCTCGCGAATCGAGCAGAGTCGCAACAGCACCCGGCCTTATTGGTATTCGCGAGTAAAGGACGTGAAGAAGGAAGACGTCGACTGGAAGGAATTCCTAATGGACGCGCCGGATCAGCCGTTCCGCGCGGACAAGTTCAGCGGCTGGTACGGCTATCGCGATTTTTCCGACGGGCCAGTGCCCGGCCTGGCCAGCCACTTTGTCGACCTGCTGCACTACATCACCGGTGCGAAGTTCCCTGAGAGCGCAACCGGACAGCACGGGACCTTCACTTGGATCGACGAACACAAGTTCACTTGCCCGGACCAGGTCCAAGCCACGTGGATCTATCCCGAAGGTTTCATGGTCAGCTACACGACCAACTTCGGCAACAGCAACGGCAATCACATTTCCTTCATGGGCGATCAGGGTACGTTGAGTTTGACGCCGTGGACGAAACCCTCGTACTCGCGCGCCGGTGCCGGCAAACCGAGCGAGTTGCCCGCAGAAGAGACGCTGGTCGAGCCGATCGAAACCCCCGATCATTTCCTCGATTGGCTCCAGTGTATCCGCAACCGTGGAACGTGCCGCGCGCCGGCCCAAGCCGGTCTGCAGCACGCCGCGGCCGTGATCATGGCTGTCAAAGCCGCGGACACCGGGCGGCGACAGATCTACGACCCGGAGAAGCGTGAGATTAAGGATGGTTAGGCCCTTCAGAACTATGATTCATAACGGAGTTGAAGCAGCATGAATTGGCGAATTACGGATCCAGCGCACTTGCTGAGTGCGATGCGGATTGCACTGCGTCTGGGAGGCGAGTACCTGGCGGGACGGATCGATCCGAACGGGCCGATCCTTCGCGATCGGTGCGTCAGCTACATGCACAAGGCGTCTTGGGGCATGTATGCTGCTGGGGTCGACCATGACGTCATCGCACGAATGCTGGATTGGGCCGGGGAAGAGGCCCTGCGCGAAAACGGCGATTTCTACTTTCCCGAGGAGGGGCCGGAGTACAAGGACAGTCAACGCATCTACCGACCCTTGACTTTCGGCAAAGTGGCCGCGTGGATCGACCATCCGTTGATTCGCCAGCAGCGAGTGCTGGACCGTATTCTTCAGTACCAACACGAGCCGTCCGGCGGTTGCTTTCATTACATCGGCGACGATCCGGCCAATATCGAAGAGCAGCCGATCATCGGCGCCCTAAACACAACTTTCTTCGGCCACCTGATGATCGCCCTTGACATGCGCGACCGGGCGCGTGCGGTGGGCGACTGGGTGCGCCGCTGGGTGGATGCCAACCGCGAGCCGATGGAAGCCGGGCAGTTGTTCACTCAGGTGACTCCCGACGGCAACTTGGTTACCGACGTAGGCCCAGGCGAAAAGATCTCGAAAACCGTCAACACGAAAGACCCGAAGCAGGAATTCTGGCAAGAGGGCACGGCGATGGCCTACTTGGCTCTTCTGTATGACGTCATGCGGAGCGAATGGGGCGAAGCCGGCCAGCAGGCACGGCCGTACCTGGATGCGGCTCTTGCGCTATTGGAGTTCGAAACCAGGATGCCGCTGGACACATTCCTGTGGCCGTCGAAGTGCAAAGTCGGCTGGGGCGCCGGCGAATTGTTGCGAGTCCTGGTCAAGTACGCCCCCGAAGATGAAGAGACGATCGAACGGGCCTATCGCGTGGCCGAGCGGGTTGCGGTGTTCACGTTCATGGACAATCAACTTGCCGACGGCGGATGGTCGTTCATGCACTACCCGCTAAGCGAACAGATACCAGAGATGACCTTCAGCTACAAACCGCTGAAGAACACGGTACGCGTGCCGCCGCAGCGCATCGACGGATCCAACACGATCTTCCTGCCGCCCGAGGAGATCACCGGCGAATTCCTCGGCGAACTGAAGGCAATCGAGCAAGGCGTCGCCGCGAGGCTGAAGGCGAACGGATAGGACTGACTTGAGAGACCGTTTTACAGGCCACGTGCATCGCTCTCGCTTGATTGCCCAACGGTCGCCTCAGCCTGCGCCCCATTTGCGGTGAACATCGGGGACAATGGCTTCCAGAATAGAGTCGAAGGAGTTGTCGTCCAGTGACGTTAGATCCTGGTCGCTGGCATTGGTCGGAGGCGGGCGGTTCACGTCGGAGCGACGAAACGCGTCGTGCAGGCCAAATGCTCGGCCCGAGGAACGGCGGCCAGCTTCGGACGGATTCGGTCTAGGTAGATCCGGCTCGCCATCGGTAGCGGTTGCGACAGCCCGAGCGGAGGCTGACTGGACAACGGGCAACAGCGTACGAAGCGGTCCGGCGATTTCGTTGCTCTGTCCCAGGTCACCGATCTGTAATCCCAACGGGTCTTCACGGGGATTCAGCGCAACAGACTCGCCCTCGCCGCCACTACCGCTGGCCTTCGCGTTGAGGTAGGCGATGACGACTAAGACGTCCAGCGGCGTCACCTCGTAGTTTGGATCAACGTCGGGATAGGGCGGCAGAACGTCCGAGCCTTCCAATGTCCTGGGCAGTTGCGGTCGGCCTGAGTTGATGTCGGCGATCAGTATCAAGACGTCCAGTGGCGTGACCAGCGTATCACCGTTCACGTCTTCCCGCAGCACCGGGTTTTGCCAGAGGAATTCGCTCCCACCCGGCGCTCCGGGGTCGACGATGATTCCGTTTGCCGTCAAATCTCTGTCGCCACGGCCGCCGTCGACATAGTGCAACTCGATGCGGTTCGCAAAGATCTTCGCGCCCGTCTGGCCGTCGAACATGAATGGGTACCAATGGTCGGTCGGATCACCCGGCGTCGGGCCGTACACGCAGTACGTATTTACCACCACTCCGGATCCCGGATATAGCGTAACAACCACCGACCCGCCGACCGCGACTCCACTGACGGTGTAGTCGAAAAAGCCGATTGGAAAATCGACGCCTTCTGGAGCGTCATTGGGCGACGGGTTGCCTGTTGCCGTGACGCCGACCAATGTCGTCCCGGAGGGCGCGGCCAGGGTGACGTAGCTGCCATCCACGGCATTGGGCAGCGACGCAACGTGGTTCTGTTGGCTGTCGGGGGTTTCGTCCTTATTGCCGTCGCCCTGGTTGGGCGCGCCGTCCTCTGTGTCGTTGCTCACTCCGTCGTGGTCTAGGTCAGCAGCATAGGTCACCGAGAACTGCGTGGCGGCGGCGTTTGCGTTGCCCGCTTGATCTTGGGCCACATTGGCTGCCACGTCCACCGTGACCTGGGCGTCCGCCGTGACGTCAATCGTGGCGGTGAAATTGCCGTTGCCGTTGTCCGTGAGGTTCGTGACCGAACCGTTGCCGACCGTGACATCGGCTTGGACAAACTCGGCTACGGTCTCGCCAAAGTCGATGGTCACGTTAAACGGATCGCTGCCCGTCGGGCTGGACGGGCCGGTAATCGTCGGGGTGGGCGCCGCCGTGTCGATCGCAATGTCACTGCCATCGGCAATCGTCGTACCCGGAAGCGAGATCGTCGCGTCATTGCCCGCCCCATCTCGAAGCGTGCCTCCGTTTAGCGCGATGGCCGTGGAGTCCAGATCCACGCTCGTGTCACCCGAACCCACCGTGTACGTGCCCGATGCCGTGCTCGAATTACTGAACGCCACAATGCTCACCACGTCGGTCGTGTCCAGCGTCACGTCCAGAGTCCCGCCCGAAAGCGTCACATCCTCCGAGAACGTCACCGTCACGTCTATCGCGTCGCCCGCATTGTACGCACCGTCCCCCGTCGTCGAAGTAATGGACTGAATCGTCGGTGCCCCCGTGTCGATCACGATGTCGCTGCCATCGGCAATCGTCGTCGCCGGAAGCGAAATCGTCGCGTCATTGCCCGCCCCGTCCCGAAGCGTCCCGCCATCGAGCGCGATGGCCGTCGAATCCAGATCACCGCTCGTGTCCCCTGCACCCACCGTGTACGTCCCCGACGCCGTAGCCGAATTGCTGAACGCCAAAATGCTCACCACGTCGGTCGTGTCCAGCGTTACGCCCAAAGTGCCGCCCGAAAGCGTCACGCTCTCCGAGAACGTCACTGTCACGTTGATCGTGTCACCCGCGTTGTAAGAACCGTCCGTCGTTGTCGACGTGATGGACTGAATCGTGGGCGCGGTGTTGTCGATTGTGTAAGTCTCGTCGGGGGTGGGCGTCTGATTCAATGCGTTGCTCGCCAGATCCGCAATGTCTGTGTCGCTGGCAATGTCCAGCCCCAGCGTCCCGTTTCCCGCCACATTGCTGACCGTCACCTGATACGTCGCTGCATCCCCATCCCCCGCGTCCGTCACGTCTCCAGCGGTCAGGGCGGCGGTCGTCACGCCGGATCGGTCTAAGGTGAAATCGGTGAAATTGACGTTCTGCACGTCCCTGCTGAATGTTATATCGAATACCACGGTATTCGCGTTCGTCGGGCTCGAACCAGTTCGGGCGATCGCCACTGTCGGCGGCGAATCGTTGTCGGCAACGTTGGCCGCCAGGAGAACGTTACCGCGGTAGTTAGTATCACCGCTGACCGCCCCATGGATGATCCGGTCGCTGTGCGCCCCTTCCACCACCTCGTCGTCGACCGCATTGACGTGGACCTGCTGCGGTGTACTCCAATTCCCTGTGGTGAATTTCAGTTCGTTGTCCGGATCATCATCCACCACGGAGACCTGTCCATCGGAGTTACCCAGGAAGATCGTAACTTCGGCCTTTGGCTCGCTTGTGAGCGCCACCCAGTACGTTACCTCGGTGCCCCCTTCGGCAACGTTGACCGAGGTGATGGGGTTCTGCCCTTGCTGATCGACAGTGATTTTCAAGCCGGCCGAGTCGTTGTCCGTGATCGCGGCAGACACGTCCCCGATCGACAGTGTTGTCGGATACATCTGATCGTTCACCGGGACTGTGACAGCGTGGGTGATGTTGCCCGCGTGGCCGGCCTCGGCCACGTCGTCATCCAGGGCCCGCACCGTGATCGTCTGGGCATCGGTCGAATTGAACGTCAGGTCGCGGCTCGGGGAGAAATTGGTGCCGTCGATGCTTACCTGTGTCTGGGAATCGGCCGACACCGTGATCTTTACCTCTCCGGTCGGCACGGTCGCCAGGGCAATCTGATATGTGTCGGTGCCACCTGCTTCCGCGATATCGGTACCACCGTCCGTCTCGGTGATCACCACACCTCCGAGATCGTTGTCCGAAATATTGACTGGAAAATTGCTTCGGCCCAAAGTCACCACGTTGAAAATGTCCGTAAAGTCGTACACCGTATGGACGATCTGCGTCTGGTGGGGGCCTTCGGGCGACGCATCGTCCACGCCCGTGACTTCCACTGCCTGAGGCACGTTCCAGTTGGTGTCCGTGAACTCAACCGTGTCAGTCAATAGACCATCGCTGTGGGTGGGATCCACTTGGGACGTGGGATCCTGGAGCTGGACGTAGATGATAGAACCGGAGGGCGGCTGACTATTGAGGGCGACCCAATACGTGGCGGTCCCGCCTTCGGCCACGTCGAGCGAGGTGATAACGCTCTGCCCGGCTTGGTCCTCGGTGATTGTGATCAGGTGAAGATCGTCATCGGTCACGTTGACCGTGATGTCAGGGACGGTCATGTTATGGTAGTCACCGTCCCCGCTGGTGACTGTGTGGGTGATCACGTCGGTATGAGGACCCTCGGCCACGGTATCATCGACCGCCGCGACACGGACGACCTGGGGTGTGCTCCAATCGGTTGAAGTGAAAACCAACTGGTTGCGCTGGTCGGCATCGTTGACCGCAGTCACTTGCCCGTCGGTGTTCCCCAACGCGACGGTGACGTTTGCCGTCGGCTCGCCGGTCAGTACCACACTGTACGTATCCGTGACACCGCCTTCGGCCACGTCGGTGGATCGGGCTGTCTGCTTGAGCCGAATACCGGGTCCGGGAACGATTACCTTGTCGACACTGGCGTTGAGGTCCAAATAGACGGTCCCGGACCCGTTGTCCATGTCCTGGAAGTCCAGGTGAACCTGATCGATGTAACCGTCTAGCTCGCCGGGAAAGAAGAACGCATGGAACCAGCCACTGGTGATCAGGTCCGATCCGAACACGCCGTCCAGACTGGCTTGGCCCTCACCCGTGTCGATGTCGAGCACCAGCCACTGCAGGTGCGTCCAGACCAACTCGACATCGTCACCAGTGGAAACCTGCTTGACTGGTACATGGACCTCGTCAATCGCGAGCACGGGAGCGTTGACCGTTCCGCCGACGCCCCCGACCTCCTGCCTGGTCACGAACGAGTCGTCGTTCTCGTCGAGCTTGCCATCGTCGTTGCTGTCTAGACCGATGCCGATGGCCAGGCGCTCGGAGATAACGCTTATCTGCGCGCCGGTGTCGAACAGAAAGTTCCCCTCTTGTCCGACGCCATGGTGCGTCGGTACCGCGGTCAGGAAGGGCACGTCGGCCCAGACGGGCAAGTCTCCCGAGACTAACCCGTCCTGCGGATCGAATGACGGAGTGTTGTCAACTTGGATCGCGTAGCGATGGCCTTCTGTGTCAGCCGGTACTGAGCCCGAGAAGGCCGTTTTCATGTAGAGGTCCTCCAAGCCGGTGCCCCCGCCCGACCAGCCGGTCATATCCAGCGACGTCACGCGATTCACCATCGCCGGCATGCCCACGATCCCCCAGGGACCGAAGATGCTGAAATCATTGTTGGGATCGGAGAGAATTCGGGTATCGGGGAGCGTGTTACGGACCCCGCTGGTGCCGGCAAAATCGAAGCGGTAGGCGATGGAGATATCCATTGGATGATCGCCAGCGACGCCTTTCTCCTCAAACTTGCCTTGAGTCTCGTATGCGATCGGGGGCCCCTCCATATCACCGACGGCCGTTGCCATCGCCAGCACACTATTAGCGCCAGTATCGAGCAGAAACGTGTTGAAGATGCCCGGGCCAACACTCTCCCCATTCTTTATCAACTCCATCGCGACGCGGGGCTGGTCTAGTGCGATGTTGTCGGAGGGGCCCAACTCGATAACGCCCGCAAGCATGGCGCGCACTTCGAGTTGTTCGAGGAGAAGATGGCGGAAACGACGCCGTGGGGCCAATCGGCGTCTGTTGCGTTGCGAGGGTCTCACTTTGCCACTCCCTCTGTTCCGTTGAGCAAGTGTGAGGAGATATCCCGGGCTGACCGCAAGAATCAGATTTGCAGGAGGTGTCGCAAGCTAGTCGCAGCAGTGGGCAGTGTATTCCCACACGCTGTGCAGTCAGCTACCGTTAATCCATTAGTTTGCAAGATCGCTCGAATTGGCACAACCAGCAGAATGGGGCATGCAAGGACGGTTGCCCACACTGAACGCCAATGGCGAAGACCAGTTCGATTGGGTGGATTCTAGTGTCATGAGCCGCCGTCCACACGCCCCATCTAAACCTGCCCCCCGGCAAAGTAGCGAGCAGTACCCAGAGAGGCGATGGCCTCGCCAATTCGGCTAAGTGCCAGTGCATACGCTGCAGTACGCATGTCGATGTTCTTCTGCTCCATGAGGTCGTGGACCGCGTTGAATTCGCGAGCCATGATCTCGTGAAGCTTCTTCTGCACGTCGTCCTCGGTCCAATAGTAGCCGCCTTTGTTCTGTACCCATTCGAAATAGCTGACCGTGACGCCACCGGCGTTGGCCAGGATGTCGGGCACGACCAGCTTCCCTTGCTGGTTCAGGATTTGATCCGCGTCGCTGGTGGTTGGGCCGTTGGCCACCTCGACGATGATGGGAGCCTGGATTCGGTTAGCGTTCGCGGCTGTGATCTGATTCTCCAGTGCGGCGGGAATCAGTATGTCGACATCCAGCTCAAGCAACTCCTCGTTGGTGATGCTGTCGGCGTGGACTGTCGAGCAAACGGATTCTTCGCAGTAGACGGCCTGCAAACGTCGCGATTCCTCCTTCACGTGAATCAAGCTGGGGATGTCAAAGCCTTCGGGAGTGTAGATTCCGCCCTGTGAATCGCTGACGCCGACCATTCGATAGCCGTCGCCATGAAGCAGTCGCGCAACGTGCTGGCCGGCATTGCCGAAGCCCTGCACGGCAACGCGGATGTCCTCCGGTTTCCAGCCGCGTTTCTTTTCCAGCTCTTTGATGCAGTAATACGCACCACGGCCGGTAGCGTCCACTCGCCCAAGGCTACCGCCCAGGGGAATCGGCTTGCCGGTGATCACGGCCGGCGTGCGCCGGCGGTGGATCTTCGAGTACTCGTCCATCATCCAACCCATGATCATGGCATTGGTATACACGTCCGGGGCCGGCACGTCGGTTTCCGGTCCGATGAAGTCGGCGATTTGCGCGATGAAGCCGCGCGTCAGCCGCTCTAATTCCATGCGTGACAGTTCTTTCGGATTGACGATCACGCCGCCTTTGCCGCCTCCGTACGGCAACCGAACCACGGCGCATTTGAACGTCATCCAAAACGCCAACGCCTTGACCTCCGCCAGATCCACGTCGGGATGATAACGGATCCCGCCCTTCGTGGGCCCGCGTGTGTCGTCGTGTCGTACACGGTAGCCCGTAAACACGCGCAGCGAGCCGTCGTCCATGCGAACCGGTATCGAAACTTCCAAGACTTGCTTGGGATGCTTGAGCCGTTCGACCGCCTCTTCGTCAATGTCGGCGTACTCGAAGGCCCGGTCGAGACGTTGGATGGCATCACCGTAGATGTCTCGATCGTTGTCGTTGTTCATTAGGCTCTCTCCTGTCGTGGGGCACGTTTCCAACGTGCTCACAACCCAAATGGCACGTTGGAAACGTGCCCCACATGATACAACCTTCCGTAACAATTGTAGTCCGCAGGCCGAAGAAGTCATAGTTCTTGCTATGCGGTTCACTTTACGGATGATATCATAATGTGCGACGCGCAGATGGAATCCCCGTGCTTCACGACCGGAGGTTCGAATGTCCAAGCCGACTCATCAAGTCTTCAAGCGAATCGTTCTGCACAACAAACTGTTGTCCGAGGAGGAAGTGGACGCCTTGCTGGACGAAGTCGAAGATCCCAAGCTGGCGGTGAAGTCGTTAGTCGAGAGGGAACTTCTGACCGAGAAGAAGGCTGAGCAGTTCCTGGCGGTTTACCAAAAGCAACTGGACAAACTCTTCGCCGAACAGATTGATTCGTTTGACGATCTGTTCGACGAGCCCGAGACGGTCGCGGCGGAGCCTGAAGAGGAAGCGCCGCCCGAACCGAAACCGGAGCCGGAATCCGAGGCTGTGCCCGAACCGGAAGCGGCATCCGAGTCGTCAGAGGAGGCCCCGGCAGAGGAGACGGAACCCGAGCCGGAAGTGGAATCGTTGGTCGCCGCCGGCCAAGAGACGATCCCGCTGCCGGAAGCCGGCCTCGAATTGATTCACCGCCTCTTGATGGACACTCGCGAGGCGGGCGCGTCCGATCTGCACATCAAGGCCAACATGGCTCCTATCGTGCGAGTCAACAGCGTGCTGCGGCCCTTGCCTCGGCCACGTTTGTCCGTCGAGGAGTGCGAAGAATCGTTGCTGGCGATCTTGGACGAGGAACAACGCGATCAGTTCCTGTCGACGAACGATTTGGACCTCTGCTATGACGGCGGCAAAGAGCTGGGACGGTTTCGCACGAACTACCTGCGAGAACATCGCGGCATGGACGCTATTTTCCGAGCCATCCCAAACGAGGTCCCGACGTTCGAAGAACTGAATCTGCCCGAACAGGTAATGAAGTTCACCGACTATCGTGTTGGCGTTGTGCTGGTGACCGGCCCGAAAGGAAGCGGAAAGACGACGACGCTGGCCGCCATGGTGGACAGAATCAACAATACACGAGCCGAACATATCATCACGGTCGAGGACCCGATCGAGTTCGTGCAACCGTGCAGGAAAGGGCATGTCAATCAGCGGCAGGTGGGCGTCCACACCAAGTCGTTCAGTAATGCCTTACGTTCTGCGTTGCGCGAAGCGCCGGATGTGATCATGGTCGGCGAAATGCGTGACTTGGAGACAACTTCTCTGGCGATCACGGCAGCCGAGACCGGCCATTTGGTGCTGGCCACGCTGCACACGCCCGACGCCATACGAACGATTGGCCGCGTGTTAGACGTTTTCCCGGCCAAGGAGCAGCCGCAAATCCGGGCCATGCTTTCCGAATCGTTGCGGGGCATTGTTTCTCAACAGCTCCTGCCCAGCGCCGATGGCAAGTCGATGGTGCTGGCGCTGGAAATTCTGGTCAACACGCAGGCCATCGGACACTTGATTCGCGAGGAGAAGGTACACCAGATTCGCGGCCTGATGCAAACCGGCAAGCAGCACGGGATGGTCCTGATGGAGGAATCCCTGGTTCGTTTGGCCAGGGAGGGACGAATCTCGGAAGCGGATGCGATTTCGCGCGCCGAAGACAAGAAGATGGTCCAACGAGGGCTTGCAAAAGTATAGGAGCTTGGCCATGGCCCAGATCGATCAACTACTTCTGAACATGCAAGAGGTCGATGCGTCCGACCTTCACATGGTCGTCGGCCAGAAGCCCAAGTACCGCATCGACGGTGAAGTCAGGCCCGTGGAAGACCATGACGTTCTGACCGAAAGTTCGCTGTCCGACTATCTGTTTGAAATATGTAGCGATGCTCAGCAGGAACGCTACCGGGAGAATTTGGACTTCGACTTTGCGTATGGCATCGAGGACAAAGCCCGGTTCCGCTGCAACTATTTCTTCCAGCGAACCGGCTACGCCTCGGTCATGCGGCTGATTCCCACCAAGATCCTCAAGATCGAAGAGCTTGGCCTTCCGGACGTGGTCAGAAGGCTAACCGAACTGGGCAACGGGCTCGTCTTGGTGACGGGGCCGACGGGCAGCGGCAAGTCGACAACGCTTGCCGCCATGATCGACCACATCAACTGCCGCGATAAGAAACACATCGTCACGATCGAAGACCCGGTTGAGTTCGTTCATCAGAACAGAAAGTCGATGATCTCCCACCGCGAAGTCGGCACGCACACCGACTCGTTTGCCGCTGCCCTGCGGGCCGTCACGCGCCAGGACGCAGATGTGGTGCTGGTGGGCGAAATGCGCGACTTGGAGACCATCAGTTTGGCGATCAGCGCAGCCAGCATGGGTACGCTGGTCTACGGCACGCTGCACACCAACAGCGCCCCGAAAACGATCGACCGCATCATCGACGTGTTCCCCAGCGACCAGCAGGCCCAGATCCGCACCATGCTGGCCGAGTCGATAAAGGGCATCGTCGCCCAGCAATTGCTTCGCCGCAAGGGCGGCCGCGGTCGCGTTGCAGCGAACGAAATCCTGTTCGGCTCGCACGCCGTAGCCAACATCATTCGCGAAGGAAAGATCGAGAAAATCACATCCGTGCTGCAAGCCGGCAAGCGCGAAGGCATGCAGTCGATGGACGACGCCCTGGAAGATCTGGTGAAGCAAGACGTGATCGACGGCGCAGACGCCTACATGAAAGCCGCGGAAAAGCACCGCTTCGCGCAGTACGCACCCGAGTAATTGCACCAACGAACCAGAGGTGCCGGCGAATAGGCCGGTGGCAGAGGACTCAATCTCTGAGTTCTTTGAGAAGGGCTTGGTATCCCGGATAGCTACGTACGGCCTCCAAATCCGAATCGGCCTCCATGTGTTCGATGTCGTCATAGCCAGCCGCGAACGCTTTTCGAAGCCACTGAACGGCGCGGTCCTGGTGTTCCTCTCGAAGATCGCTTTCAGAAGTCGCTGTTTCGTCAGTTTCTTCGGCAAGGGAGGCCAAGAGCGCACAGACGCACGCCATGTTGTACATGTGGATATCGTTCGGGTCCTGCTCCGCCAGCGATGTCCCCAGCACATGGATGCGCGATAGCACTTGCCGTGTAGTCTTATCATCCTCCTCTGCGCGCAATGCAGCCAGCAGCCCCAGATACCTAGCCATGGCCGCACGCTGTAATCCTGAATCGTGGGGCGGCTGGAGTCGATCCGCCTGAGCATAGTCGTCAAAGGCCTCACGTAGGCGCCCCAGTTGTCTGTGGCAATCGCCGCGCATGGTAAAGAAATGTGCGCGATCCGGATCCCGGCTTATCGTTTCATTCACATCTTTGAGGGCTGGGCCGAAGTTATCCAGGTTCATCTGTGCATGGGCCCGAAAGTGATACGACTCGGTGTGCTCGGGATTGAGCTCAAGTGCACGTCCGAAATCCTCGACAGCCGCCTTGTGCTCTTTCAACGAGTACCGGGTAAAACCGCGGTCGTAGTATGCTTGCCAGTCGTCCATTCCGAGTGCTATCGACCGCTCGATGTGCCAGAGCGCCGCGCTCCACTGTCTGGCCTTCAGAAGCCGGTGGGACTCGCGGCGATGCTCGTTTTGCCGGTTGCGAGAAGAGACCACATTCGGATCGCTCATCGCAGTTGCTTCGCGCAACTTGCGCCAGGCCTCGCGCCATTCGTCTGTTGTCAGATTCGTGACTCCCCCACCGATCACTCGACGACCGGCAACAACTTCGCCGATGGTCCTAACGTCCAGTATCGCGTCTGAGATCCCAGGATCTGTCAAGTGACCGAGGGTGAATACCGTGAAAGAGAGGCTCGACGTTGGGGCAACCGCGTGTTTCCCGTCCGGGGTCACGTACACTTGGTGGATAGAGCGAGTAAAACGTGATTGTGGCGCAATCGGTTGCCCCGTGCTTCCTTCCCAGAATCGTATCGTCCGGTCGCGCCCGGCGGTCAGCACCCATCGTTCGTCGGCATGAAACGCCGCATCGAACACTTCATCCTCGTGCTCCATGGCAGGCCCAACCAGCTTGCCCGACCGCCAGTCCCACAGCCTTGCCATGTGATCGCGACATGCAGTCAGCACGTATCGCTGATCGCGACTGAGCCGAGCGCGAAAGACCCAATTGCTATGCTCCAACGGCGGGCCTGCCGGTTTGCCATCTTCCACCTGCCATACACGAGCCGTGTTGTCGCGCGAAGCTGTCACTATTAGCTTTCCGTCTTCCGAGAAATCGACGTGGGACAGCGACTTTTGCGGAATCGAGCGTACGAGTTTTCCAGAATCGGCTTCCCAAACCTGGACACCCGCGCCGAAACCGTACGTCACGAAAAGACGCCCATCCGGCGGGACGAAGCGAACCCATTCAGGAGTATTGAGACTGATTTGGATTTTGCCGGGTTGCTGAAGCTGCCGAATCTGCTCGCCCGACTCAGCATCGACAAGCAGTACCTGTCCGCCGCCACACACGACAACCAGTATCTTGCCGTCGGGAGAGAAAGCAGCACCTTTCGGCTCGGAAGGCGCTTCGAGCGGATCGAGTTGCTGCTTTCCGGTCCTCCAATTCCAAAACTCGATCCAACCCTTGTCCCGATCCAAATGAACGTCCATCCATCCGCGCTTCGCGAGACTCTCTTTGTCCGAACTCAACGTCACGACGCAACGCCCATCGGGAGAAAACGCAGCTCCGTTCAGTAGTCCTGCGGTTTCCAATGTAGCTCCGGCCGCCTCGCCTGTGGCCAATTCGAATACCTGCGTGGACGTCTGGTTTCTGTTGAGATTCCAGCCAGCAGGCATCACGAACCGTCCGTCCGGACTCACTGTAAGATACTCGTCCGCCCCAATCCGGACCGGCTGATGCGGCGCTCCGGAGTCAGGTTGCCGCCAAATACGCACCAAGCCGTCCCGCTGGGCCGTCGCGAAAGTCATGCCATTCGGAGAGAAGGCGACATGCGACAGTTCATTCTGGTGCTCAAGCCCTGATCCCAGTTTCTGCCCGGAGGGAAGAGACCATTGATAGACCATGCTGTCGATACCAGCGGTCAGCAATCTGACGCCATCGGGACTGAATGCCACGGACAGGACGCGGTTCGCATGCCGCATACTCAGGCCTACCATCCTGTTGTCCGCAGAATCCCATAGACGGACAGCAAAATTCTCACATATCGCCAAGTATCGCCCGAAGGGATCAGGCGTAATGGCATGGATGTGTTCCGAAACCGGCAGAGTGCTCATCTGCTCGCCGGTTACCGCATCGCGAATGGTTATCTCAGACTCGCCACTCAGTGTGAGCAGCTTGCGGTCGTCGTCAAGGAATATTGGCTTGACAAGCTGCGTGGAGTGAAACCGCGGTCGAACGTGAGGCACCGGATCGAATAAAGGTGCCGTCGCCTGTTCCTCGTTGTCAACGGCAAACACTCGGACCATTTCGTCGGCGCCCGCAGTGGCCAAGTACGCAGAATTCGACGAGAACGCCAACTGCATAACCGGCGCCGGGTGCACCAGTTCCTCGGAAACAGGTTCGCCATCGGCACAACTCCACACGCGCACCGTCTTGCTGCCGGCCGCGACAAGTTGGTCTGCACGATCGAAGGCTAGCGAGTATACGGAACCGTCCAACTGGAACTGTGCCGCCGGTTCAAGTTCAGGAAATGTGACCAGTCTGATGCTCCCATCCGTTGCCCCTAGAGCCAGCCACTTACCGTCGTGGCTCCAGCGTGCAGAGCGCACAAGTGCAACGCCGGTCTTCTCAAGCGCAACCGGTTCGTCTCGCTCCAGATCCCAAATGATGCACGTGCCGCCGCTGGCTAACGCCATGAAATAGCGACCACCTGGATGAAAGCCGATCTCATAGGCTCGACGAACGAAGTCGGGTAGTGCATGAATTGGCTGAACGGTCAGATGCGACCAGGACGCCATGCGTACCAGATTGGCCTGGCGTCGATCTGGGTGCTCTATTGCGGCGTTCGCGGCATTGGCAAACCACAAGACCGCATCCCCCGAAGCCCCTCGCTCGGCGGCAGCCAGCCCTTGCGACGTGTACATATCCGTGACGGTCGCTCCGGCCACGCGAAGCGCATCCTGTTCGCGTTGCAGTGCATCGGCAAGTTCGTCTCGCGCCAAGATTGCGCTTGTTTCTGCTCTTCGCGCTTTCGCTTCGTTGGCTTCGGCTTGGTCTTTGGCCTTGTTGATACGAAGCGCCGCCGCCATCGAACCCAGCGACGCGGCGATCAGTAGGAGAAGGATCGCTGTACTCAATGCGGCTACTCGTGGATTTCGCTTCGCCCAGCGCCACAGCCTCTCTGTTCTGCCGATAGGCCGGGCGAGAATCGGCTCGCCACGCAAGTACCTCCGTAACTCCTTGCCGAGTTCGCCGGCCGAAGCGTACCGTCTCTCCGGACTCTTTTCCAAGCATTTGAGAGTGATCGTCTCCAGGTCGCGCGAGACATGGCCATTGAGTTTTCGCAGACTGGCTGGTTCCTCGTTGATGATTTGCAGGACCAGCATCCTTGTATTGCCACGAAATGGCAACTCGCCTGTTAGCAACCGGTAAAGCACAACGCCAAGTGAGTAAGTGTCGCTTCGGCGATCTGCCTGGTGTGCGTCACCAGATGCCTGCTCGGGCGACATGTAGGCAGGCGTTCCCAGCACACGGCCGTCGACCGTCATCGTCAACTCGCCTACTTCGCGTTTGGCAAGCCCAAAATCCATAACATAAGGCTCGCCCTCATAATCCAGCATGATGTTGCCGGGCTTGACGTCGCGGTGAATGACGCCTTTCTCGTGGGCGTGATGCAGCGCGTCGGCTATCTTTGCACAGAGTTCAACACCCTCGCGTTGGCTGAACTCCTGCCCCGATAGCCAATCGTCTAGGGTAACGCCACGCACGAAATCGGTGACCATGTAGACCGTGTCGCCGTCGCGGCCGACCTCATGCACGCCGACGATGTTGGGGTGCCTCAGTTGGGCTGCGGCCCGCGCTTCCCTGAGGAACTGCTCAGTCTCCTCGCGACTCAGTTCGCCCTTGCGCGGTACTTTGATGGCGACTGTGCGATCGAGCTTTGAATCCCGCGCCTTCCAGACTGCGCCAAATGCACCAACACCGACCCGATCGACCAGTTCGAAATGCTCGATCGAACGTAGAGCCGCCGCCTTGTACGTGGCGCCAACATCGTCGACAAGACTGAAATTCGAACCGCACGTGCTGCACAAGATGTCGCTTGCCAAATCGTCCGTAACAACTTCGATTGGCTGGTGACATTGCGGGCAGCGAATCCTCAGCCCACTCTCATCCGTGATCGCCAGCTTGCCACGTGGAGAATTGGTGGAACCGCCGTCTCGGAAGTCGATAGTTCGCTCGTCATCTGCGTTCACGGTTTCCCACTCCGTCCTACAGGGAACGCCCGATACCTCGCATGCAAGTCGTGTCGATCCCTGGCCTAACTGCAATACGTCACTTCGGGACGTATCCCAAGTCTCGCCGTCCGATTCGCTTTCGTGGTACCGGAAAGAAAGAGAGAATAATAACTGCGTAGGGCAAAGGAACAGCGTCTGAGGGATTAGGGCTCATGTTACCAGTGCGTATCCACGTCGGCAAGCAAACTTCGCCGCTAATTGACGATGTGAGAAAGAAACGCGGCACCGCGAGGAAAACGTGATCCGCAGAGGATTCACATGTCAGATGGGGCCGGGTCTCTTCCTAGGCCGCTGCAGTACCCACCGACCGGCAAGTGGGTCACCTCCTGCGAGGACGGAAACCGTCGATTGTGCCTTTGTCTATGCGCGCAACTCTCGGCTTGCGTCGCTGTTCGGATGTCGATTCGCTGGAGAGGCGAAGCAGGCCTTCGTAGGCTTCGTGTGGGGAGAGTCCTTCGGCCATCATGTGGCGCACGAACGCGAGCAACTCGCCTTCGTTGTCCAGCTTCTGCGAACGGAGCAATCTTGTCCAGCGCTCCGGATGCGTACGACGAAACCACCTGCCGAGTTGATCGGCGTCCTGCGGCAAGGCAGCGGCGACGAATCGCTGAGTGGCTTCGATCAATCGCTTATACGACTGGCGTTCGTCGAGGTCCCAATCCCGCAACAAGCCCTCCAGGTACGACTGCACTTCGCCGTCGGATTTCAATGCCTTCACTTTGAAGACAATCTTCGTGAGATCGGGCTCCTCCTGCCGGAAACGCTCCGCCACTTTGGCCGCGTTGTACCACTGATCAATCCACTCGGCGACACCGTCATACTCAACGCCCAGCTTCTCCCACATCTCGACCATCTCTTTCACCTTCCGAGCGTACAAGTCCGCACCGCTTGCGCCATGCTCGGTCCAGAGATCGTTGAGTTTCACGTGAAGGAGGCGACAGATTCGCTGGAGTGGCTTCTTCGTACGCTCGTCCGGCTTCTGGATGCCGGTCTTCAACCATCGACCGAGCGTGTTGTACTTCACGCCAGCGCGCTCGGCCAGATCGCGCCTGGACATGGGCGAGTCTTTGATCAGACGCTTCAGGTTGGTGGCAAAAAGTTCCTTCTGGGACATGGCTATCGGCCAAGCAAATTTACGGCTCGTACGGTTCGCGTTCGTTCGTCAATCTCCGCCGGAAGGCGTCCCTTGAACCAGGCTTTGGCACGGTAAGTGAACTCGTCGCCGTTCGGCAGGAGTTCCACGGGCCGAAAGTGAGACGCCAACGGGTCAAGGCCGCGGCTCGTGGTGTGCGGATTTTCGTGGCAACCAACGCACGACTTCGTCTCGCCCGGACGCGGGTAAATCCAGGTACGTTGGTTGCCAACGACACGACGGTCGCTGTCCAACACCTGGTGGTGGATCAAACGGTCTGCCGGTACTTCGACAAAGAAAGAACCGTCGGGCGCAAGCGGCACGGTGCCCAGTACACGAGCGAACGTACCTCCATGGTTCTTCCAGACCGGCTCGGGGTTCGTGTGCGTGCTGTGGCGGCCAACTACCGGGACTCCTTCGATCACTCGCACGAATCGGCCGCGGAGCGGAACCTCTTCTTCCTGCGTTGCCCTGACGGACGAACAAACAAAACGCCCGCTGTATTCATAGCGTTTCGCAACGGGGGCGCGCCCCACTGGCGGCGTCCGCCGGGCGATCGGCCGTGGTTCGAAGTCGGCGGCCTGTGGATCATTGTAGACGAGCTGCAGGTATTTGGTCTCGGGATCGAATAGGTACAAGCCCAAATCCACTTCTTCTCGATTCGGATTTTTGGGGGCGGTCGCGCAGAGAATTGTACCGTCGGGCAACGGAAATGGCGTTGTGTACGCACGCGATTCGTAATCGGGCGAAATCAACGTCTCGGTATCGCGACGCCCGTCGACCAGCACCAAGCCGGCCTGGGTGACCACGACGATGCTCTGTCCATCCGGCATTGGCTGCGGTTGGGTCATGCGGATCACGCGATGCGTCAGCGGGTTTTCCTGCCCGTCGGCCGGCGTCGGCGGCCCGTGGTTCAACTGGCGCCAAAACTGCCGCCGCTCCGGACCGTACAGTACCACGTCTTTGGTCCCGTCGGGATGAGCCGCATGCAGCGTCAATTCCGTCTTGTTCCGCGAGTAGAAGACCTCCAATCGACTGAACACGATCCGCCCGTCCAGCAACACCGCCGGCTCGTTGTCGCGCCCGATATTGGTGGCAATCGAATGAATGTCGCTGCCATCCGGATTCATCACGTGCAGCGCGGTACACGGATACCCGTGATACTCGTCGCGGATGCCGCTACGGCTGGAGGTGAAGACGATTTTTCCGTCCGGCAAGTAGGCCGGTCCCACATCGTGGTAAGGACCGAAGGTCAACTGCCGGAGTCCCGTGCCGTCTACGTTCACTCGCCAGACGTGCCACCAAGGATCGTCCTGGCCGCGATAGCAGAAGACTACATGCGTCGCGTCCCAGGAAAGCTCGGGCTCACCCACGTAGCCGTCTGGGAATTCGGTGAGTGGCGTGACGTTCCCATCCGGCCGAGGCGGGCGAAGGACGTACAGGTTCCTCCCAGGTCGATACGCCGGCCCTGAATCGGTCACCACATACGTCTGCCGCCAGCGGTCTGCTTGTTCGACAGTGCCGATCGTGTTGGGGATGTTGTTGCTGCCCTTAATGAAGACAATCGCGTCGAACTCGCCAGTGTTGCCTGTCCCCTCCTCGTTTAACCGCAGGCCCAACGGGCCGCGCGTCGCATCGAGTGCGACACCACCGCCCGTGGCCCTCGTGCCCGTGGTTGCGTCAAGCAGCTTCCCGCGCGGGCCGTTGGCCCTGCGGTTAAACGAGCTGTCGATCCCATTGACGGGCAAACTGGCTTGAAGCGGTTCCTCCTCCGTGCATTCGACGCCGCGTACACGAACCGCGTCTCGCGCGATATGACGCACGCACAGGATCGGATGGTGCAAAGCCGCATCGCAAAGGGCGTCTAACGCCTGTTCGTTCCCCAAATCGGCAAGCGCTTCGGCGGCGGCGTGACGAATCTCGACGACCGAACCCTCGTCGTTCAAAATGCCGACAATCAGGTCCGTGTGCCCGTGAGCGCCGAGCAAACCGAGCGCGCGGATCAGACCTTCGCGCCAGCGCGGCGCCGGATCGTTGTACTCCTCGTCCTTGAACGTGCCGCTATATCCGTAGTCGGCCTCGGACTTGGCCTCCGCCAAAATCTCCGCCACCGGCTCGATCGCGCTGCGGTCGCCCAACCAACCGATCGTTTTCGCGGCGTTGATGCGAACCCAGCCATTTTCGTGTTCCAGCAGTGCCAACAGCCGCGGCAAATCCTTTGGCTCGGTGCAAACACATGGAAGCCAGCTTGAAATGCGGTACGGCGGGAAAGCAGACCATTCGAATGGCTCGTCCAGCGGCGGCACGCGGCGTGGTTGGCCCAGCAGTTCGAACGCGTGCTCGCATGCCTGCTGCCGCAAGCCGGTAAACTCCAGAAAGTAACGAGTGAGCAAATGCCCCACCTCGGGCTCGTACAGCATGAACGTATCGTGATCGCCCGGCATGTTGGCCATGATCCGCGGCGCAATCTCGTACAGTGCCGCACGATTCTTGGGATCGTCTAGCGGCAATCGCGAAAGCGTGTAAACGATCGAGTAGGGCGTCTCCAGCATCCGGTCTTCGCTGGGAAAACCCATTTTGTCATCCGACGGCACGTCGACCGGGTCCGCTCCGGTCACCAGTTTGGCGTATCGCGAATAGGCGGCAATCAGAGCCGGCACGGCCCGACGATCGCCAAAGTCGCCCAGAGCATCCGCGGCGTGTCGCGCCCAGAACGGATTATCCAGCAGAGCAATCAAAGCGTGAAATCCATCTTCTTCCCGCAATCGCCCCAGTGACCGAAGAGCGGCGCGCACCATAGGCCGGTATCGCTCGACCGACGTCGGATTCGTGCCGATCACCTCAAGTATCGCAGCCGTGGCTCCCGTGCCTCCCAACGCACCCAGGGCCCGGACGCCGCGTTCCAAACGCCATTCGATTGGAACCGTTTCCGTAGGGATAGGATGGTTCTTTTCGCCGACTTCGATCTCGAAAAAGGTCGTGGGATAGATGGGCCGCTTCGATCCGTAGCTCGTGATGCGTACGTACCGAGCCTTGCGTTTCGGGAAGCGAATTTCCAGCCTTACCGGCGAATCGCCTTTCTGACGCTGGACGGCTTCGAAATCCTGATTGTCCAGGCTGGTGGCCAGTTCGTACTCGGTCATCACGTAATCGGGGCCATACTGGTGGATGACCACCGAATCGACCTCTTCCACTTTGCCCAGATCGACCGTACACCACTGCGGGAAAGGCACATTCTTGGTTTGCCAATAGGCAGGGCCGATCTCGCCATCAAGCAGAATACTGGGCGGTCCTCTGTAAGTGGTGGACGTGAGAACATTGCCGGCCAGTGCCAGGCGGTTCGCGCCCTTGAGTAACTCGATCACCTCTTTCGGTGGCCGGTCAGCCGGAACGTTTGCCCACCAGGCGCGCCAGCGTTCCGCCTGCAGCTTGCGCTCGTCTGCCGTCGCCAGCGAGTCGAACGGATATTCCATTCCGGTAAGATTTGTCAGCGATATGTGGGCAGCTTGCCGGACCATCCAATCCCTGTCGTCCAAAGCATCCAGCAGCGGCAATACAGCCGCTCGGCCGCCGCACCAAGCCAGCGCCATCACGGCCTCGCGTCGCGCGCGCTTGTCCGGGTCCTGAAGACACGCGATCAGAGCGGCTTCGGCGGAATACGCACGAAGGAATCCCAACGCCTCGGCGGCACCGGCGCGCACCGTTGGTGATTCGTTCGCGAGCTTGGCCAAGTTGTCCGCAACCTGATTCTGGTACGGACCCGTTGGCAGCGTTTGGGCCGACAGCGTCAGAAGGATAACTGAAGTAATTGACAACATCGTTGGAGTGAACTTCTAGGAGGGCAGTTTCTCGCAGGTAAGTTGTATTCTAAACTAACGGTCTCCGGTAGACCATGCAACGGTCGTCCGGCACTAGGAACGTGAATTAGTAATCTCACGGCGGTTTGGATTTTCCGTAGCGACAAGCTGCCAGCTTGTCGATTCGCAAGCTGGCAGTTTGCGACTACGGACATGTCGCAGGAGAAACAGAACCATGCCATTCGACCCCGACTACTGCGAACATCGCTGTCCGATCTGCACACGAGCCAGAAAGGGCAACCGTCTCGCCAAGTTTCTGCAGATGATCGAGATGGTATTCACCTTTGGGGGTTGCCCATGGGGCCGAGCGAGGCAACGGAAATACGGCGTACGCCCCAGCGAGCTATCGCCCGAGCAGGAGACCGAGCAGGCTGAGGAAACGGATTGAGCCGCGCAGGAACCACGCCGGCATTCGCATGGCTGCCGAACCGACTATGGAACGTTCGAGGAATAAGAGTCGTAGCGAAACTCGCCAAGAGTTTCGGCGTCCCTGCAATTCCGAAAGTCTTGGCGACTTCCGCCACCGCACAATTGGACAGCTATTTCTCGAACGATCCTAACCGTTGCTCTTTGCCCAGGTCATGCAGCTTCCGGCCTGCGCTGTGATTTCGCCGACTGGAACAGTTCGGTGCTCAGGTAACGATCGCCGCGATCGGGCAATAGAGCGACCACGGTGCCGTGGGCCATCCCTCTGGCCAGTCGCAGCGCGCCGGCTACTGCCGCCCCGCTGGACATACCCGCAAAGATGCCTTCGCGCTGGGCCAGCCGTCGTGTCATCTCGAATGCCTCGTCGTCCGCAACGGCAATCTTCTCGTCCAGCATCGACGGGTCGTAGATCTGAGGCCGAATGGCCTCTTTCATGTTCTTCAACCCCTGGATCCGGTGGCCCATTGGCGGTTCGATGCCAACGACATTTACGGAACGTTTCTGCTCCTTCAAATACCGGCTCACACCCATCAACGTTCCGGTCGTTCCCATGCCGGCGACGAACACGTCGATCTTGCCCTCCGTTTGGGCGAAGACCTCCGGGCCCGTCGTTTCATAATGGGCGAGGATGTTGCACTCGTTTTCGAATTGGTTCGGCATGAAGTATTCGTCGGGGCTTGCTGCTACCAGCCGGTGGGCTTGGCGTATCGCCCCGTCCGTGCCTTCGCGTGCGGGCGTCAAAACCACCTTCGCTCCCAACGCCTCTAATACGCTTCGACGCTCGATACTGACGCTCGCCGCCATGCACAGCTTGACGGAGTAACCTCTCGCCGCCCCGATCATCGCCAGGGCGATGCCCGTATTGCCCGAGGTGGGTTCGAGAATGGTCCGGTCGGGCGTAAGCAGCCCCGATTGCTCTCCCGCCTGGATCATGCAATAAGCCGGACGATCCTTTACAGATCCACCGGGATTGCTGCCTTCCAGCTTGCAGAAGACCCTCACGGCGGGTCGTTTGTCAATCAGGTTTTCCAACTCGACCAACGGTGTGTTGCCAATCGCACGCAGCACGTACATGGTGATTTCCTTCGACCGGGCAGAACAGCTATCGGTGATAGCAGGCGGAGCTTCGCAATGCCTGGGTGGGGGGACGTAGGTAGGACCGGAACAACACGGCCATCTGGTATAATCGGTCGCAACTGCATTGTTTCTGGAGCCGGACTACCGAGGCGACGTGGCCTGATGAAAGTCATACTTGCAGAAAAACCGTCGGTTGCCCGCGAGATAGCGAGCTTCTTGCGTGCCAAGTCGCGCCGTGACGGCTATTTCGAGGGAAACGGCTATCAAGTCACGTGGGCCTTGGGGCATCTGGTCACTCTGAAGGAACCCGACGACTACGACCCGGCGTTGAAGAAATGGACGCTGGATCCGTTGCCAATTATCCCCAAGCCGTTCGGATTGAAGCTGGTCGGCGACCGGGGTGCCCGCAAACAGTTTTCCATCGTCAAAGGGCTGTTTCGAAACGCGACCGAACTGATCTGTGCCACGGACGCGGGCCGCGAGGGCGAATTGATCTTCCGCTACATTCTCACAATGACCGGATGCACAAGGAAACCCTTCCAGCGGCTCTGGCTCAGTTCGCTGACCGGAAGTGCCATTCGAAGTGCTTTCAATAACCTGCGTCCCGGCAGCGACTACGACAATCTGTACGCGGCAGCGAAATGCCGAAGCGAGGCCGACTGGATCGTCGGCATGAACGGCACTCGCAATTACACGGTCCGATTGGGCGACGGGATTCTGTGGAGTGTCGGTCGTGTTCAGACGCCGGTGCTGGCCATGATCGTCCGGCGGGACGACCAGATTCGCACGTTTCGGCCCGAGCCGTTTTGGGAATTGATGACCCGTTACCGGAAGGTCGTGTTCAAGTTCAAGGGAGGCCGCTTCTCGAAGGAAGAGGGCGCCCGCGAAAGGTTGGCACGCGTACAAGGCCATACGTTCGCTGTCACAAAGGTCGACCGCAAACAGCAGCGCACGCAACCGCCGCAGCTCTACGACTTGACCGAACTGCAGCGAGACATGAACCGCCGCTTTGGCATGTCCGCCGCCGACACTCTGAAGATCGCCCAGTCGCTGTACGAACGCAAACTGATCACGTATCCACGCACCGATTCGCGATACCTGGGATCCGACATGAAGAAGGAGGTTCCTGGTATCTTAGAGAAGTTGTCGGCCGTCAAACCAAAAGAAATCGGCAAACTGAATCTACGAGCCCTTCGGTTCACTGGTCGCATCGTCAACGATACGAAGGTGGGCGATCACCACGCGATCATCCCAACCGGCAGCGTGCCCGGTCAGCTTTCGTCGCGCGACAGACAAGTCTACGACGCCATCGTCACGCGTCTGATCGCCGTCTTCTATCCGCCGTGCGTGAAAGAAGTAACCACCGTCGACGGCGTCTCGAACAAAGTACCGTTTCAGGCGAAAGGGATTCGAGTTGTCGAGCCCGGTTGGACCGAGTTGTACCCGCGGAATCGAGCCGACGACAAGGACGACGAGCAGGAGTTGCCCAGTTTCACCGTTGGTGAACGAGGGCCCCACGATCCGTTCGTCAAACAGGGCGAAACCTCACCGCCACGTCCTTATACCGAGAACACGCTCTTGGGCGCAATGGAGACGGCCGGCAGACTGGTCGACGAAGAACAGCTCCGCGAGACACTGAAAGAGAAAGGGCTGGGCACTCCGGCGACGCGCGCGGCGATTATCGAGACGTTGCTGAAACGCAAGTACATCGAACGAATCAAGAAGACGGTTACCGCGACCGACTTGGGACGATATCTGATCGCCCTGGTCCACGAACGAAACCTGAAATCGCCCGAGTTGACCGGCCATTGGGAATCGCGCTTGCGCGAGATCGAAGCGGGGCGCCTGGATGCCCGTCACTTCATGGCCGAGATCGTCGACTATGCCAACCAGATCGTCCGCTCGGCCGACGAATGGAAACTAGACCAAGGCAAATTCGGCGAATGTCCCCAGTGTGGACGCCCGGTGATCCAGGGCAAACGCGGGTTCGGCTGTTCCGGCTGGCGAGACGGGTGCTCGTTTGTGCTGTGGCCCACGTACAAGGAATGCGAACTGAGTGTCAATCAAATCCGGGAGTTACTGCAACGAGGCACGCTTCTACAGACGCCGGAGATTGCCAACGCCGGAAAGGTCATTCTGGCCCTAACAGAAACAGGCGATCTGACCGAGATTCCCGTTCCGAGCAAAGACGATCAGCGATCATCGAGTCGAAAACGTTGGCGGAGGGGCAAGACGAAGAACCGAGCTTCCTCCGGCAAACGCGAGCGGGCGGGCGGCAAAGAAAAGGCTGAACTGGGCACTTGTCCTCTCTGTGACGCCAAGGTCATTGAACGACCAAAGTCCTACAGTTGCAGCAACTGGAAAGCCGGCTGTCAATTCGTCATCTGGAAGACGATGGCGGGAAAACGAATCACCGTTCGGACAGCAAAGACGCTGCTGAGCAAGGGCGAAACGTCGCTGCTCCGTGGTTTCAAATCGAAAGCCGGAAAACCGTTTCACGCCCGACTGAAACTGGTCGACGGCAAAGTGAAATTCGAATTCGCTTCCTAACCCAGCTTCTGTCCACAACCAAGTAGGTCCCGCCTGCCGGCGATGGGCTTGCCTATCGACGGTCAGCGGACTACTCTTGAGGTTGCTACAGTCGCACAAACGTTCTTAGAAAAGGGGACCCACAATGACAAATAGGCAAACGGACAAAGTTTCCAGGCGAGCGATGCTCACGGGCACAGCCGCGACGGCGGCGGGTCTGGCGTTGGCTGGTAGAGCGTCCGCCGAGGAGTCGTCCAGCAAGGCAGCGGTCAAGACCTACACGAACGCCGACTTCTACGATGCGAACGGCGAGTTCCTGATGGACAAGGCTCGCGAAGCATACTTGGACATGTTCCGGCGGTTTCACTACCCGTTTTCCGAGAGGCTGAAGTCGGAAGACGATGGCATGTGGATTCTGGACTTTGGCCTGGGCGATTTTGTCAACGTAGGCATGGCCGGCATCTTCTGGCTGAACCGGCAGGACTGGGGCTACTTTGGCCACGAGATCTACTTACTGCCCGGTCAGATGATCCCGGAACATGCCCATCTGCCGACGGATAAAGGCCCGGCCAAGATGGAATCGTGGCAGCCGCGACAAGGGATGATCTACACGTTCGGCGAAGGCGAGCCCACGGCGGATCTCCTCTGCAAGATTCCCGAGAGCCAAAGGGATATCGTCAAAGCGCGACATTGTACGCCGTTGGAGATCGACGAGATTGGACATCTCAACCGGCTTCTAGCGCCCCATTTCATGGTCGCCGGCCCCGAGGGTGCCATCGTTACCGAGTACGGTACATTCCACGACATGGACGGTCTCAAGCTGTTGAATCCCAAGGCAACAGTGTAGGGCGTCCAGGGCACGCTAGTTTAACCCGAAGCCGGAGGCGATGGCGAGCAGCGGAATGGACTGTCTCCACGTAGCGGCCGCCATCGCCTCCGGCTTCGGGTTAAACGACTTGCTGCAGCGCTCCGGCAACCAGGCACCAGCCCCAGCGACCGGTCTAGTCTTATTGAACAGATTCGTCCTGGGCGGGCCGTGGGAAGCCGAGTTCTTTGTCGACTAGATTCAGAAGATGTCGGCCTTGGCCGTAGCGGCGCAGGTTCTCGCAGAAGAAATCAGTCACGTCATCGTACCGCCGTGCACATTGGGCGCCGACGTGTGGTGTGATGATCACGTTGGGCATGTCCCAAAGCTTGCTTGATGTCGGCAATGGTTCGATCTCTGTTACGTCCAAACCGGCTCCGCCCAAGTGGCCGGATTCCAACGCAGCGACGAGATCCGACTCGACGACGCACTGCCCGCGAGCCACATTGATCAGTACGGCATCCTGTTTCATCTTTGCCAACTTGTGCGTACCGATCATGCCTTTGGTATGCTCCGTGAGCGGTACACACAGAATCACTATGTCGGCCTGCTGCAAGAGGTCGTCCAACCGATCCGCCGGCCATAACTGGTCCACGCAGTCTGGTTTGTTGACGGGGAATATGTCCGTCGCCACGATGCGCACTTGGAAGGGAGCCAACACTTCGGCCAGCCTGCGGCCGTTGCCACCAAAGCCGACGATGCCGACCGTCGCGCCGTGTAAATCGCGTGTCGGGCGGCGAATGAACTCGCGGCGGAGACCTGCCCGGAAAAACACGGATAGGCCTCGCAGCAGGCCGACGAGAAGCGCCATTGTCTGTTCGGCTACTTGATTGGCGAACAAACCGGAGGCGCTGCTTACGATAATGTCCGACTGGACGACCGACGGTACCAGACAGTGGTCCAGGCCGGCCGCCGACGATTGAATCCAACGCAGGCGACCTTGGGCGACAACTTCGTCCCAGGGTACCGGCTTCTCCTTGGCGTGCCCGCAGAAGACATCGGCGTCCAGGATTTCCTGGTCGATGCGTTGTTGGCCGGCGTCGACGAGTTCTGCGTCGGGCGCGGCAGCAGCGATCTGGTCCAAGTGACGCTGTTCGATAGGGTAGCAGAGAACGATGCGCATTATGTCAGTTTGGTAATGAGTGCCCAAATACCGGCAACGGACATCCCGGCCGCGGAAAGCCAGAGTAAGGCGTCCCACGTTCTGCCGGGGGTCAGCCGCTTGTCATTGCGATAGTACCTGAAATACAGGCCGGCAATGGCCAACATCGGTAGCATTACAGCCTGCATCAGGCCGCTGATTAGAACAAGCTGGGCCGGTTTTGGGAAGAACACGTACATGACAAGACAGAGCAACGGAAAAAGACCGCTGAGAAACACAACCCGCTTGCGATGGGCCCCTTCGGCCTTCGACGCCACGCCGAGCACTCCCAGGCTGTCGGAGAAAACGCGGGCGTGGGCGGCGTTGGCGACGAAGTACGTCGAGTACAGCACGGCAAACGCACCCACGAGAAACAGCACGCTGGCCCACTCGGTGAACACCGGCTCGTACATCACCGACAGCGTGCGAATCATGTCGCTACTCTCCGGATTCAATCCCGTGCGTCCCAGGATCGCGGCGCCCAGCAAGTAGAAGGCCAGGGTAGCGAACGTGTAAATCACCATCGAGCACCATGCGTCCCATCGCATGACACGCATCCAGCCTTGGGCCCGCGAGGCCCAACCTGGCGATTGATCGCATGGACCGGTGAAACGAGCGTAGCCTTTCTCGATGCACCAGTACGGGTAGGCGATGATCTCCGATGCGCCTACGCCGATGATGCCGAACGTGGCCAGCGCAGTGGCCGTCGCCGTTTTCGAATTGGGCGGCAAGCGGAAACGCATGCCGTCCACGATGTCATCTAGCGTTACGGCCCAAGACGCATTCGACTGCAGCAACACCAAATTGACGATCGTGATCAACGTGAAGCCGCAGACCATGAAGGTGGAGAAGTTTTGTATCAGTCCGTAGCGACCCGCGATCAGGACTGCCGATGTGATCACCGCGATGACGGCTGCCCACATGCGATCGTCGTAGGGGGCCGGCGGTTTGCGACCCAGTTCATCGAACTTCTCCTTTCCGATTTCAGCGATCCACGTCTGCTCCTCTGCGGCGATCCATTCATTCAATGCGGCGATTTCGGAATTCAATCGGCTGATCTTCGCTTCATCCTTCAGCTCGTTGGTTTGAGCGTGTTTGCCGAGCAATTCCAACTCGGCCTCTTTGACTCTCAGATTCGTCTTGTGATCCACGAACTCGTTAAACTCGCGTCCCCCTTCGGTCAGTGGTACGCTGATAGCCAACGCTTGCCCAACGCCGCCGACGATGCCGCCCAATTGGCCGATACTGGCAAGCCACATCAGGAACCAGTACCAGACGATCCAGTTGCCACGGCCGGGGATCCGCGGGCCGGGAACGGAGTTCAATGCCTCCATGGTCGAGTCGCCATTGACGATCGAATAACGACCGAACTCGACCTGGATAAACACCTTGATCACGCAGCCGATCAGGATCAGCCACAACAGCCAGAATCCGGCCTCGGCACCCGTTTTCGTCGTGGCGATCAGTTCGCCCGAACCAACGATGGATCCGGCGACAATAAGTCCCGGCCCAAGACGGCGGATAATGCCGCCGATCGTCGTCGGAGGCGGCTCGATCTGGCTGGCGGCGTCCTGGCCGGACGGGCGATTGGGTGTCCCTTCGCTCATAGCTTGCCCCCGATATCGGTTGCCTGTTCTGATGCCGAGTTCTATACTATAACTAACTTGTTGGCGGATAGCACCTTACGACCATTCCCGGGGCCTCGGCCGCTCTTTGCCTAAGTGCTGTCCGCGGGACGAATACGACACCTTGCCTGACAAGCCCCGGAGCCCTACTCGATCAGGAACCACCGTAATGCCCGCTCGCACATTAGCTTTGTCCCTTACCTTTGCCCTAGTCTTGCCTTCGTTCGCCGTCTTCCTCGGATTGCCCAGCGTGCGTGCCGTTGCCGGCGAGCAGGCGAAGGAAAAAGCGGAAACGGATCAACCGGAGGACAAACAGCTACAGGACAAGGAATACTACGAACTGTTCAGACTGTTTGCCGATACCTTCGATCAGATCGACCGCAATTACGTCAAGGATGTCAGCCGCCGGCAATTGGTCGAAGCGGCGGTTCGAGGCATGCTATCCGAACTGGACCCGTATTCCAACTACATCTCGCCCGAACAACTGGATCGCTTCAAAACAGGCGTCGAGGCCGAGTTCGGCGGTGTGGGTATCCAGGTTTCCGTCGAGGACGGCCATTTGAAGGTCATCAGCCCTCTGGTGGGAACGCCTGCGTATCGGGCCGGCATGATGGCGGGCGATCACATCGTCGAGATTGCCGGCGAGACGACAAAGGGAATTACGATCGACGAAGCCGTTCGACGCATGAAAGGAAAAGTCGGCACCGAAGTCGCCATCAAAGTCATCCATCCGAACACGACCACTCCCGAGGCGATCAAGCTGAAGCGTGAAATCATCCGCGTCGAGACCGTGTTGGGCGACAATCGTAACACCGACGATTCGTGGAACTGGATGTACGACGAAGAGAAGAAGATCGGTTACATTCGTCTCACGGCATTTGCTCGCCATACGGCCGAGGAATTGCGAGGGGCGCTGGACAAGCTGATCGAACAGGGCGTCGAGGGATTGGTGCTGGACCTGCGGTTCAACCCTGGCGGCTTGCTATCTTCGGCCATCGAAGTGAGTGACATGTTCGTCGATGACGGGCGGATCGTCAGCACCGAGGGCAAGAACGCGATACCGAAAACATGGGATGCCCACAAAAAGGGCACGTTCAAAGACTTTCCCATGGCGATCCTGATAAACCGCTACAGCGCCAGCGCCAGCGAAATCGTTTCGGGATGTCTGCAGGACCACGACCGTGCGGTTGTCGTGGGCGAGCGGACTTGGGGAAAAGGCAGCGTGCAGAACATCGTCGAATTGGAGGAAGGCTCCAGCGCGTTGAAACTAACCACTGCCGGTTATCGCCGTCCCAGCGGCAAGAACATCCACCGCTTCAAGGATTCGAAAGAAGAGGACGAATGGGGAGTAAGCCCGAACGAAGGATTTGCGATCAAGCTGTCGGGGCCTGAAATGAGCCTACTGCACAAGCATTGGCGAGAGAGGGACATCGTCCGGAAGCAAGAGACCGAAGAACCGGACAGCACCGACGATGGTCAGGAGTCGGATTTCGTCGACACGCAACTGGAAAAGAGCCTGGAATACCTGTACGAGCAGCTCGGGGTCGCGAAACAGACCGACGAGACCGCTGTGGCCGAAAAAGCAGCCGGATGAAATGCAAGTCCTCACGATTGAGTCCACGTGTGACGAGACGGCGGCGGCTGTTGTAACGGACAACTTGGATGTCCTGGGCGCGGTTGTCGCCTCGCAAGACGAATTGCACGAGCGGTTCCGCGGCGTGGTCCCCGAGATAGCCGCCCGGGCCCATGTCGAACGGATCCTGCCCATTATCGATGAAGCCCTGCGCCGAGCCGGCGTCCAGCTTGCCGACCTTGACGCCATCGCCGTCGCCAACATGCCGGGGCTGGCGGGATCGCTGTTGGTGGGGTTGGTGGCGGCCAAGACGTTGTGCGTGGCGCTCGGCAAACCCTTGGTCGCGGTCAATCATTTGCACGCCCACATCTACGCTTGCCGGATTGCCAGCGGCCGGGAAGTGTTCCCTTCAGTCGGCCTGATCGTCAGCGGTGGCCACAGTAGCATCTACCACTGCAAGAGTGTCTTTCAGTTCGATCAGTTGGGCGGGACGATCGACGACGCTGCCGGAGAGGCCTTTGACAAGGTAGCCAGCATGCTCGGCCTGCCCTACCCGGGCGGCCCCGCGATTTCTCGCGCGGCGGAATCCGGCAACCTGCGGGCATACCGCTTTCCGAGGTCGTTCATCAAGGACGAAGACCGATTGGACTTCAGCTTCAGCGGCTTGAAGACGGCCGTGCGTTATGAAATCGCCGGACCGGGACGCCCTGATTTCGATTCTATCGACTTGTCGGAGCAGCGCGTTGCCGATCTGGCAGCCAGCTTCCAAGAGGCGGTTGTCGATTGCCTGGTCGCCAAGAGCATGCTGGCCGTACGCAAGACGGGCCTGGGCACTTTGTGCGTGGGCGGCGGCGTGGCCGCGAATCGCCGTTTGCGTGAGCGTCTTGAACAAGCCGCCGCCGATTGTGGCTGCGACTTGCTGATCGCGCCATTGTCGTTATGCACGGACAACGCCGTGATGGGCGCGATTGCCATCGAGCGACTGAAAGCCGGCCTGGTCGAGTCGTTGGATTTGGATGTCTACCCGGGCTTGGTGCGCCCGCGAGCGTAGCCACGCCAGCGCAATGAAAACCCCCGACCGCCGATGGCAGCCGGGGGGGTGCTGTGTCTGAGCACATGCTCGAGTGCAGAGGCCAAACGGCCGTCGGAATCTACATCCCCGCCTCGTCAAGACGAGCTTTCATCGCATTGATCTCTGACTTGAGCTGCTCGTTTTCGGTGGACAGCTCTTGAACTGCTTTGATCAAGACCGGTACCAGCTTGTCGTAGCTGAGACGTTTGAAACCGCTTGGGTCGTCGGACGAGACGACTTCAGGAACCAGCTCTTCGACCTGCTGAGCGATTAGGCCAACTTCAGCTTGACGGCCGAACGCTTTGCTTGGCTGGACCGTGGGACGCGTCTCCGCCGCCCGCTCGTTACCGGCCTGCGGAAGCTCTACGGAATCCGCCCAGTTGTAGCGGACCGGATTGAGCTGCTTGACAGTCTGGAGCCCGTATTTCAGCGGTTCGACGTTCGTCTTCAACCGTGCGTCGGAGAAGCCACCGCCGCCGAATCCGCCGCCACCGCCGCCGAAGCCGCCGCCGCCGCCGCCGCCGAAGCCGCCACCGCCGCCGCCGCCGGTGGTGCCCTGGGTGCCGGTGTTAGAACCGGTGAATGTGAACGTGGTCACTTCGCCGACACCCGAGAACATCGGCATGGGAGTGACACGCACGTATCGCCGATCGGCCGAGATGACGGCTGAAGCACTGAAGTTGCTGCCTTCCGGCAGCTGCGTGATTACCGGGCGAACCCCGACACCACGGCGAGGCAGACGCCCGTCGCGCTGCGCCAGCAGTGCGGAGCGCGCGTAATCCATGGTCGCGTCCGAACGATCATAGGCGGCAAGTTGCTGTGCCAAAACCGCGCGGCTGATGGCCTGTTGGACCCGGGCCACGTTGGCGATCTGTTGGGCATCCAACGGGTCGTTGCGCCGTCCTTCGTCCAACTGGAACAGCACGGCAGCCCCCTTTTCGCCCAACGGGACCTGTTTCTTGAAATACAACTGCTTGTCCGAACCGAAGTTCGTGGCCACCTCGACCGTGATTTTCCCGGCCGTCGGCTTTCCCCAGGCACTCTTGATCAGCATTCGGTACTCGCCGCTAAAGCCCTCGGGGCATACGTAGTATTCGGAGTATCCATCCGGCGACTCGCCGCCCAGGCGAGCCCAGTTGTCGCCCAGCATCACGCCGCCACCCGTGGTGTACGGATTCTGGGCCGAGCAGACCGTTCCGGTCGGCTCTTCCACCCTCAGGTCGATGTCCGCGTCGCCGGTCCAGATGACCTTCACGAGGATGTCGCGTCTCAAGGCCAGTTGGAGCTGCTTGTCGAACTGCTCCGCCTCCTCGGTCCGACCGTCCGCCTTCATTTGCTGGTAAGTCGCCCGAGCAACGCGGACCGCGTTCAGTCCAATGTGTTCTCGATCTTCCGTCCACGCCTGGCGGAGAAGTCCCAGGCAAGCCCACTTGACGCCTTCCGCATCATCCAGACTCTGTGCCACGGCCAGTCCCCGTACGTACGGTTCCGGGCGCATTGGCTGGGCCTCGGCGACGTTTCGGAAGAGTTCCAACGCTCGGTGGTTCAGATCCAGACCCGTCATGTACTCGGCCACAATCAGCACGTCGTCCATATTCGTGGCGAAGTCGACGACCGACATCAGGGCCCGTTCGATCTCCTCGTTGGGAGCCTCTTTGGCCTTCATCGCCAACCCCATGGCTTCGTACATCCATGTCTGCGGGAAGCCGTGCCGCAGCGCGGCTTGAACCAGTGTGACGACTTCATCGCATTTCGCGACGGCTTCCGCCTTCTTCGCCTCGTCCTCCTGGTCGATCTGGCGAGCGGCGCGGGTCATCAGGTCTCGCACCGTCTCGTGGATCCGAGCCCGAGCGGTCTTTTGTTCCTCGGGCGACGCATCCTTCAGAGCTTCGAAATACTTGTCCCAGGCGTCGTGCACGGACTCGCCCGGCTGAACGTCCAACTCGATCTTGGTGGCCTTCGTGCGGGATGTCGTTGCCGGTCGGCTTCCAGCGGGCCTGGCAGCGGTAGTTTCCTCGAACGCGGCCGACTTCTTCTTCACTCCCAGCCTCAGGTCGTCTTCCACGGCAAACATGCCGCCGCCGCCCATGCCGCCCATGCCGCCCATGCCGCCGCCCATGCCGCCCATGCCGCCGCCCATGCCGCCCATGCCGCCACCCATGCCACCCATGCCGCCGCCCATGCCACCCATGCCGCCGCCCATGCCGCCCATCATCCCACCCATGCCCATGCCGCTCTGGA
>JACKQG010001060.1_pt1 | contig 38706 bp, 32 predicted proteins | sample 8237621 | NCBI WGS metagenome assembly JACKQG01 (sample SAMN15677084, study PRJNA649215) | marine metagenome | biome: marine; feature: Black Sea; material: saline water; isolation source: suspended particulate matter (SPM) from the Black Sea western gyre | collected 2013-06-09/2013-06-10 | depth... | reverse complement strand
CCTTATCAGGAAGAAAACCATTAACGCTGATATACCGGCCGCCAAGGCGGATGTCAGACGTATGGCAAACGCATTTTCACCGAAGAGGGTGATGGATAGGGCGTTGAGCCAATACCCCAAAACCGGTTTTTCAAAATATCTGAGACCGTTCAGATGAGGGACCACCCAGTTTCCTGAAGCGATCATTTCCCGTGGAATCTCGGCGTATCGTGTCTCGTCAGGAATAGCGAGGGGCCGCACCCCAAGCGGCAGGATGTAAAGGAAAAGGAAAAGGATTATTACGGCAACAGAATACTTCCTCATGACTGAACTACTTATGGTGCCTTTACCTGACAGGAAACCCATCCCTCGCGGCCAGGGATCTCTCTTGCAGCAATTGTTGAGTGTTTAACCTCATGTGAATCCGTTAGTAATTCTCCAAGAGGGACAAAGTTCGCGCCGGCAGAATGCGCCATCTTCAGGAATCGATTAAACATCTCAAGACAAGCGATCCCTTCCACCTCAGCGTGAACGGTCAAGACATTGAGCTTTTCCGGTCTGATAAGAGAAAGCATGTACTCATTGTAATTGTTTTCTGATATGCCCTTGTGCCCGATGACTTCGTCGTATGTGGGAAGGGTAACGGGGATCTGGGGCTGACGGAGCACTTCTCCCCGTATCAGGGGGTAAAAAATCGTTTCTCCCCTGCAGTCACTGTTATAGGTAAAAGGGAATTTCGTCTTTTCCAGGAGGACGATATCGGTGCATTTCCATGCAGGACTTGCGGAACTGGCAGGGGGGCGGCCAAGGATACCCCGCAGAAAAGAAACTCCCCTACTGAGGGAGTGATAGATGTCATCACTTTTCATTCTCTCTATCTTTGTCTGCCACCTGTGATGATCCCATGCGTGGAGCCCCACTTCATGTCCGGTATCCGAGACCGAGCGCATGATATGGCCGAATCTCCGGCCAATAACAGGTCCCGGCCAAAGAGTCCCCCTGAAGAGGATGTCCCACCCATAAAGGCTTGAGGCCTTTGTCCTCAGCATCTTCAGGAAAAAACCGGGACGGATCAATCGCCACAGGTGCCGGCCCATGTTGTCAGGCCCGACCGAGAAGAAAAACGATGCCCGGATTGCATGTTCAGCCAAAAGCTTGCATAACCTCGGGACGCCATATCCGGTTCCTCTGAAGGTATCAACATCGATCCTCAGGCCTACATACATGGGAAACCCTGCTGTCTCTTAGTCACACACCACCGATTCCGCATCTATTATCTCAAACTCTCCACACCTGATGGCTTCCCTCAGAAAAAAGTCCAAGGTGTTTTCAACGGATTGTTCAAGTCCCACGGCAGGCGTCCAGTTCAACAACCGCCTCGCATTTCGAATACTCGGTTTGCGGTGAGCCATATCCTGGTAGCCTTCGCCGTAATAGGCCCTGCTTTCAACCTCCCTGAAACCTGCAAAGGGCGGAAATCTTGAATGGAGGAGATGCTGCTTGAACCTATTTACTAAAAGCTCAGCCAATTCCCTAATGCTGGCCTCGTTTGCGGGATTGCCGATGTTGATGATCCTGCCGTCGCAGACACCTCCCCGGTTCTCTATAATCCTGTAAAGACATTCGACACCATCAGAGACATCGGTGAAGCATCTTTTCTGGTTGCCGGAATCGATGAGCTGGATCGGGGTGCCCTCAACAAGATTCAGGATGAGCTGCGTGATAGCGCGTGAACTGCCGATACGCGCTGACATGAGGCTGTCCAATCTCGGGCCGACCCAGTTAAAAGGCCTGAATAGCGTAAACTGGAGCCCCTCTTGGGCGCCATATGCCCAGATGACTCTGTCTAACAGCTGCTTGCAGCAGGAGTAAATCCAGCGCTGCATCCGTATGGGACCTAATACCAATCTGGAATGATCCTCATCAAAATTCTCTTCATCGCACATCCCGTACACCTCGGAGGTGGACGGGAAGACAATACGTTTTCCATACTTGACACAGTATCGCACTACCCTGAGATTTTCTTCAAAATCGAGTTCGAACACCCTTAATGGGTTCCGGGTGTATTCAATGGGTGTCGCAATTGCAACCAGCGGTATGACAATGTCGCATTTTCTGATGTGGTATTCGATCCACTCGCGATGGATCGAGATGTCACCTTCATCAAAATGAAACCCCGGGCTTCCCAGCAGGCGCTGGATATAGTCAGATCGAAGATCCATCCCGTGTACTTCGTATTTTCCGCTCTCCAAAAGCCTTTCGCTCAACGCGTTCCCTATAAAGCCGTCAACACCCAAGATCAGGACATTCTTTTTCCTGCCCGCTTCTATCCGGCTGGTTGCCCGTTCTCCAAAACACATCCCCTCCACGAGACCGAGTTCAGCGGCCAATTGAGACCCGCTCATGTAAACACCACTTTCTGTCTGACCGAAATCAACGCTGACAGCGCCATTCCCGCATGCGATCACCAGAGGGTCGACCGAAAGAATCGTTCCCGGCCTTGACCCATCCCCTATGTCTTTTATTTCCGTAACGGTCCAGAGGAGGCATTTCCTGTTACCCACGTGGCTAAAGGCCCCGGGAAAGGGGAGGGACACCGCCCTTACCAGGCCCCTGACTTCCGTCGCAGTTTTGGTCCAGTCTATTTCGCCATCCTCCGGACCACGGCCACCATAGTATGTGGCCGCGGCGTGATCCTGGGGATGGCGTGGCGCCGTACCCGCAGCTATTTGAGGGAGAACATCGTCGAGCATCTCAAAAGCGGCTGTCGCAGCTTTTTCGTGAAGAGATCTTGCCGTGTCATTCCCGGATATTCTGATGCCTTTCTGACACACAATATCGCCGTCGTCCGGGCGGGGTGTCATGTAATGGAGTGTAACACCGGTTTCCTCCTCACAATTTACGAGGACCCAGTTGATCGGGCATCTCCCCCGATACTTGGGGAGCAGGGAACCATGGAGATTCAGGCATCCCATTGGCGGGATATCCAGTATGGGGGATTGCACGAGATTGCGGTAGTAAAAGGAAAAGATAATGTCAGGCTCAATTTCCCTGATCTTCTTAACCCAGAGGGGGTGGTTGATGTCTTCGGGGGCATACACTGGGATGTTCAGGGCTGCAGCAAGCTCTGCAACGGATTCAAACCAGATGTTCTCACCCGGGGAATCTTTGTGGGTAAAGACCGCGGCGATTTCAAAGCCGTGCCGCTCGAGCGCTTCAATCCCTCTGCATCCGATATTGTGATAGGATAGAACCACTGCTTTCATATGTATATCCTCTCTTAACAGTACGCAGTTTACTTCCTGCTGCTTACTCCACACTTTTCAGGTAGCTTTTTCCGACGACGCGCTCCACAAAGTATCTGGGACGGGCCCTCACGTCACTGTATATCCGGCCGATGTATTCTCCGAGCAGACCCATGCCGAGGAACTGGGCGCCGATGAAAATAAAAAGAATGGCAAACAAGGTAAAGACACCGGCAGCAGCCCAATCAGGGCCGTAGATTAATCTCATCACAAAGAGAAATATACCGAAGCCCACTCCGAGGGCCGATATGAGTACGCCGAGCACGTTCAACAGGCGCAGCGGAAACGTTGTCATACTGGTTAACAGATCAAACTGAAGATTAATGAGCTTCCAGAGCCCGTACTTTGAATCGCCGGCAGGTCTTTTTGCGTGATGAACGTCTATCTCGGCGGTATGCCCTGCGAAGTTGTTGGCAAGTACAGGGATAAATGTGCTCCTTTCGTGACATTGGAGCATGGCGTCAACGATTCGGCGGTGATAGGCCCTCAGCATGCAGCCGTAATCATGCATTTTCACACCGGTGGACATCTGCACGATTTTGTTGATCATGATGGAGGCTGCCCTTCTGAAAAACGTATCGCGCCGGTTCATCCGGACGCTTCCAACCACATCAAACCCTTCCTCGGCCTTGTTGACCAGCCTCTCGATTTCCTCGGGCGGGTTCTGGAGATCGGCGTCCAACGTAACGACGATATCTCCCCGTGTCTCTGCAAATCCGGCCATAATCGCCGAGTGCTGGCCATAATTCCTGTTCAAAAGGATCCCCACGACCCTTCCGGGATTTTGCGATGCGACCCTTTGGATCATATTTCGTGAGTCATCGGAACTTCCATCGTCAACAAGAATAATCTCAAAATCCCTTTTCATCCCCAGGCACGTTTTTAAGCACCTGTCTAACAGCTCTTCGAGGTTCTTCTCCTCGTTAAACACGGGGATGACAATGGAGATTTTTGGTTGTTGATTGTCGATTGTCGATTGGTCTTTTTTCATTATTTACTCAGGACTTCCTTGATTGCTTCAACGACGTCATCCACATCTTCAAACGTCATGTCCGGGAAAAGGGGGAGCGAACATATACGGTCTGAATTCCATTCAGTGATGGGGAGCATGCCGCGGTGTGTGCCCATGGATTCTTTATAGTATCTCTGGAGATGAACGGCTCGGAAATGGAGTCCGGTTCCAATATTCCTCTCCTTCAGTTCACCCATAAAATCGTCCCGGCCGAGCCCGGTCCGGTCGATATCGAGTCGAACGATAAACAGATGCCAGGCATGCCTCGTGGTATCAGACGGAACCGATAGAGGCATGATCTCATCCATCTCGGAGAGCAATTCACGGTATCTGACGGCGAGGGCTTCCCTTTTTTTGATGAACCCATCGATACGCGCAATCTGTCTCAGACCGAGAACGGCCGACATATCTGTCATGTTATACTTGTACCCGGGCTCCAGGACCTCAGCCTGGGGTGATCGGCCCTGTGTGTGGCGATCATAGGCATCCACACCAAGCCCGTGAAACTTCAACCGGCTGATACGGTCCACGAGTTCACGATCATCAGAGCAAAACATCCCCCCTTCACCGGTGGTGATGTTCTTGATGGGATGAAAAGAGAAAATCGAGGTCCCTCCCCGCCCCACATGCTCACCCGAATAGTGCGTGCCTAAAGCATGGGCAGCGTCCTCCACAAGCGCAACCCCGCTTCGGACAGCTATTTTCCTCAAGGCCGCCATGTCCGCAGCAGCACCGGCAAAGTGAACGGGTACAATCAACCGGGTCCTGGGAGAAAGAGATTCTTCTACCGAGCCCGGAGAAATCATTAATGTATCCCTGTCAATATCGGCAAATATCGGGGTCGCGCCTGCCAAGACGATCAGATTTATGGTGGAGACCCATGTCATTGAGGGGGTAATCACCTCATCACCGGGCCCGATCCCTAATCCCTTTAGGACAAGATGCATCCCAGCAGTAGCTGAAGCAAGCGCGATCGCGCTTCTACACCCGACGTACTCGCAGAATGTATGTTCAAACTCGGCTGCCTTGGGGCCGGTGGTAATCCATCCCGAACGGAGCACTTCCCCTACTGCCGAAATATCCTCTTCCGAAATAGATGGCCTGGAAAATGGAAGGAACTCTGATCTCATCAGGCGCTCCGGGTAATGAGGAGGACCCCGATACAGATAATCAGGATTCCGGCCCAGCGAACCGGCCCCAAGGCCTCCTGGAAAAAGATCTGTCCCGCAAAGGCGGTTACGATGTAGCCCACGCTGAGAAGGGGATAAGCATAGCTTACCTCTACTCTTGACAGGGCCATAAGCCATACGATCACGCTGACTACGTAGCACACCAACCCTGCAAATACAAAGGGATTGAGGATCACCTTGATGCCCACCGGCATAATGTTCTCAACGGAAAAGGCAAAGGGGCCGATGACGCGCATCCCCTGTTTGAGCGAAAGCTGGGCAAAGGCATTTAGGAGTACCCCCAGGAGGATCAGGGGGAGATACCTATTCATTGGATCGTCTCCTCGAGATGTATATTTAGGGCCCCTGTCGCAGGGGCCTGAGAAAACTCAATATTCGCAAAGTTAAACTATATTTTAGGAAAATGTTTTTGGCATCTTCGTCCTGAATTTTCTTCCTTTTCAGGCGCTTTTCAATCAACAATCGACAATAATCAATCTTCAATCCTATAGTCAAGTCCTTGTTGCATCAGCATCCAATTCCATGGCAAGGACGCTTCGTTCCATACGTTTTATCGATCTCCTCTCTTTTCGGCCAGAGATTGAAAATTCCGAGCGCGAAATTCCTCAGCCATGCCTGAATCCAATAGAGATACGTGTCTTTCACCAAATTTGTATTAAGAAAAATCTTTTCAATGAATATCTAATATTTCTAATTAGTCTAAAGACTTGTGAGTTTGATTGCCGTCCAAAATCGCACATTTTACAGATAAAATCATCATTAGAAGGTTTGCCGCAGTATATCTGCTTTATTTTATCTAAAAAAACATCTCCGTTCCAGACCTCTTCAATGCTGTTTTCGATCAAATTACCGACTATTTCTTGTTGCGCCATATCATTGCAGCAAAGAATTACATCTCCATTGAAGCATACGACCATCTCACCGAAAGGTCTTCCAGCATTACATCTGACTAATGACCTTTTATAACTGGTAGTTATGGAAGGTAATAATCCGCCCCTGTTATTAGGTAGGGGCATTCGTACCTCAATTCGTTTTTGGTGCCAATATTTGCGAACACGTCTTGCTTCTCCCTTTGGCCATTTATAGGGGATAGCTTGGATTTGTATCCTATTCTTTGGATACCGCGAAATAAGATAGTCAATATTATTCAATGTTACACAAATATCTAACCCCATTAAACGTTTATAAACGTCAGACGAAATTCCATGGCAACTAATTGTAATAGGGCCAGTAAATCCCGATTCCACAAGTCGATCCACCATCTCATTAGACATTAATGATGCATTTGTTTGGATACTAAACTCAAGCTCTGATTTGAGGACATATTTTATTCGGTTTATCACCTCTTTGGTAAAGAATAATTCGCCCATATTACAAAATATAACACTTCCTCTAAACTTATGCATTTTGGCCAGACAGCTAAAGTCATCAATAATCTTTGAAAAAAGACTTTTCTCCATTATTCCCATTTTGTTTTTTCTTTTCAGGTCGTCATACGGACAAATTGCACATTTTGCATTACAAAAAGAATGGATGTCTATGATCATCTGTTTAGGGTATGGTAACCGATTCAGATCTTCAATACAGGATGTCATCTACCAATTCCTCCTTTTCAATTATCTTCCTCATCCTTCAGCAAGGCCTTATCGCATCTTGTCTCTGCTGCAATCTCGAACCTTGCAGGACCACCAAACTAAGATTTCGAATCATGCAGCTTCAGATAGATATCCTCCACCTTATCCGCCACCCGGTCCCAGGTGTGCCGGAACGCCGTGGTACGGGCCGCCTTCCCCATTCTCATGCGATGTTCCGGGTTCAGAAGAAAGGCAATTTTCGCGCTGAGATCGGCAGGTCTGGGATTTTTCCCTAAGACAAAGCCTTGGACACCATCTGCCACCAGATCCTTTGCCCCGACATTGCAACTGATGATAACCGGCAGTCCGGCGGCCATAGCCTCAAGGACGGCCATCCCGAATGTGTCGAACACCGACGGCATGGCAAAAATATCGCAGGCAAGATAATATTTTTCCACCTCGCGTGTTACGCCGGCAAAAATAACCCGGTCGGCCACGCCCAGGTGGCGGGCCAGGGTCTGATATGGCACCTTATTCCCTTTACCAACTACCAGCACCTTCAGCTTAGAGGTTCTCTTTTCCTCCTTTATCAGGTGGGTGATGCCTTCTATGACTAATTTGAGCCGTTTGATCTCAAAGTTCATGCCAACGAACAGAACTACAATGTCACTCTGGGAGAGGCCATGGCGATTTCGAACCTCCTGTCTGCAGCTTTCCTTGGAAAAGAGGGGAAAGCGTTGCGCAGACACCCCGGGATGAATTACCCGAATCCTGGATTCCGGGATATCATAAACCCTGACAAGCTCTTCCTTTACAAGGCGTGAGACAGGGAGGACCATCTGCATCTGTGGCCCCATCAAGCCTTTCCTCTCCACCCATGCCATTGATCTGTCAAAGAGACTCAGAGGCTTACGTCTCGCTTTCCTGACCCAGCTCTCATGGGGGATGCCATGCATGGTAAAAAGGTGCATCTGAAATATCCGGTCATGGCTGTGGACCAGATCAAACTCGCCACGGCGAATCTGCCTGTTTGAAAAATATGCAAAACTGATCTGCCTCAGAAACCGTGGAAAGATGAATATGGGAACCTTGTGAAAAAAAATGGGGGCGCTTCCCCTGCGCCACTGGTTTGCAAAAAGATGGATCTCAAACCTCCTGCGCATGGCTAATCGCTCCGTCAGCTCATACGCAAAGCCCTCGGCCCCTCCCACCAAACCGTATTTAGGAATTACCACGGCGATTTTCATGTCTGCAAACCATATGTTGACATAGGTTTTCTTGACCCGTCCGGCAAGTTAGAATCTTAGTTTGTAATCCCGCCTGACGGGACAAGATGCGAAGATGTTTTGTTGAAGTTAACCCATTTAATTCATTAGCAATACGGTTTCAGGTTTCGGGTGTCAGGATTTGGGGTTTGCTGAAACCTGAAACCTGAACACTGGTTACTGATTTGGTTGCGGCGAAAGGCGTGCCTTGGGAAATAGATGCCCCTTTCGGCCGGATTATTGATAATAGACTATTCACCCGACTGTTTGGAAGAAAAACTTTGTGTCCTGATGAGAAGGCTTCCAAGCTGATGATCAAAACCGGCATTATTGACACTTGATCCGAATTTCCATATACTCTTTCGACCAAGAAAGTCGTCTTGCAGCAAAGACTACCGATAGTGCAAAACAAGAATAGAATTATTGAAAAGCGGCTCCCGCCATGAGGGGATTGAACCTGACATCGGCATAGAATGGACTTGAGAAGGATTGAGCGTGGACGAAAGTTCCAATGATCTCGGGCGAGTGGGTATAAGAGAGATTGTCCTGATATTAATTCTCGGCTTTGTGATACGTTGTTTTGCCTGCCAATATACCTTTATTATCAATCCTGACGGCGTATATTATATCCACCAGGCGAGGGCCATTTATTACGGTGAATGGAATAGCCTTACTTCCTGCAGTATCAATTTTCTCTCAAATTATCCGTTTTTTATTGCCGGGGCGTATGCACTATTTCACGATTGGATTGTTGCGGCCAAGTCCGTCTCAGTCTTTTTCGGCTCAATTACTCTCATTCCCCTCTATCTTCTGTGTAGACGCTTTTTTGACAGGGACATCAGCGCAATGAGCACTCTGGTCTTTGCTCTCCTTCCTGTTTTTGTTGGAGGAAGCGCGGATGTGGTAAGAGGACCGGTATGCTGGTTTTTTATAGCTCTGGGTTTATATTTTTTTATTAAGTCAGACGACAAAAATTACCGCCTTCCATTGCTATTCTGCTGCATTTTCTTCTTAATGGCATCTTGGGCAAGGATTGAGGCGATTCTGCTTGTTTTTATGACCTGTGGTTATCTCTTGATAGTACCACAGGGAAAGCGGATTGAGAAACTTGCATTCTTCAGTATGCCCCTGGCCGGGATATTGCTGCTTATCTTCTGCGCCATGATATTCCTTAACACACCTCTCGAATATACCCTGCGATTGTATGAAATCGGCGAAAAATTTTCAGCTCCGATCGTTGCCTATGAACAACTCAGGGCAGGCCTGGCAGAATTGATGAATCAGCCGATGGAGGGCAGTATGCCGCATTTCCTGCACAAGGCACGGCATCTGGTCTGGCTTGTTGCCCTCGGAGCCGTTGTTAAATATATGATCAGTGCCTACTTTTATCTGTTTTTTTTCATATTCCTTCTTGGTCTCGGAGGGGTTTGGCACCGTATAAAAGAAGATCGACGGGTGCTTTATCTTATCCTCATCGCGGCTTCGGCATTTCCCCTGTTATATCTGCATGTATTACAGAGATGGATGATGTTCGACAGGTTCTGTGCCATTTTTATGCTGCCGTCTTTTATAGTTATTGGATTCGGTCTACAAAAGATAACCCTCACGGTGAAATCTAAATTTCGCCTGAAAGACGCCATCGTCCCCACTATATTATGTTTTCTGATTTTGGCGTGTTCATTGCCCAAAAATCTGAAATCCAAGGAGGCCGATAAGATTGTTTACAAGGAAATAGCGGGGGTTATCGCCGATAGAGAAGGAAACGCCAAAGAGATAAAAGTTGTAAAATCTTTGCGAACGCCAAACTGGACGCCTTTTTATGCCAACCTGGATTATGAAGGGGCCCCATGTCCCATGACCAACTTCGGTATCGAGATAACCCGGTTTGATGATGTTGTATTCAAGAACTATGAAGGGTTTGTCCGTCACCTGAAGGAGGAAGGTGCAAAATATTTCCTGTGGGAGGAGGGGGCCTGGCCAAAGAGCGCGTTTGATTTCGAGACAACAAGAGATCTGAAGGATTTTAGGGCGTTGGGGGTCTGGAGCCATCCCGACACGGGAAAAATGGTTCTTTACAGCTTTCATCACGGAACGACTGATGGTTAGTGTAATCGTCAGTTTTTACGAAAGACTGGAGCACCTGAAGTGCTGCTTAGATGCATTATCATTATGTTCAAATGTTTTTGATGAAGTCATTGTTACGGATGACGGCTCTTGTAAAGAGACTGTTGATAAGCTTAGAAAGATCATTGAGAGATATGATTTTCCGACAAACCATGTCTGGCAGACAAACAGGGGGTTCAGGGTCGCGGCAGCCCGCAACAACGGTATCAGGAATGCCCGTGGAAGTTACCTGATTTTTCTTGATTGTGACTTTGTGGTCTTAGCGGATACGATAAAGTGTCATTTAGATACTGCAAGGCCCGGCCGGTTTATAGCGGGAGGTTACATCAATCTTGATGAAGGGATGACTTCAGAGTTGCTTAATTCGCCTCTCTCCAGGGACTTATTAGTGAGCATCGACAGGCAACTACCAAAGAGACAGATTGTTAAAACGCATCGCAGATTCATAAAGCGCACAATCCTGATGAGATTGCGTTTGGCAAGTCAGAGGAAGCAGAGTCTGGGAGGGCATTATTCCATATACCGTAAAGACATTGAGCGCGTGAATGGCTATGATGAGAACTTTGAGGGGTGGGGAGGCGAAGATGAGGATTTAGGAATCCGCCTTGTCAAGGCAGGGATTTATTGTCGATCCGCGATCCGTTATGCAAGGGTCTTACACCTTTATCATCCCAAAGAATTGGGCGAAAAACACTGGATGGAAGGTCCCAATATGAAATATTTCAAGAGAAAAGAAATTCCTTTTTTCTGCGTCAACGGTCTGAAAAAATGTCATCCGTAAAGCACGCTTTACAACGAATTGCCTGAACGATTTCCACGCGTGAGATTCTGAAGACTGGAGATGAAAGGGCTATGAAGTTCTTCTGGCGGCAATACCGAAAAATCTGTTGGCTCTACTATTTTTACGAAATGCTGAGAGATGCTCCGACTTTGAAAAAGGACCTGGGTCAACTCCGGAATATCGATATGCTGGTTAAGCAAAGGCATAACGAATTGCTGCCCTACTACGAGCTCTATATTTCCGAAGTCTCCGGGGATTACATGGCTATTTCTTTGGAGTTCTCCTCGTTTCTTTCGGTTTTTTGTGACCTCATGAGACCCACCTCAATCGCAGATCTTGGGACAGGTTTCAGCTCCTTTTTGTTTCGAAGTTATGCAGCGCAATCTGAGCAGGATGTTAAGGTATGGTCTGTGGATGATAGCCCGGAATGGCTGGAAAAAACACGCGGCTTCTTGGCCAAGCAAGGTCTTTCCGATGGAAACATGGGGATATGGGACCGGTTCATTGAGGGCAGCTACCATGGCTTTGATCTTATTCTGCACGACTTAGGATCAATGGACATAAGGGCAAAAACGCTATCCCGTGTATTAAACCTGGTGCGTCCATACGGATTCGTCCTGCTGGACGATATTCACATAACCGAATATGCACCGATTGCAAAGAAGGCCCTCAGGGAATCAGGGTTTAAACTCTATTCTCTCCGTCATTATACAAAAGACAAATTCGGGAGATTTGCGAGTCTTGCAACTAAGAGAAAGGGGATTCCGGAGGATCGAGTATCATAGGTCCATAAAGCCCTCTGCACGTCAACACAAGGTCCAGCCGTGAATTGGAGGGATTTCGTGGAAGATGGATGTGTCGTATCATGACCAACTGCATCCAATTCCTCCAATCTACCAAATCCCAAACTTCTTCTCTAATTCTCTGATCTTGACATAGCGCACAAACAAGGCATAGGCCGACGTTACGGCGATAATGAGTCCCGGCAGGCCGTCCAAAAAGCCCTTTTTTAGGAGATAGACTTCAATAAATTTGAACAAGGGGCGGAAAAGAAGGAGTATCAGACGGAAACGCTTCCCATTTTCATACATATCTTCTGCTATCAGGCCGGAGAAGTTGTCCACAGTCTGAAGCTGCCCTGAGATCACGCCTTTATAAGGATAGTGGAGGAGATCGTTTTTGAGCCCTCCGATCCTCCCCTTTATCTCCACTCTTTCATGTACTCGCCTGCCTACCCACCGGCCCTTTTTCCGCCTGAAAAGCCGGAGTTGCCGGTCAGGATAAAAGCCGCTGTGAGTTATCCATCTTCCCTGATAAAATGAGCGGCGGGGTATGCGGTACCCATCCTTTGCTTCGGGTTTGGCAATTTCATCTAAAATCTCCTCGCGTAAGGCCGGGGAAACCGCTTCGTCCGCATCTAAGCTCAATACCCAGTTTCCCTGGGCTTCTGAAAGGGCGAAGTTCTTTTGATCTGCATACCCTGTCCACGATCTCTGAAACAAGGAAGTCGTGTATTGTCTGGTAATCTCGGTGGTATCATCATTGCTCAGGGAGTCCACAACGATAATTTCATCAGCCCATGTGATGCTATCGAGACATCTCCTGATATTCCGTGCCTCATTATAGCAGATGATACAGACCGATAGGCTTTTGTTATCTCTTAAGTTCATCGAATTTGTCCCCTTATAATGGAGGAATTGCCGCAGTATTTCTCTTAATCCCTCAAGCCCTCAGCTTTATTGTATGCGTTCATCGATTACAGGTCAAGAAAAGCCATAAGTGCTCTGAGCTGAAACCGCTTGATTTTCAGAGGTTTTCCCCTGTAATATGAAACCCAAACCTCCGGACGTTCAACCTTTCAACCCGTGAGCGGTTATCATATCGTTTTTTCGACGCAAAATGTGCGTTTAGGCTGAGATAAAATTATCATTATACAGGATATGAAGTTGTTTTCGAGAGTAGAAATTGTTCAGCGCCATGGCGCGCTCATTATTTTTGTCATTGGGATCTTTTTGTTGTTGCCCTGCATCTGGTGTGAAACCAGCATCACCGGTCAGGACGAATACTGGCTCTCTTTTCGCACGCCCATGGAAACCATGGAGCATGGCGGTTGGTTCACGCCGTGGGTGAACGGCGAGCCGCGGCTCAAAAAACCCCCCCTCCTCTACTGGGCCATTCTATTGAGCTACAAGCTGCTGGGGATCAATCTGTTTGCGGCCCGGATCTGGGGGGTGCTCGCGGGAGCCGGACTTGCAGCCTGTTCCACCCTCTTGTACCGGGAGCTGTTCAAAAAAAGCGGTATCCTGGCAGGTCTGATTACCTTAGCCACAATTTCGGTTGCTATCGAAGGCCGCAGGGCCATGTTAGATCTGCCCCTGGCCTTTTTCACGGCCATGGCCGTGTTCTTTGCCATCAAATGGGGCAAATCGGGGCGATCCGGTTGGATCTTTTTAGCGGCGTTCTCCTTGGGGCTTTCTTTCCTCGTAAAGGGTCCCGTGGGAATCATCCTTTTTGCCGTTGCCTCTGCCAGTGCCTTGTCTGTTTTCAGAAAATGGCAATTTTTTTCTTCGAACTGGGTCCAGGTTTTTTTGGCATCTGTCTTGGTCCTGGCGGTCTCTCTCCCCTGGCCCATAACAATGGTTTACCAGTGGCCCAGTTTTCTCGAGGTTATTGATAGCGAGGTCGCCGCGAGAGGGATTGGAACGCTTCACATGGGATCCCCTTTTTCCACCTTGGGCGGGGCGTTTGGCCTTGTTTTCCCATGGTCATTGATATTACTTGCGGCATTGATCCGGTCCATCTACCGTGCAAAAGAGGACACAGGCCGAAGAGACCTCTGGCTTTCAACCTGGTTTTTTGGGTGCGTCATCCCCTTCTTCTTCATAAGATCCTTTGCCCGGTATATGACGCCGCTGATCCCCGCGGCAACTGTGCTCTGTGCACATTGGCTTGAACAGGTGAAAGGCGCCTGGAAAACCGACCTCCTTGGCATATCCATGTCGTTAATGGCATTGATTTCCGTCTTTTTCTGCCTTTTTTTCATATGGTTTGGACATGGTGTTCCCATGGCGGTGATCTCTTTGATGGCGGTGGCCCTGATGCTGTGGCTCACCTTTTCAAAAAGCGATGTTACCATGGTGGCCGGCTCCGTAGCCCTTCTATTTTGTCTGATTATGGGCGGTCTCTACCCGAATTTGGGGGTCAATGCGATGCCCCCGGACCTCGATGAAATTGTGGGCTCAAGGCCGGTCGCTGCCTACAACAGCTCACAGCCCTCCATGCTCTCAATCCGTTTGAAACGGAGCGCGATGAGGGTCCGTTCATTTGCTGAGGAGGATTTACGCAGACTAAAGGATTTTGACGGTTTTGTCTTTGTGAGAGGATCTGACGTCAAAGGGTTCGAGGCACTTGCTGAGAAGCTTGGCATTCACGTTTTGAAGGTGGGCCAGTTTAAGACCTTTTACTCCAGACAGGCCTGGATACGGTTTGCCCGTGAGGATGCCACGGCCGAGGACTGGAAAGCGGCGGTCCAGCAACGATCCTTGACAGACCTCAGGCCGACGATCTGCTATTATCGAGTACGGCCCGATCATAAGATGAAACGAGACCTTTGAAACTCAATCGCAGCAACCAAATCCGACCTAAATCTGAGCGTCAATTCTGCGAACTTATTCTTGAGTGAGCCCTTCGGTTTCTAAAAGGCCCACCCCAGGCCAAAGACCCACGACTGGTCGTAATTCTTTTTGCCGTCCGCCGGCTGATGATCATAATCGTAGTTGAATTGAAAAGAGGCGTAGAGCTTCAGCACCATCGGTATGCGGACCCCGGTACGGGTACGGATCGTCCAGTTGGTGCTCTCCCGGAAGTCGTACAGAAAATCGTCATGATGAAAAAGCTGTAACAATTTGTCAAAAAACCACATGTCAAAGTCGAGGGCCCAGTACCCGGCAAAGTAGTTCCGCTGGTCCTTACCGCCCAGGAAATCCATATTTTTGGTGTACTTTTCGTAGGCATAGGCCGGCCCTATCTTGACGTCGAGATTCTTGTCCCGCGACCTCCAGAACTGGTAGCCGGGACCTGCCGCAACATTGCCCAACAGATCCAAATCTTTAAACTTGTCCATCTGTGCTGTGGTGTTGCCAAATACAAACCACTTCTTGGAGAGGAAACGCTTATAGGTGGCCGAACCCAGGGCATTATCTTTACTGAGGTTGTCTTTGCTAAACTCCTTGTGAAATTCCGCATACAGCTTAACCACGTCCGGTAATCTGGCAATCGTCAGGTTGCCGATCAAGTTGTATTTTTCGGTATTTGTATTCCCTGTTTCCTTGCTGGCCCCCGCGGTGACGTTGCCGCCAAACTCCCACTTAGCCGGCGGCTTGGGCTGTTCCAGGGTTTTGACCTGGGCCAACGGGATGGGCACTGAAGGGCTGCCGTCCGCCGGTTGGAGGATTAGGGTGCCGTCTTCTGCGGCTCTGATCGTTCCGATCAGGGCTTGCTCGTCCCGCAGATAGGCCTCCAGGGGTTTTTCGGTGGTAAGCTTCGCTACCTGGTCCCACGTGATGGTGATCTCTCCCGCGTAAGAGGTCTTGAAAACCAGCTTGCCCAAGGCCATGGAAACCACACTCCCCTGCAGGCGATCGCCGTTTTTCATGATCAATTCATCTGCGCTGGCGCTGGTTATGAATAGGAAGACCGAAAGAGAGGCTAAAATACCTCCCTTTAAGAGAGTCTTTACCGGTCTGTGCGACCCCTTGGCGGTATGGAGTTTCGCTTTGTGGAATCGGTTGTTGGGTTTGTACATCTTTATTGATATCTCCTTCCCGGGGCAAGGTCCGCGTCGTCACAAAATATAGGCATTGCCTCGCTTTTTTAGCGAAGACTATAGGGAGGTTATAATTGAATGTCAACGCCAACTCCCCCTCAGTGCCTCGGCCTTAACCGATGTATTCCGACCTGAAGGCCCCTGATCCTTGACATAGAGAAGCGGTTTTCATAATATTTCCTTAAAGGTGAACAAGCCTTGACCCGGCAGGCGTCTGTACCCCGCATCAAGAGCGCAAGGTTGGACACCCATGTATGAGGAGGATCTTTTGTGGCCGACACAACGGAAAGAAAAAACGATGGCTCTACGCTGCACACGTGGCGTTTTGTGAGGTTGGGCGGGTTTGATCAGGTTAGAGTGGAAACGGGCGCTGACCTCCTGGCCTTGGACTACCTTGACCAGAAGTTGTGGGCAGCGCTGAGCTGCCCGACACACGGCCTTGAGTTCGACGAACAAACCCTTCAGTTGATCGATACGGACGGGGACGGACGGATCCGGGTGCCCGAGATCATTGCTGCGACCAAATGGGCCGCATCAGGCCTGAAGAACCCGGACGACCTTATTCGCGGCGCAAAGGCCCTGCCGCTCACGGCCATAGACGACAGCCATCCTGAGGGGATGGAAATTCTTTCCTCGGCCAAACAGATCCTGAAAAATCTCGGGAAATCAGATGTGACAGAAATCACCGTGGACGACACGGCAGACACGGTTAAGATCTTCTCGGAGACGAAGTTTAATGGCGATGGAATTATCCCTCCCGATTCTGCTGACGATGATGCTACCAGAGAAGTTATTAAGGATATCATCGTCTGTCTCGGTTCGGAAGAGGATCGCAGCGGGCTCCCGGGGGTCTCGCAGGAAAAGGTCGACAAGTTCTTCACCGAAGCGCAGGCTTACGCCGACTGGTGGAAAAAGGCTGAAGACGATGCGATTAGTGTCCTGCCTTACGGTGATGCGACCGGTGATGCCGCTGCCGTCTTCCATGCGGTCAGAGCGAAAGTGGATGACTATTTCATTCGTTGCCGCCTCGTCGAATTTGACCAAGGTTCAGCCGGGGCGCTAAATCCGTCAAAGGAAGCGTACGAAGCACTCTCCCTTAAGGATCTTTCGGCTTCCAAGGAGGACATTGCTGCTTTTCCGTTGGCCAGCATTGATGCCGGGAAACCCCTGCCGCTGAAAGAAGGCATCAATCCCGCTTGGGCCGGGGCCGTTGCAAAGTTAGATTCGGAGATCGTAAGACCGCTGCTTGGAGAGAAGGACAACCTGGATCCGAATGACTGGGAGGACATTAGCTCCAGGTTTTCCGCCTATGAAAGCTGGCTCAGCAAGAAGGAAGGAGCAGCCGTTGAACCGCTTGGTCTTGAACGGGTTCGAGAGATATTAACCAACGGCAGCAGAGAGACCCTTGCCGCTCTGATCGAGAAAGACAAGGCCCTGGCCCCGGAGGCGAATGCTGTTTCCTCGGTGGACAGGCTCATTCGCTATTATCGGGATCTCTACACGCTCCTAAACAACTTCGTTTCGTTCCGTGACTTCTACACGCCCGGAAAGAAGGCTATCTTTCAGGCCGGAACTCTCTATTTAGACGCGCGTAGTTGTGATCTGTGTGTCAAGGTGAGCGACGTCGGCAAGCACAGCGGCCTGGCCCAGTTGAGTCGCACCTATCTTGCTTACTGTGATTGTACACGTAAAGGAACCGACAAAAATCTGACGATCGCTGCGGCTTTCACCAACGGCAATTCGGATAACCTCAGGGTGGGCCGTAACGGGGTGTTCTACGACCGGCAGGGTCGAGACTGGGACGCCACCATCGTCAAAATGATCCAGCATCCGATCAGCGTCCGGCAGGCTTTCTGGTCGCCCTACAAACGGATCGCGCAGTTGATCTCCGAGCAGGTCGCGAAGATATCCGCGGCCCGTGAAAAGGAACTTCAAACCACAGTCTCGAAAGCCGTCACGGAAACTCCCAAGGAAACCAAGGCCGGGCAGGCTTCTACGGGGCAGGCATTTGATATCGCCAAGTTCGCCGGCATATTTGCTGCCATCGGTCTTGCCATCGGCGCCATCGGAACGGCAATTGCTTCGATGGTTACCGGGTTTTTGGAACTCGTCTGGTGGCAGATGCCGGTTGCAGCCTTTGGGCTCCTGTTCGTCATCTCAGGTCCCTCCATGATTGTCGCTTACCTGAAGCTCCGCAAGCGCAACCTGGGTCCCATCCTGGATGCAAGCGGATGGGCGGTGAACACGCGGGCTATGATTAATATCGCCTTTGGCACCTCCTTGACACGCACGGCTGAGTTGCCTCCCGGTTCCCACCGCTCCATGAAGGACCCTTTCGCCCGAAAGAAGCGCTCATGGAAGGTCTACCTTCTGCTTCTGGGAGTCCTTGTCGCCGCAGGGGTGCTCTGGCAAAAAGGTTGTGACCGGGAATGGTGGAAGCAGTCTGGTGTCAAGGAAAAAAAAGTCCAGGTGGTGGATAAATCTGTGCCGGCCCAGAGCCCAGGCCAACTGTTGCCTTCCAAAAAGTAGGGCTATGAGCGCAGAATTCCGAGCAGATTGAGCACGCATTGCAAACGTTGAATCGGGCGGAAAGCTGGAGGTGAAGGTTGATATTACGGGATTGTGTAAAGGTTATAAGGCAAGGGGATAGCAGTGGGAACGGGATGCTCATTCGATTGACCCTCTCTTCAGGACATGAGATTCTGGGTCTCCCCACCGAAAACACATACGGCGGCGGATGGGATCTGGGTCCGACCTGGAATTATGTCGTATTGGATGAGAAACCCTTCCTGGTGGATACGGGGAAGTTTGGTTCGGCCGATGCGCTTCTTGAGATGATGACATTCGCGGGTATCTCAGGAAGAGATATTGATTTTGTTATGGTAAGTCACGGGCATGAAGACCATGATGGATCACTGTCTGAAATAGCGGAGCGCACCGGAGCGAAAGTGAAGTGCCACGACATATACGATCGGCTGATTCGTTTTTATCCGGAAAGGGCGCCTGACGACGCCAGAAAAAGTTTCCCGGCATCCTGCTGGCGGTGTTTCATGCCGCCCTCCTTTTCAACGGAACATTGCACTGAGTATCAGAAGGCCCGCAGTCGACTGAAGATCGAAACGATCGGAGACGACGGCAGCAACTTGAGTGAAAATGCTGTGGTCTACCACGTGCCCGGACACAGCCCGGATTCAATGGCCGTTTTTGTGGGAAGCGAGGCGGTTCTTGTGGGTGACACTGTGCTTCCGGATATTACGCCCTGGCCGTCCCAGGAGGCGTTTTTTGACCAGGTGCAGGGGATTCTCAGTCCCCGATATGCCACGGCGGCGTCCGTTTACGGACTGCGAGCCTATATCAGATCGCTTGCAAAGCTCAAAGAGGTTGGAAAGCGCCAGGGTGACCTCATTGTACTTCCCGCGCATCGCTTATTTTATAATGGTAGATGGAATGAGATCGATCTGCTGACGAGGATAGATGAATTGATCGCGCATCACGTCCAGCGGTGTGAGGCGATCCTGAAAATCGTGATGAAAGGCGCAAAGACGGCTAAAGAGATCGCGATGGAATATTTTGATGCGCCTCTGTTGAAAGGATTCGGTATCTTGATGGCCGAAAACGAAGTCATCAGCCATTGTGAGCTGTTAAGTGCCTGTGGGGATGTGGTGTCAGAGGGAGATGAAAAATTTGCAGCAACGGGCACAATGAATTTTGAATCTGCGATTCATTCATTGGAACCGTAGGCGTTCACGGCTTCCCTACCTCATATATTCCGGTTGATTGTCGGCTGGAAGACGGGAGCAGGGCTGCGGTGTGCATTGAGAAAGAAGACTGCTGCACAAACCGAAGGATTTAAGCAAGCTGAGTCTTATTTTGGGCATCAGCGGAGTCGTTCCTGAGGCTTTGAGCCCCAAAATTGAACATTTTTCAAAGGTCTCGAAAACCCAAATCAACCACATTATCAATGGAAGGAGTTTCTTATGTTTTTTTCCCTTATCGAAAGGCGTCGCAGTATTCGAAAATACCAGAGAAAACCAGTAGGACCCGAGAAAGTAGAGATGCTGATTGAGGCGGCGCTTCGCGCCCCCTCTTCCATGGGGACCAACCCGTGGGAGTTCATCATTGTGACCGATCAGCCGGTACTGGAAAAGCTTTCAAAGGCCAAACCTCATGGCGCCACGTTTCTGAAGAACGCGCCCATGGCCATTGTTGTCTGTGCGGATCCTCACAAAAGCAGTGTATGGATTGAAGATGCATCCATTGCCGCCATCTTTATCCATCTGGCAGCCGAATCCCTCGACCTTGGAAGCTGCTGGATTCAGATCAGAGACAGGATGTACAGCGAAACCCGGCCTGCGGAAGACTATATCTCTGAGATTCTTGATATTCCGAAGAACCTGAAAGTGGAGGCCGTAATTGCCATTGGTCATCCCGATGAAAAGAAGGCTCCCCGAAGCAGGGAAAGCCTGCAGTATGAAAAGGTGTTTTACGGGACCTATGGAACATCTTACCATGGATAGTCCCGCCTGCCCCGGGGCCTGAGGTCCCGGCACGCTGGCTACCGGAATCCCCCTTTTTGCCGCCGAAGGGATGTCTACGCCCTCCAGGCCGACGCCAAACTGCTGGATCAATTTGAAATCCGTATGTTTTGGGAACCCTTGGATCTGCAGCATTAATAGTGGTCCCGTTGACAAACCCGTTACGAATGCTTGCTGGTGTATCAAAAGACAAAAAAACACATATTGCAAACCCGCCCTACCTGTCATGCGCTCAAAGATGGTGTCATGACGTAAATGGAGCAGGACCACGCCTTTCCCATCCCAGGTTTATACGTGATTTCGTAATTTCAACGAAGCGGGGTGGGGATTCAGATAGGTCTGCTGGCCGAGATAGCCCTCTTGATACTTGCGGACGTAGTGGTTGAAGAGCGTCATCGGCACGATGAGGGGTGTCAGACCCTCGTGATAATTGGCAATGATCTCGTTCAGTTCCTGCTTTTCGTCTGAAGAGAGCATTTTCTTGAAGTAGCCCATCATGTGCTGAAACACATTGATATGCTTTTTGACGGTTGTATTCAGATGGAGGGCCTCCAGAAGCAGGTTTTCGTATCGCCTGTAGAGTTCTGTTGCAGACAATTGCGTGGCTTGTGCTACCAGCTTTCCCATGATCCGATAATGCTTCCGGCTGTGGGACAGGAACAGGAGCTTGTTTCTGGTATGGAATGCGACCAGATTGCCCACGCTTCTCTTTTCCTTTAAGGTCTCGCGCCAGTGTTTCAGCGCAAATATGCCTTCGATGAAATTCTCCCGCAGCTTGGGATCATGGAGCCGGCCCTCATCCTCAACGGGAAGCAGCGGGAAGTGTGCTTTGAAGATCCGGGCAAAGAGGCCAACACCGCGCTTAACGGGGATGCCCTTTTCGTTATACACCTTTACCCTTTCCATGCCGCAGGAAGGTGAATTGCTCTTGAAAATAAAGCTGCACAGGTCTTCTTTTTCCAACTGACGGACCCGGCGCTCGGCCCAGCCTATCATCTGATCCGTAAGATCTTTTTTGGTGCGGATGGTAACCAAGCGGGGAGATTCCAGATCGCCCGCCAGGCGCATCGGCTCCCGGGGAATCCCCAGACCGCATTCGGTCTCGGGGCAGACCGGCACGAAATCCATATACTCTCCCAAGGTGTCCCGGATAAAATGAGCCAGCGTATGGCCCCCGTCATACCGGACGTTTTCACCCAGAAGGCATTGGCTGACACCCAATCTGATACGTTCTACCGTATTTGCCATTTCAATTCCCCTGATCTTTAGCAGAATGGTATCGAGACCTTTGCAAAACGCCACTTTTTCAAAACGTTAGCGTGTTGCGGGCAATGAATCATCAGGTGGATACGCTGAAACACCGCGTCAAGTGTATCAGTTTCGGCCGGTCCTGGCAATCGAAGAAGCGTCCGGTTATCTCTATCTCCATTTGCTTTATTGAGCTGGGGTGATATGATAAGAGAAGTACTGAGATCGGAAGGGGAGAATGGACTCAACCACTTAACGAGGGTTTATCGATGAAGGTTTTTATGACCGGCGGCACAGGGTTTGTGGGGACGACCCTGACGCGCAATTTGGTAGAGCAGGGTCACCAGGTCACCGTATTGACGCGAAAAATTCCTGTGAATGATACCTTGCCGCACGGGGTATCTCTTTTAGAAGGAGATCCCACCAGGCGGGGTGAGTGGCAAAGGAGAGTGCCGCAGCATGACATCATCGTCAACCTGGCCGGTGCTTCCATCTTCATGAGGTGGGACAAGAAGGGCAAGGCGGTCATTCGGGAAAGCCGCGTCTCGACGACCACGAACCTAATTGAAGCCCTGTCGGATGGCATGAAAAATGAGACGACTTTCATCAGTACTTCGGCGGTGGGATATTATGGTTTTCACGGAGATGAGACACTGGAAGAAGATAGTCCGCCGGGAGACGATTTTCTGGCCTCTGTGACCCGGGAGTGGGAGGCGGCAGCGATCCAGGCGGAGGCGTTTGGCGCAAGGGTGTTAGTCTGCAGGCTGGGAATCGTGTTGGGGAGAAACGGTGGTGCCTTGGGGGAAATGCTTCCTCTATTTCAAAAAGGTTTAGGGAGTCCGCTGGGCAGCGGAAATCAATGGTTTTCCTGGATTCATGAGATGGATCTGGTTGGCATTTATCTTTTTTTAATAGCAAAAAAAGATCTATCCGGACCTATCAACTGCACGGCCCCTGAGCCGGTCCGAAACAATGATCTCACTCAGGCCTTAGGAAAGGCGCTGGGAAAACGAACGTTTATGCCTTCTGTGCCCGGTTTTGTCATCAAACTGATAAAAGGAGAGTTTGGGTCGGTCCTTTTGGAGGGACAGAGAGTCCTTCCGAAGAAGCTCTTAGATGCGGGGTTTCACTTTCGTTTTTCCAGGATCGATGAGGCGCTCAATGATCTTCTTGGGTGAGCCGCTTATCGGCTGAGAAACCCGGTTTCCGATTTCCAATATCTTTGATTCGAAATAGGATAAACAGACCTTTACTATTGTCTCATTTTTTGATAGAAAAGGCCCAAGGCGATGAGTCGTTACTATGATGCCCCTGTTCAGGAGGTTGCGATCAGGGGAAAGAAAGGATAAAAAAATGGGATCAAGAGAGAAAGACGTGAGATTGGAACAGAGGCGCCAGTTGGAGGAGAAGTTGAAACAGCGCCTGTCCATATTGACAGACAGAGGGGTTGAGTCAGGAACGATTGCCAAAGATACCACCGTTAGGCAGTTGCGCGCCAAGGTGAGGGAAGCAGGCAAGCGGCTGAAGGTGATCGAAGGAAAGGAAAAGAAGTCAGAAGAGATGGCTAAAATCAAGGCGGAAAAGCTGGCAGCCCCGAAAAAAGAGAAGGCCGGGAAAAAGAAGGCAGCTGAAGAGCAAGAGGCCGAAAGCAAGCGACAGCAGAAAAAGAAGAAGAAAAAAGAGACCAAGGATAAGGAATAAATCGTGTCAGGAATTTAAACGGGATAATGATTCGGGGCTGAATTTCAACTCTCTGAACAGCTTTTCCTGAACCTGTTTGCAAAGAGAAAAATTGGCTTGAATTGCCAGGCATAGCTGCTTTTGGTCCCTGCCGTACCGTTTAAGTATATAGGTTAGACGTTCATCCAGGCCCACAATTTTATCATGATTTACCCGTTTGTCGGCATAATAGACGATTTCCTTTTCGGAGTAGTTTCCGTTCATTGAATAGTTTTTCAACCTGACATGTTCCGCAACAATAGGGGCAATTTCGTCGAGGTGGTTCTTTAGACAAATCTGCCTTCCTATTTCAGAATGGTCCTGCCGCGATTTCAGGGAAGATGTTTTGCCGATGTCATGCAAGAGGGCCGCGGCTGTGGCCAATTTAACAGATATGTCGATTTCCGCTTCCCGGAGGGCATGAGCGATCAGACGGGTCACTCTTGCGACGACTATGGAATGGGCCTTGATATTTTCAAGCATGCGGTATTTATCCATGAGATAAAAGCATTCTCGAATTGATGGAACCATTATCTACATCCTCTATCGGGCGTCCCAAACCAAAGGCTTTTAAACAATGATTTCAACCTGCCCAAAAGCTTTATCCGAAAACTTATATCAGCAATTTCATCTCTGTTCAACTTAAAATCACAGGGCAGAAATGGATAAAGCAAAGGGGTTTTTCAACAATCAATGGAGTGTTGACAAAGGCCTCTGTTTTGTTTAAGTTCACTTCGATGTTTCAAAGGTCTTAAGGTCTGTGGCAACGCATGAAAAGTGACGGGGGCGTGTCTATGGCGTGGCTTCAGATGAGGAAAGGAGGGTTTGGCCATTTCTGATTTTTCGCAGAGCAGCAGTCAGATAACAACGTTTCATATTCTCAGACAGGACCGGAAGCAACTGAAGGCCCAGCTCAGGCTCCATTCCAAGTGGAAAAAGACGGTCTTGGTTGTCCCGTTGCTTGCCAGTGAGTACACAGACCCGGCTAACCTTGCCATATTTCAGCGTATACTCAGGCAGCTAAAGGATGTGAGCTATCTGTCCAAAATTATCTTTGGCCTGGATCGCGCTAATGAAGAAGAGGCCTTCGTGCTGAGAGACCTGATAAAGGAATTTGATATAAAAAACCATCTCATCCAATGGAACGACGGCCCGGGTTTCAGCGGTATATATGATACACTCAATGAGGCAGGGTTCGATATCATTGAACCGGGCAAGGGAAAGAACATGTTCCTGAGCTTCGGGATCGCCATTGCCTTGGGAGCTGAATCGATCGGTCTGATCGATGCGGATATCCGGACCTTCAGCCGCGCACAATTGGATCGGCTGTTTTATCCCGTTGTGGTCTTGAACTACGATTTTTCAAAGGCGTACTATTCCCGCATCATGGATAACAGGCTATATGGCCGGGTAAAAAGACTTCTTCTTGACCCTCTTCTCATCGCGCTTAAGCGGAAATTTACCGAAAGCAAAGACCAAAAGGTGTTGAACCTGATACAGTTTCTTTTGGGTTTCAACTATCAGCTCTCGGGTGAAGTGGCGTTTCATGTTGATCTTCTAAAGAGGATGCGGTTTGCAACCAACTGGGGCGTTGAGATATTCACCCTGATTGAAGTTTACCGCAAGGCTTCATCTTCTGCGCAGGTCATGTTTTCTAAAGAGCCGTTTGACCACAAGCACCAGGATGCCTCACCGGAAGACCGGACGAAGGGCCTCAACCGGATGGCTATCGATATTGTTACCACGCTGATGAACGCCCTTATCATCGAGGAAGGCCTTGAGATCGCCGATACCTTTTTTAGAGATCTGACCGTGACCTACCATGCCGTGGCTGAAGAACAGATAAAGAAGTATTCGGATGATGCGGAATTCAGCAATCTGAGTTATGATCGGGACTGGGAGGAATATTTGGTCAAAGAGGTTTTTAGGGATTCCATCCTCGAGGCCGGTGACATGCTTACCTCACCCTACAGGATGACTGAGAGGTTTTTGCGGTTCGTCAACTCTCATCCCGAATTCAAGCCTTTTATCGAGAACGGGCTTGCCGAAACCATCCTTGAGGTAGAGCGTAAAACAGAGCAGAGAGTATTTGAAACACCTCAGACTGTATCATGGGAGCGGGTATCCAATAAGCTGCCCCGGATTTTCTATGATCTGATCGAGGTAGTTGAAAGCGAAAAAAGGCGTTTTTCCTGACGCTGGAACAGCAATATCTGCGATGAACTTTGCGTATCCAGGGTATCGACCCCCCCCGTTTTTTCTTGTTTTTACCGATTTAGACGGTACGCTGCTGGATCATAACACATACCGATGGGAAGCGGCCATCCCAGCCCTTGACCTATGCAGAACGAAAGGTGTTCCCATCATTCTTGCCTCCAGCAAGACCCGGGCTGAAATGGATGTTTTCCGCCGCAGGTTGTGCATTTCGGCGCCTTTCATTTCTGAGAACGGGGGCGGCATTTTTTTTCCGAAGGAGACCCTTAAAGACCTTGGCCCCGGATTAACCCCTGCTGGCATCCAGGTTCCTTTACAGGAAGCGTTGGAAGGATCTTCGGTCGGGAGAGAAAAGGACCTGTGGGAAGTCCCTCTGGGCGTTCCTTACGCTGTCTTGGTCAATGCGCTGGGGGAGATCCGCGATGAATTGGGGTGGAACATCAAGGGTTTTTCAGATATGGGGATGGAAGAGATATCGCGCTTAACAGGTCTCGATAAGGCGGGGGCCCGATTGGCCGCATTGCGCGAATATGACGAACCGTTCATTATTGAAGGCGAGGAGCCCTTGGATATTGCCCCTCTTAACCGTGCCGCGGAGAAAAGAGGGCTTCTGATTACGTCAGGCGGGCGGTTCTATCATATTCAAGGGAAAAACGACAAGGCCAATGGAATGCAACAGGTTGCAGCCTGGTATAAGCGGCATCATGAAGAGGTTCTAACGATTGCGCTCGGAGATAGCCCGAACGACTTTGGCATGCTCGCACGGGCGGATTTTCCCGTACTGATCCGTTCAGGGCGCACCTTTCCGGACCTCAAAAAAAGAATTCCGAAACTGAGGATCACTCAAGATGTTGGACCAAAAGGCTGGAATTCGGCTATTTTGAGAATTCTGGGCAAGAATTTAGGAGGAAGTTAATGCCTGAGAGTTTTGAAAGCGAGGTTAACCCGGAAAAGATCAAGAAGGCTGAAATGGTGGTATGTATCCCCTCCTATAACGAGGCTGACTCCATCGGATATCCGGTCACCCAGGCCGACAAGGGATTAGAAAAATATTTCGATGAGAAGGAGTCCGTCATCATTAACTGTGACAATAACTCTCCTGACAACACCAAACAGGTCTTTCTGGATACCCCGACAAAGGCACCAAAGATCTATCTTTCCACCGATCCCGGCATAAAAGGGAAGGGGAACAATTTCAGAAATCTCTTTCAGAAGGTAGTTGATCTAAGGGCAAAAGCGGTGGTAGTGGTTGATGCGGACCTGAAGAGCATTACGCCCGATTGGATCAGGCACCTGGGTGAGCCTCTGTTTGATGGCTTTTCGTATGTGGCCCCGCTTTATGTAAGGCATAAATATGACGGGACCATTACAAACGGAATCGCCTATCCCATGACGCGGGCATTATACGGTAGAAGGGTTCGACAGCCGATTGGTGGAGACTTCGGTTTCGGTGGCAAGTTAGGGGCTGTGTATCTGAACAGCAAGACATGGGACGAGGCAGTGGCCAATTTCGGGATCGATATTTGGATGACCACTTTGGCTATCAACCAGAAAGCCCAGATATGCCAGGCATTTATGGGACGGCCAAAGATTCATCGGACAAAGGATCCGGGGGCCGATTTGGGGCCCATGCTCAGACAGGTGGTGGGCACCATCTTTACCTTGATGAAAGAGTTTGAGTCGTTCTGGACCAAGGTCAAATACAGTCGGCCTACAGCCATATACGGGTTTGGCCTCGGTGAGGTGGAAATGCCTCCCAAGGTCGATGTAGACACAGGCAATCTGCTTAACCAGTTCCACGGGGGATTTGATAAGTTCAACCCTATATGGAAAGAGATCCTGACAGCGGATGTCTGCAGAAAACTCCACGAGATCAAAGGGTTGAAGGAGAGGGAATTCAATTTCCCTACTGATCTTTGGGCCAGGGTCCTGTATGATACCGCTGCTTCATACGGTGAGGTAAGTGTTGAGTGCGACGAGATCATGGATTCCCTGATTCCTCTCTATTTCGGGAGGACCCTTTCCTTTGTGAAACGGACCAGAAAGATGTCCATCAAACAGGCCGAAGAGGCAATAGAAAATGATTGTGAAACCTTTGAAATGACAAAACCTTATCTCCTGCAGCGGTGGAAGAAGAGAAAAATGAACGAATTCTGAATTTAGGAATTGAAGGTAATATTTCTTTTAATCCCTGAATCCCTCAATTCCTGAATCTCTCAATTATAAGGAGCTTTTTATGCCGAAACGTGATGATATTAAACGAGTGATGATTATTAGTTCCGGGCCCATCATTATTGGGCAGGCCTGTGAGTTTGACTATTCCGGCACTCAGGCCTGTAAGGCGCTGCGGAAGTTAGGGTATGAGATCGTCCTGGCAAATTCCAATCCGGCAACCATCATGACCGACCCGGGGATGGCCGAGGCCACTTATATAGAACCCCTCAATCTGCAGGTCATGGAGGAGATCATTGAAAGGGAAAGACCGGATGCATTACTTCCCAATCTGGGTGGCCAGTCCGGATTGAACCTTTCCTCGGAGTTGGCCCGCACCGGCGTTTTGGAAAAATATGGCGTCAAGATAATCGGGGTGGAAATCGATGCCATCAAGCGGGGTGAGGATAGAATCGCTTTCAAAGAGACCATGAACCGGCTTGGAATTGAGATGCCCAGGAGCGAACCGGCCTTCAGCGTTGAAGAAGCCGAAAAAATCGCCGATAAATTGGGCTATCCCATCGTGATCAGGCCCGCTTATACCATGGGCGGAACCGGGGGAGGCCTGGTTTATAATGTGGAGGAATTACGGATCATTGCCAGCCGAGGAATCTCAGCAAGCCTCGTGGGCCAGATCTTGGTTGAAGAATCGGTTTTGGGCTGGGAAGAGCTGGAATTGGAGGTGGTTCGTGACGCGAAGAACCAGATGATCACGGTCTGTTTCATTGAGAACGTGGATGCCATGGGGGTTCACACCGGCGACTCCTTTTGTACGGCACCGATGCTTACGATTGATCCTGAACTTCAAGCGAAACTCCAGAAATATTCTTATGACATTGTAGAGGCAATCAAGGTCATCGGTGGCACCAATATCCAGTTTGCCCATGACCCGGAAACCGGCAGGGTGGTGGTCATTGAAATCAACCCCAGGACATCACGATCGTCCGCTCTTGCTTCGAAGGCGACCGGCTTTCCGATCGCCCTCATCTCCGCAATGTTGGCCGGCGGCCTGACCCTCGACGAGATCCCCTACTGGAGAGAGGGGACGTTGGATAAGTATACGCCCTGGGGAGATTATGTGGTGGTCAAGTTTGCCCGGTGGGCCTTTGAGAAGTTTCCGGGCAGTGTGGATAAATTAGGCACCCAGATGCGTGCTGTTGGCGAGGTAATGAGCATCGGGAAGACCTATAAAGAGGCTTTCCAGAAAGCCATTCGATCCTTAGAGAACGGACGGTACGGGCTTGGTTTTGCAAAAGATTTCCATAAAAGACCTTTGGATGATCTGCTCGATATGTTGGCCGAGCCTTCGAGCGAGCGGCAGTTCATCATGTATGAGGCCCTCAGAAAAGGGATCAGCATTGACACCCTTCACAAGAAGACCTATATCAAGCGCTGGTTCATCGAGCAGATGAAGGAGCTGGTAGATTTAGAGGAAAAGATCATTGCGCACAAAGGGGGAGATCTACCCGACGACCTGCTTGGGCGGGCCAAGAAAGATGGATTTTCAGACCGTTACCTCTCACAGATCCTCCAAATCCCGGAAAAGGATATCAGGGAAAAACGTAAAAGCTTAGGTATTGTGGAAGGGTGGGAGCCGGTTCCCGTGAGTGGCGTGGAGGATGCTGCCTATTATTTCTCGACGTACAATGCACCGGACAAGGTGGGTTCCAGTGACAGGCCGAAGATGATGATCTTGGGGGGCGGTCCAAACCGGATTGGGCAGGGGATCGAGTTCGATTATTGCTGTGTTCACGCCGCCTTTGCCCTGAGAGATGAGGGCTATGAGTCTATTATGGTCAATTGCAACCCCGAGACCGTGTCCACCGATTACGATACGTCGGACAAGCTCTATTTTGAGCCGCTGACCGTTGAGGATGTCCTGAGCATCTATGAGAAGGAAAAGCCGGAAGGTGTCATTGTCCAGTTCGGAGGTCAGACACCCCTGAATATCGCCAACGAACTTGCTGAAGCAGGAGTGAAGATTGTCGGCACATCCCCCGAGACGATCGACCTTGCCGAAGACCGGGATCGGTTCCGCCTGAAGATGAGCAAATTAGGCATACCTCAGCCGGAATCGGGTATGGCCAGCACCTTGGAAGAGGCCCTGGAGATAGCAAAAAGGATCGGCTATCCCCTGATGTTAAGGCCTTCCTATGTCCTGGGCGGGCGTGCCATGGAGGTTATCCATGACGAGGAGATGCTCAGGCATTATGTGGCTGCTGCCGTTGATGTGAGCCCCCAACGACCTATCCTTATTGACAAGTTCCTTGAGAATGCCATCGAGGCCGAGGCCGACGCCATATCAGACGGAACAGACGCCTTTGTCCCTGCTGTCATGGAACATATCGAATTGGCCGGTATTCATTCGGGGGATTCGGCCTGCGTGATCCCTCCCATCAGTATCCCGGCGAAACATCTTGATACCATTTATGGGTATACCAGAAAGATCGCTGTTGAGCTGAATGTGGTCGGGTTGATGAACATCCAATACGCCATTGCTGATGACACGGTGTACATACTCGAGGCAAATCCCCGCGCGTCCCGAACGGTTCCGCTCGTCTCAAAAGTGTGTAACATCTCCATGGCCCGCATTGCAACACAGTTGATGCTGGGCAAAAAGTTGGCCGATCTCGACATTAAGCCTAAAATTATCCCCCACTACGGGGTCAAGGAGGCGGTATTTCCGTTCAACATGTTTCCGGAAGTAGACCCGCTGTTAGGTCCGGAAATGCGGTCCACCGGGGAGGTCTTAGGTATAGCAGACTCCTTTGGTCTGGCATACTTCAAGGCCCAGGAGGCCACCCAACTGACACTCCCTTCTGATGGGACCGTTCTTATCACAGTGTCAGAAACTGACAGACCGGCGGTCATGGAGGTGGCCAGGCAGTTCCAGAAACTGGGTTTCAAGATCAGGGCGACCCATGGTACCAGAAAGTTCCTGGCCGAGTGCGGTATCGATTCCGAAATCATTTTGAAGATGCATGAGGGTCGCCCAAATATAGTGGATGGGATCAAGAACAACGAGATCCAATTGGTCATCAATACGCCCAGCGGCAAATTGAGCAAACATGATGATTCCTACATAAGAAAGGCGGCCATCAAATACAAGGTCCCCTACATTACCACCATAGCAGCAGCACTCGCTGCCACCAGGGGCATCGAAAAAGTCCGGCAGGGCCATGGGAGAGTAAAGTCGCTCCAGAGCTACCACCTCGATATCAAATAACGGGAGATAAAAATGGATGGCATTATTGGGGTTTACGGTGCGGATGATGATGAACTGGTGAGCAAGGCATTCATCGCTACCGGTGCCTGCCAGCACAGGGGTAAGGCCAGCACCGGTTTGGCCGTGGGAAACGGAAAAGGGATTCATATCTACAAAGGTCTGGGCAGAATAGCTGAAGTAATAGATCATAATATAATCCGAACATTCCAGTGCCTGGAGCCTGTGGCAGCCATAGGGAATATCGGTTACACAAAAAGAAGAATACCTGAAAAAATAAACGTTGAGCCGATCGAGATCCACCCCAAGAATGATTCTGAGCTCAAAGTCGTCCTCACCATGGATGGATATCTTATAAAGGAGGATGACATAAGGGCCGAGCTTGAGCCGGATTACAGGTTTAGGACGAATAATAAGACAGAAATCGTTGGGGCGTTGCTACATAAGTATATATCGCAGGAAGGGATCAGATTTGAGGCAGGTGCAAGGCTTGTTGACAAGTTGCACGGGAGGGGGACCTTCGCCCTGATTGCTTTGGTTCACGATGGGAAAGAGACGCATCTAATTACCTTAAATGATGACAAGGCATTTGAGCCCTTCTGCTATGCGACAATTGATGGCACCTTTGTTGCGAGCTCTGAATCATGTTCCCACCGGCGATTGGGAGGAACAACAGAAAAGGAATATGATGGCGCGGAGATGACAATCTGTTCATCAGGGGGAGTTGAAACAAAAAGATTGAGAGATAAAGAGATGATGCCGGATATATTTCAGGCAGTATATTACGGCAATGTAGGTTCTCTTTTCAGGGGAAAAGAGATATTTCAGATAAGGAAAGAACTCGGTTCAGAGCTTACAAAACATTACAAGTCATCGAGGGCAGATACGGTTATTCCCAACCCGGAATCTGGATGGGGCGTTACAGTAGGAATCGCTGAAGGGCTGGGAAAGAAACTATACCCGGCCCTGATAAAGCTTCCTCAGGCAGTCAGGACATTTCAAGAGGGCGAGCGTAAGGCAAGATCTCAGGAGGTCGGGCTTAAGTTCGGTGGCATTGATTCCCTGCTGCAGGGAAAAAATATCGCCATGGGAGACGACAGCATTGTCAGAGGAACCGTGAGTGAGGGGGGGTCTGTCTGGGTGGCCTATAATGCTGGAGTAAAATTTCTCGAGTTCTGGGTATCTTATGGCCCGATGTTTTTCCCGTCGTTTAAAGAGTGGCACCGGGGCATTGATTGCCTGAACGAACTTGCCGCCCAGCGAGCCTTTAAAGGGAGTAACCCTTATGACAAAACACTCGACGAGGTAAATGAAGCCGTTGCGAAACTCATAGGCGTCGATGAAGTGAAATACAATACCATCGAAAGGATCAGGAAAGTTGCGGGTGACGGCTCCCTCCAGGCATTAGACGCAAGTTATCCGATTTCCGAGGAGTTTTGGCCAGACTGGCTGAAAGAGGAGGTTGATAAGTTTAATCGTTACAGAAATGCCTGAATGTGACCTTATCATGCAGATGCTAATTATACCCGATATGATCTTATAGGCACGGACAATGGGGCTCATCTTCGACAAAAACAGCGCCGGGTTCTATGAATCGTGGCGCCGGTCGTCTCAGAGCAGGACCATAGAAAGGTCTCTGGAGCGCCTAATTCTATCTCTCCTCCAACCATCGCCGGGAGAAAGGGTCCTTGACATTGGTTGCGGTACCGGGAATCACCTTCTCATGTTCAACAAAATGGGGCTGAACGTCAGCGGGGTAGATGCTTCCCAGCACATGGTGGAAGAGGCGAAATCCCGGTTAGGATACCGGTCTACCATCAAGGTCGGGATAGCAGAAGATCTCCCCTTTGATGATAATGAATTTGATCTGGTTGCCTTTATCAACACCCTGGAGTTCCTGGACAATCCTCTGCTGGCCTTGCGGGAGGCAGGGAGAGTGGCCAACAGAAAGGTGTTCATAGGCGTTCTGAACAGCCTCTCATGGAACGGAATTTTAAAGAGACTCCAAGGATATTTCGGCGACCCTCTTTTCGGCCAGGCCACATTCTATAACCTCTGGCAGATCAAATCCCTCCTCCAATTAGCTTATGGCAATGTCCCCATTTCGTGGCAATGCATAAAGATAATCCCTTCATTTTGCGAAGAGATAATCCCTTTCGGAAGGGAATTCTTTGGCCGCGGGCACTCTCCTTTCGGTTTTTTTCTGGGACTTGCGGCTACCATGGTCTACACGGTTAAGACGGACAATCTCCCTCTTAAAGTAAGGCTCAAGACGGCGAGCCAATCACTCATCGGGATTAGGACGCTCGAAGACCTGAACCGCAGTAAAGGAGCGCACAGGGATGAAAGAAGCCTGCCTTTATCAAAAGTTGGAAGATGAAAAGGTCCGTTGTCTTTTGTGCAATCATCGCTGTTTGATCAAGAGTGGAGACAGGGGGATCTGTGGTGTCAGGGAAAATTGTTCAGGAAAGCTCCAGAGTCTTGTCTATGGCAAGATCATTGCCGGCCATTGCGACCCTATCGAAAAGAAACCCCTGTTTCATTTCCTTCCGGGGACCCGCTCCTATTCCATTGCCACCGTGGGGTGCAATTTCAGATGCGTCTTTTGCCAGAACGCTGACATCTCTCAGATGCCCACAGACCAAAAAAGGGTCATGGGGGAGGATATGAGCCCTGAAAGAATCGTTAAGCTCGCTTTGAATACCCGATCCGCATCCATATCCTACACCTATACGGAACCGACCGTCTATTTTGAGACCGCCCTTGAAACAGCAAGGCTGGCAGCTTCTAAAGGAATCAAAAACGTCTTTGTGTCCAACGGGTACATGACCCGGGAGTGTCTTCAGGAAATATATCCTGATTTGCACGCTGCAAATGTGGATCTCAAGGCATTCAGCGAGGAGTTTTACAGAGAGCGGTGCGGCGCGAAGCTAAAACCTGTTCTCAAAACAATAGCGGCCATGAAGGATATGGGGATATGGCTGGAGGTAACCACCCTCCTGATCCCCGGACTTAACGATTCCATAGAAGAGCTCAAAGGACTCGCACGATTTCTTGCAGATATCGACCCCGGCATCCCCTGGCATATCAGCCGGTTTCACCCCACATACCGTTTGACTGACAGGCCATCTACTCCAGTTGAAACTATCCGCCGTGCCAGGGACCTTGGCTACGAGACCGGATTGCTATATGTTTACACGGGGAATATCCCTGGTGATGAGGGGGAAAACACATTCTGTCACAGTTGCAGGGAACCTTTAATAAGCCGTATCGGTTTTGATGTTCGCCGCAACAGTATACGGGAAAACCAATGTCCTAAGTGCTCTACGAAGATCCCCGGCATCTGGGATTAAGGATCGAATTCCGAGGTTTTCCTATCACTGCTGGGGTTCGAAATTCCCTGTCTGATAGATTTGGCAAGCTGTTGCGTTGATTTTTGGGTGATGCGGTGATAATCTCTGAGATCTAAGGAGGGCTTTCAAAGGTTCTTCTTGACTCCCCCGCTGAATCGATTAATTGGCCTTCTTCTGTTCGGCGGGGGTTTAAAACCCTTTCTGTTCACCGGAGAGACGGCTCTCAGCACTCGGAGTTTTCCTGTTTGCCGTGATGTGGACTGAAAACCTGTAGGAGACTTTGTAGGAGACCTGGCATGAAGAAAGAAGATGAGCTTGTTCTTAAAGTCACAAAAGAAATCGTCGTTAAATTTATTGAGGTAGGAAGGCTGAGCGTCAATTCTTTTCAGGAGGTATGGGACAACATCTACCGGTCGGTAAGGAATACCCTAAAGGAAGATAACTCCAATGACTAATATCCCACATTCACCAGAAATAGCCCCTGGGGAGGGGCTTTAACGCCGGCTAACCGGCGGTCTTGCAGGTCTAAAATCTCTTTGAACCGCCTGGAGCTGATCTTACCCAGACCCGCCTCAACCACCGTCCCCACCATGTTTCGTACCATGTGCCTCAGAAAGCCATCTGCCTCAATGACAATACGCAGGAGACCCTCATCAGGTCCGTTGATCTCGGCTATGAGCACAGATCTGACCGGGTCGGTGTTGCTGCTCCCTGATGACCGGAAAGAGGAAAAGTCGTGAGAACCCCTCAGGTGAGAGAGGCATGCTCGAATCTCTTTTATGTCCAGGGCTGGCCGGATTTGCCACAAGAATCTTCGCTGGAAGATGTCGGGGGTTTCGCTGTTTAATATCCTGTATTCATAGGTCTTGCTCTTGGCGCTATACCTGGAATGAAATTGGATCGGAGCATATTCTGCTTCTTTGACAAATATATCATCGGGAAGGAGGGAATTAAGCCCTTTTTTGATGGACGCAAGAGGAATGGTTGATCGGGTTATGAAATTACAGACCTGGTTTAAGGCATGGACCCCTGCATCGGTTCTACCGGACGCGATGAGCTTGACAGGTTCTCCGGTCATCATCTCTATTTGTTTTTCAAGAACCTCCTGGATGGTGATCTCATTTCTTTGCCTTTGCCACCCGTGGTAGCGGGTGCCATCATAAGCCACGACGAGTTTGATATTTCTGTCACCCATTATCTCAAAAGAAAGGGGAATCCAGTACGGATTCCCCTGTTGTCTGCTGCAAAGACCTGAACCGGACTTAACGTTTCGAATACTGAAAGTGGGCTCGCGCACTCGGCTGGCCGTACTTCTTCCGTTCCTTTATCCTCGAGTCTCTGGTCAGGAATCCCGCCTTTTTGAGTGTATCTCGAAGCCCCGGATCCAAGTTTACCAGGGCCCGGCTGATGCCGTGTCTTATGGCCCCCGCCTGCCCGGAAATACCGCCACCTTTTACGTTGACAAAAATATCAAATTTATCGCGCAGGTCGGTGAGGACAAGGGGTTCCGTGACAAGCGCCCTGTCCGTTTCCCGGTCTAAGTATTGGTTCGAAGGCTTTTTGTTGATGGTTATCTCGCCAGTTCCCGGCCTCATCCAGACCCTAGCCACAGATGTTTTTCTCTTTCCCGTGGCGTGAAATAGTTCCTCTGCCATTTAAATCTCCAATGCCTCTAATTGTTGAGCCTGATGCGGGTGTTCTGGACCCGTGTATATCTTTAATTTTTTGAGCTGACGTCGTCCCAGGGTGTTCTTGGGGAGCATGCCTCTGACTGCAAAACGCAAGACATCCTCTGGTTTCTTTTCAAGCAACTTCTTGGCTGAAATCTGTTTGAGACCGCCTGTGTAGCCACTATGCCGGTAATAAATTTTGTTATCCCATTTCTTGCCCGTCAGGGTGACCTTCTCAGCATTGATGACGACAATAAAGTCTCCGGTGTCAGCGTGTGGGGTGAAAATAGGCTTGTGCTTGCCTCTTAACCGCTTGGCTATCTGGGCTGCAAGCCTTCCCAAAACCTTATTTTCGGCATTCACAACATACCAATTCTTCTTGATTTCATGTTCTTTAGCGACAAATGTCTTCATTTCGTTTATCCTGTTTCACAAAAAATAAAAAGATCTTTTTAATGTAATTTTGTCTGCATGTCAAGCCATTTCTGAGAAAATCTGTTGACATGAGACTGGTTTCTTGATAAATGTCACAACACTTTTGAAAAAGGCCCCCTTCTGCTCTCCGAACCGGAGGCTTCAATTCGAACAAAATCGAGCATTTTTCAAAGGTCTCGTCACAACCTCAAATGGCGCCCGTAGCTCAGTTGGATAGAGCGCCGGGCTTCGAACCCGTAGGTCGCAGGTTCGAGTCCTGCCGGGCGCGCCAGTCATACCAATACGCAACGTGGGCCTGTAGCTCAGCTGGCAGAGCAGTTGACTCTTAATCAATTGGTCGAAGGTTCGAGTCCTTCCAGGCCCACCAGTAAAATCAAGAACTTACAGAATATCGCTACGAGTCCTTTTTTCGTTCAAGCCCGATCTGGTACAGTATTGGTACAAGATTTTATTCTCTCCCCACAAAAAACCACGCTCCGACATCCAGAAACCGGCCCTTCCAAGAAAACGACCTCCAGAGACCCAAAGGAATCCTTTTCCTGCCAAATCAATAGGGTGGGGTCTTCCGTTTGCTCGGTTGGTTCCATATTGTAGGTCCCCTATTGTCTTGCTGTCTATCTCGTTGTGTTTCAGAAGTATAATCCCGAAATCAGCATTACGCCTATTCATTAGAAATAGGTTGATTTCCCGAAAAGATTTCTGTATTTCTGTCAACAGGTCTCATATCTCAGGTAAAACCAGAAAACATCCACAGAGAGGTTTCTATGGCCGGATTACCAAAACCCCATTTCTCACAATTGAGAGCTGGGGTTTTTGTGTCTCTTTAGCTGCTGATAGAAAAAGGAATAACCGGGGTGCAACAGCCCTGCTTCGGCAGTTGTTGGGCGTCTTTGGGGGTCTGTAGAGTGGTTATTCGTCCAGGCCATAGGGTAGTAGGTATGGGTTTGGGTGAAAATGGCGATTTAAGGGCGGACTTTTGGCCTGGGGTCAATATTCCTCTTCGCCCATTTTCACCAATTTGTCTGGTAGTGTTGCATGATATTGGCGGATGTGCGATGCTACCTTATGCCAGGAAGGTTTACATTTTGTGGCCATCGAATTAAGATGACTTGCATATGTAAGCATCAATTTGGTTGAAGATGCCGTGAGGGAATGGCTGATTAGTCTTTTGACATAAACAGTTTCATAGGTTCCGATAATAAGGAGCGATCGGAGGTTTTGTTATGATCAAACGAACTATTCATCTTACAATCACACTGTTTTTCATTATACCCCTTTTCGTGTTTTTTCCTTCCATTTCTCCCTCCCAAGATGCGACGGATGAAATTATTGACATCTTGCGGAAAAGCCCAAAGTTAGATGACGCTGATTTGATTTTCAAGGACTTCTTTAAAGGTAAAGCCACTACCAGGGTGATGGTGGCGATACGGAAACCAGCGAGGGCGAGGAGCATGCAGAAAAACCTGCGGAATATGGAGGTGCGAAAGCAGCTGGAACAAGCCGCAAGGACAGCCCAGAAAAATGTAATAAACACTTTGGACCAGAAAGAAGTCCGCATCAGTAACCCCTATAACTATATTTTCGGATTTGCCGCTGAAGTTACACTTCAAGGACTCCGGGATTTGATAGATAACCCGGATGTTATGTTTATTGAGAGAGATAAAATTGTATACGCTCATTTAGCCCAGGGGGTATCCCTTTGATGAACGCTTCAACGACGAGAAGCACTTACAACGGCTCAGGATTGGCTATAGCCATCTGCGATACTGGTATTGATTATACACACTCAAAACTGGGAAACGGAGGGTTTCCAAATAGTAAGGTGATTGGCGGCTACGATTTTGGGGACAATGACAGTAATCCAATGGATCTGGAAGGCCATGGGACAGCCTGCGCCGGTATTGCAGCAGGTGATCTTGGCACTGTGGGGGATTATATTGGGGGAGTGGCATACGGAGCCAAACTCTATGCGTTGAAAATTAGTGTCTCTCTCGGGGATGGTGGAAACCCCTCGCCTTCAGGCGAAGAAAAGGTTATAGTTGT
>JACKQG010001059.1_pt1 | contig 38725 bp, 37 predicted proteins | sample 8237621 | NCBI WGS metagenome assembly JACKQG01 (sample SAMN15677084, study PRJNA649215) | marine metagenome | biome: marine; feature: Black Sea; material: saline water; isolation source: suspended particulate matter (SPM) from the Black Sea western gyre | collected 2013-06-09/2013-06-10 | depth... | reverse complement strand
ACCTGCGACCCTCGCCTTGTAAGGGCGATGCTCTCCCAGCTGAGCTAAGCACCCAGTGTCAGTGTAACAAGGCGCGCTAGTTTACAGCGTCTTTTAATGCTTTACCAGCTTTAAATGCAGGAACTTGTGAAGCTTTTATTTGAATGGTTTCACCCGTGCGTGGATTGCGTCCAGTGCGTGCTTCGCGCTTGCGAACTAAAAAGGTTCCAAAGCCAACTACAGTGACCTGATCACCTGATTTGAGGGCTTCTGTCACTGCTGCTATCACACCGTCTACTGCACGCGCTGAGTCTGCCTTGGTAAGATCTGCAGCACTTGCCACTGCTTCAATGAGTTCAGATTTATTCATTCGTATTATCCATTGTTAATTAAAATTATATTGTGAAAAATTAAGGCCGGTATTTATAAAAAGTACTAGACATTATCTGTTCCAGGTAAATCAGACACTTCGGTTCCGTTTTTACCACCCTCTCTGTTAAGCTGCGAATTTATACCAATAGCCAGCTAAACGGTCAACCTAAAATGAGCTAAAAAAGAATTTTTTTTCTATTAAGCCCACTTCGGTCAACCTCCGCTGTTAATGAGCCCGAATATCTGCTGCTTTTTTGGACTTTGCTTTTACCTTAGTTTCAGTCGCAGCAGGTACTTCAGCCGCAACCAGTGCAGTCGGTTGATGCACTAGAGCAATTTCCAGCACCTGATCAATCCACCTGACCGGAATTATTTTGAGCTTGGCTTTAATATTATCGGGTATCTCGGTCAGATCTTTTTCATTTTCTGAAGGTATAATCACGGTTGTGATTCCGCCACGATGAGCAGCCAGAAGCTTTTCCTTTAAACCACCGATGGGCAGCACTTCACCACGTAATGTTATTTCTCCAGTCATTGCTACTTCTGCTCTTACCGGAATATCGGTTAACGCAGAAACAAGCGCTGTGCACATCGCTATTCCCGCACTTGGACCATCTTTTGGAGTGGCACCCTCAGGAACGTGAATATGGATATCTTTCTTTTCATTAAATTCTGAATTGATACCCAGTACATCAGCTCTGCTCCGAACAACGGTGAGAGCAGCCTGAATAGATTCTTTCATCACATCACCAAGTTGTCCGGTATAGGTAAACTTGCCCTTACCCGGCACTATAGCCGATTCGATGGTTAACAACTCGCCACCAACTTCGGTCCAGGCAAGCCCTGTAACCTGTCCAATTTGATCTTTCTCTTCCGCTGAACCAAAACGAAATTTCTTTACACCGAGATATTTTTCAATGTTTTTGGAAGATACCATGACTTTCTTTTGGCCGGGGTTGAGCAGAATATCTTTCACCACCTTACGGCAAATCTTGGAAATTTCACGTTCCAGTCCGCGCACACCCGCTTCTCGGGTATAGCGTTGAATTATTTCACGCACAGAGCCTTCTGATATAGAAATCTCTTTATCCTTAAGCCCATTTTCCCTGATCTGTTTTGGCACCAGGTATTTGAGCGCAATATTCAGTTTCTCATCTTCGGTGTAACCCGGAATGCGAATGACTTCCATGCGATCGAGTAACGGCCCAGGAATGTTCATTGAGTTTGAAGTCGCGACGAACATGACATCTGAAAGATCGAAGTCGACTTCCATATAATGATCATTAAAACTACTGTTTTGCTCGGGGTCTAGAACTTCGAGCAAAGCCGAGGCAGGATCACCACGAAAATCCATTGCCATCTTGTCGATTTCGTCGAGCAGGAAGAGCGGATTTCTGACTTTGATCTTGGATAAATTCTGGATAATTTTACCCGGCATCGATCCTATGTAGGTGCGCCTATGACCTCTTATCTCGGACTCATCTCTGACCCCACCGAGAGACATACGCACAAACTTACGATTGGTAGCCCTCGCGATAGAGCGCCCAAGAGAAGTCTTGCCCACACCCGGGGGACCAACCAGACATAGGATCGGTCCTTTGAGTTTGCGTACGCGCTGCTGCACGGCAAGATACTCAAGTATTCTTTCCTTAACCTTCTCCAGCCCATAGTGATCCGCTTCAAGTACATTTTCAGCAGCTGACAGATCGCGCCGAATCTTGGATCTTTTCTTCCAGGGGACGCTTACCAGCCAGTCGATATAGTTACGTACCACCGTGGCCTCGGCTGACATCGGTGACATCATTTTGAGTTTATTTAATTCGGAATCGGCTTTTTCCCTGGCCTCACCGGTCATGCCCGATTTTACGATTTTGTTCTGCAGGTCATCGACTTCATTTGGCGCTTCATCCATTTCACCCAGTTCTTTCTGGATCGCCTTCATCTGCTCATTTAAATAGTATTCGCGCTGGCTTTTTTCCATCTGTTGCTTGACCCGGCCGCGGATACGTTTCTCGATATGCATCAGGTCAATTTCGCCTTCTATCTTGCTCATAATGTGCTCAAGACGCAGACGCGGATCCCGGATCTCCAGAATTTCTTGCTTTTCATCCAGCTTCAATGACATATGGGCAGAAATAGTATCGGCAAGTCGACTGGGATCGTCGATGCCTGACAGGGAGGTAAGAATCTCCGGCGGTACTTTTTTATTCAGTTTGACATACTGGTCGAATAAATTGAGTACTGAGCGTACCAGCACTTCCGCTTCACGCTCATCGATCACCGCAGCCTTTTCAAGCTTCTGTACCGAAGCAGAAAAATAGCCATTCGTTTCCAGCAGGCTGTCGACCATAACGCGCTCACCACCCTCTACCAGTACTTTAATCGTACCGTCGGGGAGCTTAAGCATTTGTAAGATAGTAGATAGCGTACCGATCTTGTATAAGTCCTGCTGTGCAGGATCATCGACTTCGGCATTTTTCTGTGCCAGTAGCAGAATTTTTTTATTGTCCTGCATGGCCGCATCGAGTGCTTCGATCGATTTTTCACGACCGACGAATAAGGGAATAACCATGTGAGGGTATACCACGACATCACGCAATGGTAAAACGGGCACAAGCTGCGGGCTGTTTTCACTCAGCGAAGAGATGTTTTCCTGATCAGACATAAAAGCCTCAATAGTTTTAATTACAGGAATAGGTGGGGATAAAGCTTAGTAATTCAACCCGTAATAATTAAACGACGGGTAATAAGTCAGGAAGCTTTATCGGCTGCCGCTCTTTGCATTTCTCCACCTTCGTAGACTATATAGGGCTGGGCATCGCCTTCTATCACCGCTGCATCGACGACGACCTTGCTCACATTTTCCATTTCAGGTAAATCATACATGATATCGAGCAGTATATTCTCAAGAATAGTTCTTAACCCACGTGCACCCGTTTTACGCTTCATCGCCTTGATAGCAACGGCTTTCAGTGAGTCGGGTCTAAACTCAATTTCACAGCCCTCAATTTCAAACATTTTCTGATACTGTTTGGTAATTGCATTTCTGGGTTCAGTCAAAATTTTGATTAGCGCACTTTCATCCAGCTCTTCCAGTGTGGTGACAACCGGTAATCGACCAATGAATTCAGGGATCAGGCCGTATTTAATTAAATCTTCCGGCTCGACATCGGCGATCACTTCACCAAACTGACTATTTTGATCCTTGGTTTTAACATCCGCAGAGAAGCCAATGCCGCCTTTCTCGGAACGGTCTTTAATGACCTTATCAAGCCCGGCAAATGCACCACCACAGATAAACAGAATCTTGCTGGTATCGACCTGCAGAAATTCCTGCTGCGGATGCTTTCTTCCACCCTGCGGAGGTACCGAAGCGATAGTACCTTCGATAAGTTTTAGCAATGCCTGCTGAACACCTTCGCCGGAAACGTCGCGAGTAATCGAAGGATTGTCTGACTTACGTGAAATCTTGTCGATTTCATCGATATAGACTATGCCTGTTTGCGCCTTTTCTACATCGTAATCACATTTCTGCAATAACTTCTGGATGATGTTTTCGACGTCTTCACCAACATAACCGGCTTCCGTCAACGTGGTGGCATCAGCAATCGTAAAGGGAACGTTCAGAATGCGGGCAAGTGTTTCAGCAAGCAGGGTTTTGCCGGATCCGGTAGGACCAATCAGCAGAATATTAGACTTGGATAATTCGATATCGTCCTTAACATGGCCGACTTCAAGGCGCTTATAATGATTATAAACGGCTACTGAAAGAACTTTTTTGGCTTTCGGCTGACCGATCACGTAGTCATCCAGCACCTTATAGATTTCGTGCGGAGTGGGTAGCTTGTTTTGGCCAGACTCTTTATGTTCCTGAATCTCTTCACGAATGATGTCATTACACAGATCAACACATTCATCACAGATAAAAACAGAAGGACCCGCAATCAGTTTTTTTACTTCGTGCTGACTTTTACCGCAAAATGAACAGTATAGTAATTTCTCATCTTTGCCTTTTGTTTTATCGTCGCTCATTGATTAACCCGCTGCCTTTAATAAATTTTATGCCTTAATCTTATTAGACCATTCCAGTTAACACAACCATAAAGGTGTGTGGTTTTTTAACAGATTGCCCTGTTAACTGGTTGTTTCGGCACGCGAGCTTAAAACTTTATCAATCAATCCGTAACTAACCGATTCCTCAGCACTCATAAAATTATCACGATCGGTATCCATCGCAATCGCAGATTCATCTTTACCGCAGTGATGGGCGAGTAATTTATTCAGCCGTGAACGGGTAGATAGTATTTCTTTTGCATGAATTTCAAAGTCACTGGCCTGGCCCTGAAAACCGCCCAGTGGCTGGTGAATCATAATACGTGAGTGAGACAAACCAAAACGCTTCCCGGCAGCACCGCCGGCCAGTAAAACGGCTCCCATACTGGCAGCCTGACCTACACAAAGGGTGCTCACATCAGGCTTGATGAACTGCATGGTGTCATAAATGGCAAGTCCAGCAGTGACCACGCCACCGGGACTATTGATATAGAGTGAAATATCTTTATCCGGATTTTCTGATTCAAGAAACAGCAGCTGAGCCACAATCAGATTGGCCATATGATCTTCAATCTGACCGACCACAAAAATGACTCTTTCCTTGAGAAGTCTGGAGTAGATATCGTAGGCACGCTCGCCCCGGGCAGACTGCTCTACGACCATTGGAACAAGATTTGCCTGTGGATTAAAAGTCGTGCTCATAGATTACTACTCCTGAAATACGTTATCTGGATTGACTATTCATCAGCTCATCAAAGCTGGAGGTCTTATCTGAAACTTTAGCTTTATCCAGTATATAGTCAACCACCTGATCTTCCAGCACCATACCTTCCAGATTGGCCCGAGCTTCTTTATTTTTGGTGTAATAGTCAATCACCTGTTGAGGCTGCTCATAAGATGCTGCCATTTCCTGTAACGCCTCATTTAAACGCGTTTGATCCAGTTTAATTTTTTCAATTTTTATAAATTCACCCACCAACAGTCCAAGCTTGACGCGCTTCGCACCTTCTTCCTGGAAAATATCATCAGGAAAACTATCGGGGTTCATTTTTGCGCCTTCCTGCCCCATATTCTGGGCCATCTGGGCCTTCAGATTTCTGATTTCATCATCAACCAGAGCTTTAGGAGCCAGCACTTCATTTTTAGCCAGTAACTCGACCATTACTTTATTCTTCAAACCGGTACGAATTTTCTGCGCCAGCTCTTTTTCCATATTCTGCTTGATATCCTGTCTAAAGGTTTCCAGGTTTCCATCTTCCACGCCGAAAGACTTAATTAGCTCTTCGTTCAGTTCAGGAATTTTAGATTCGGATACTTTAGTGACTGTCAGGCTAAACTGGGCTGTTTTTCCGGCAACATCTTTGCCGTGATAATCTTCAGGGAAATGGACATCAATGGTTTTTTCTTCGCCTTTGGACATGCCGACCAGGCCTTCTTCAAACTCTTTCAGCATTTTACCGGCACCAATTTCAACCGACATATCCTTGCCGCTGCCACCGGTAAAAGATTCGCCATCAATCTTGCCAGTAAAATCGCACACAACCTGATCACCAGTCACAGAAGCACGCTCCACTTCGACCCACTCTTTACGCTGTTCAGTCAGCTTCTTGATCATATTATCCAGATCTTCGGCAGAAACCTCGGCAACCGGTTTTTCAATCTCAATCGATTCGATTTCAACAGCTGTGATTTCCGGATAGACTTCAAAGGTCGCGCTGTAGGCCAGCCCTTCTTTATCAGCAGCATCTTTAAGAGGCAGTATCTGTGGCATTCCAGCTGGACGTAATTTTTCCTGAATGATGGCTTCACGGTAGGAAGACTCGATCATATCACCCATCACTTCCTGGCGGATCTGCGCACCATAGGTTTGCTTCACGACTCTTGCGGGCACTTTGCCGGGACGGAAACCGTCCATCTTTACCGTTTTACTGATCTGCTTCAGCTTTTTCTCAATCGCATTCGCAATCTTTTCGGAGGGAACTTCTACGGTTAATTTACGTTGCAACCCTTCCAGGGATTCGATAGATACTTGCATGATAAAACTCGTGAATTTAATTGATATGAGGGTTAAAAATGGTGCGAAAGGAGAGACTCGAACTCTCACAGGTTGCCCCACTGGAACCTAAATCCAGCGCGTCTACCAATTCCGCCACTCTCGCACATGGCTTTTTAAGATGTTGTTGAAGCAGCAAACTTGCCTTCATTTAGTTGATTTGCCTGACTATGCTGACTGTCAGGTGCCTTCACCAGGAAGGCTGATTTTAAAACCGGTAAATACTTTATGTTATATTTTACCGGCCTTATTAATATGGGGTGGACGATGGGGATCGAACCCACGACAACAAGAATCACAATCTTGCACTCTACCGACTGAGCTACGCCCACCATAAAAATGGCGCGCCCGGCAGGATTCGAACCTGCTACCCTCGGCTTAGAAGGCCGATGCTCTATCCTGATGAGCTACGGGCGCAGAAACTACACCTTCCGCGTGCGCTCCTATCTGTTAAATAGGATACTTTGAGCTCCATGCTCACAACCGAAACGGCTGAATACTTGTGTTGACCGAAAAGAAGACCTGGAGACTTAACTTCCTGGCCGGTCAAACATCATCTGCAAACCTTCCTGTCACAGCGATTTTTCACTTTCAAATTTGGTCGGGGAGGAGGGATTCGAACCCCCGACCCACTGCTCCCAAAGCAGTTGCGCTACCAGGCTGCGCTACACCCCGAATCACTGAATCAACCAGCGAGGCGCGGAATAATACGCAAATCACTGGTACCCGTCAATCAACCTTTTGGACAAAATTCATAAAAATTAAAAATTAATTCAACCGGCGCATAATCACTATCTTCTCCAGCGCGTCCCATCCGCACTATCTTCGATAATAATCCCGGCCTGAGTTAATTCATTCCGAATCTGATCGGCCAGAGTCCAGTTTTTATCCGACTTGGCCTGTTGGCGACTGGCAATCATCTGCTCTATCGCCGCATCACTCAGACCATCATTGGTAACCGACGACTTCAGGTACTCTGCCGCATCCGCTTCCAGCAAGCCCAGTATGCCCGCTAACTTCCTGAGTATCCCTGCCAGCAATCGCGCATCAGAGCTTTGCTCTGTTTTCGCCCGATTTAAATCTCTTGCCACATCAAACAGAACAGCCAGCGCATCCGCCGTATTAAAATCATCCTGCATCGCAGCATCAAAGCGTTGTTGATACTCGCTTTCCGCCGACACTTGCGGCTCTATATCGAGTAACGCGCTATACAGTCGAATCAGCCCACTGCGCGCCAGATCCAGCTGCTGATCAGAATAATTCAACTGACTACGATAATGACTGCTGAGGATAAAAAATCGAATCTCTTCTGCGCGATACTCTTTTAAAACATCTCGTATGGTGAAAAAATTTCCCAGCGATTTGGACATTTTTTCTTCATTCACACGTACAAAGCCATTATGCATCCAGTAATTGACAAATCTTTCGCCGGTACAGCACTCACTCTGGGCAATCTCATTTTCATGGTGCGGAAACTGTAGATCCTGCCCGCCACCATGGATATCAAAATGATTCCCTAGCATTTCGGTCGACATCGCTGAGCACTCGATATGCCAGCCCGGACGCCCGCTTCCGAACGCAGACTCCCATGACGGCTCATCCGGTTTGGCTTTCTTCCACAGTACAAAGTCTATCGGATCGCGTTTGTGCGTATCCACTTCGACCCGCTCTCCGGCCCTGAGATCTTCAATCTTTTTACCCGAGAGCCCGCCATACTGCTGAAACCGGTTTACCGCAAAATACACGTCGCCATTCTCCGCCTGATAGGCATAGTCTTTCTCTATCAGGGTTTCAATCATACGCAAAATAGCAGGGATGTTATCGGTTGCTTTGGGTTCGAAGTCGGGTCTTAGCACACCCAGCTTGTCGAAGTCTTCATGCATCGCCTGAATGAAGCGCTCGGTGAGCGCATGAAAGTCTTCACCGTTTTCATTCGCGCGTTGAATGATCTTGTCATCGATATCGGTAATATTACGGATGTAAGTCACTTCGTAGCCCATATAACGCAGAAAACGTGTCACCATATCGAAGACGATAAAAACGCGCGAGTGGCCGATATGACAATAATCGTACACGGTGATACCGCAGACATACATGCGTACCTTACCGGGCTCGATGGGTACAAAGGTTTCTTTCTGACGGGTCAAACTGTTATAAATTTTAAGCATTGGAATATCGTTAATCGGTTGTCGGAAAATTTAGTCAAAACTAATGGGGATGCAGTTTAAATCACTGACAAAAGATTGCATAACAATAGTTCATGCCAGATGCCCTTTCATAACGCGCATAAAATCAGTTAGAATCGTGCGCTTTATTAATCCCGTTCGGAAAGTCGATGAAAAAATCACTAAGCTCTTTTTCTACCGTATTGGTAGCCCTACTTTCTCTTGTTTTATTTACTACTGTTAAAGGCGAAAAACCAATGAATGATGAAACCTCCAGCAACCCTGTTGTAATCCTTGAAACCACCATGGGCAATATCACCGTTGAACTGGATGCGAAAAACGCCCCCAATTCGACCGCCAACTTTCTGGCTTACGCTGAAGACGGTTATTTTAACGACACCATCTTCCATCGTGTCATCCCGAATTTCATGGTTCAGGGCGGTGGCATCACTGCAGACATGAAAGACAAGCCCAGCAAGCGCGCGCCCATCAAGAATGAAGCCAACAACGGCCTCAAGAACGACCGTGGCACGCTGGCGATGGCACGCACCAACGATCCACATTCGGCCACTTCTCAGTTCTTCATCAATCACAAGGATAATGATTTCCTCAACTTTCGCAGCGAAAGCATGCAGGGCTGGGGTTATGCAGTTTTCGGCAAGGTTACCGAAGGCATGGATGTGGTGGATAAAATTGCTGCGGTCAGAACCGGTAACACAGGTGGACATCAGGATGTACCCGCCGAAACCATTACCATCACCGGTGTCAAAAAACAGTAATCCTGTTCGCTCTTGAACGCCGAAACCCTGTTTATCTCGGATCTGCATCTGGATCCGGATAAACCGGAAATTTCCCAGAATTTTCTACGCTTTATAAAAATCCGGGCTGCACAGGCCCGGGGTCTGTATATTCTGGGAGATCTTTTTGAAGCCTGGCTGGGTGATGACGATGGCGCCGAAGCATTCACTGAGCTGTTTGCTGCGATTAAGCATTTATCAACCACCTGCCGCATCTGTTTCGTGCAGGGTAACCGGGATTTTCTGGTCGGTGAACAGTTGCTGCATAAACTGGGTGCCCGGTTACTGCAGGAAATCACCATCATCCAGCTTGGTCATCATCGGGTCGCCCTGATGCACGGCGATCAACTGTGTACCGATGACACCCAGTATCAGACATTCCGCGCACAGGTCAGATCGTTAGACTGGCAGCAGCAGTATCTGGCAAAGACACTGGCTGAACGGCAGGCGATTGCTAAACAGTTACGTCGGCAGAGTAGACAGGCGATGCGAGAAAAATCCGATCACATCATGGATGTCAATGCGCAGACGGTAGCGGACAGCTTCGACCGACTGGGTGTCGATACAATCATCCACGGCCACACCCATCGTCCGGCACTGCATTCGATTGCACCCGATCGACAGCGCATCGTACTCGGAGACTGGAATCCGGAGGCCAGCTATCTGAGCTGGAAAGATGGACAGTTCAGCCTGATCGACCCACGCGTTTAAGCATCCTACAGATTGGCTGGATTAGCAAAATACAGCCGGTAACCCGCTATCTGCTGCAGTAATGCGGCTGGCTTACTGACCTGAGAAAAGCTAACTAAGCGCCGCTGCTTTCCCTGATCATCGATCACATGCAGGGGAAACCCCGTCTGCAGATAATCACTGGCATGCAGATAGTTATTCGCCATATAACAGGCCGTACGAACGCTACCCGGAATCTCTGACAGGGTCTGTTTATTCTGCTCCACCAGTGCCTGCTCATAATCGATTAACGCCGCCGTCAGATCGACCAGCAGCCCCACCACATTGACCGAAGTCTTGCACAGCTGATCATCCGCATAATAATCGTACTGAAGCGCCACTTCGCCTTTGATGCGCGGAGCATCTTTGAGCCCTGTTTTATCAACCCGGAAGTTGAGCTTAAACTCGATTGGGGTATGCGCCAACGGCTTCATCAGCAGATGCGATTGGTCTTCATGATTAAAGTTGTGTATCTCATGGCTGCTGCGGTCATACAGAATATAACCCTGCGCATCATCATCATTGCCATCATCCAGACGCAGATAACTGGCGTTGAATAACATACGTACCCGATAAGGCGCTATCCCCGGTTCACTCTGCTCGAACAGCACTTCAGTCATCATGAGCGTATTGGCAGATTCGGCGGATTGCGCATGCAGTGGAGCCAGGCCTGGCAGCAATAACAGTAGGGAAACCAAACAAATTTTGTTCATCATCACTCCGGTTTACAGGTAGTTTTCCAGTTCAGCCAGCTCATCCTCTTCAAAACCCGCGGCCAGTCGTGCCGGCCAATTAAACGGACCGCGCAGTTTGCCAGGGAAATAATCATCCACCAGCTGGCGGAAGGTTTTTTTCGGCTCCAGCCCGCGTTGCTGACAACAATAGTGATACCAGCGATTACCAATCGCAACATGACCGATCTCTTCCTGATAGATAATCTGCAGAATAGCAACTGAACGTTGATCGCCAATCTGGGCAAATTTATCCATCATGCCCGGCGTCACATCCAGTCCGCGTGCCTCCATCACCCGCGGAACCAGCGCCATCCGATGCAGCACATCATGGCGCGTTTTACACACCATATCCCACAACCCGTTATGCGCCTCAAAAGCGCCATAAGAAGAGCTCAGCTCGGTCAGATACTCGGCAATCAGACTGAAGTGACTGGCTTCCTCAGCCGCCACCTGTAACCAGTCCGTGACATAGGCATCCGGCATCTGGCGAAACCGATAGGCCGCATCCAGTGCCAGATTAATCGCATTAAATTCGATATGCGCAAACGAATGCAGCAGCACCTGACGTCCCTGCTCTGTCGCCAGCGAACGCTTCGGCACCTGCCGCGCATGCACCAGCTGCGGCCTGGACGGTCGCCCCGGTATCTCGATCGCCTCGATACAGCCATCATCCAGTCGCTGCAACCGCTGACTGCCCCAGTCCTTAACCAGCTGCCCGCTTAGCGCACATTTACGCGCGGGATCTGGCTCCATAATGGCCTGATAAATACGCTCATAAAGTAAAGCTGACATGGACCTGAAGCCGGCTTAAAGGCCGCGGCTGATATCGCGCTGTATATCGTCCAGATGTTCCAGCCCGACGGCGACCCGGATCAGGTTATCACTGATTCCGGCGGCCAGCTTCTGCTCATCGCTCAAGCGACCATGGGTGGTACTGGCGGGATGGGTAATGGTTGATTTGGTATCGCCCAGATTAGCCGTAATCGACAGCAGTCTGGTCTGATCGATCAGGCGCCAGGCCTGCTCACGACCGCCCTTGACCTTGAACGAGACGATACCACCAAAGTCACTCTGCTGTGATTTTGCCAGTTGATGTTGTGGATGCGACTCCAGACCAGGATAAAACACCTGTTCTATCGAAGGGTGCTGCTCAAGATAGCGCGCCAGCCGCATGGCGCTATGGCTATGCGCCTTCATTCTAAGGGAAAGTGTCTCCAGGCCTTTGAGTGCAATCCAGGCATTAAAAGGACTCATACTGGGGCCTGCGGTTCGGATCACACCAAAAACTTCTTTACCGACCAGCTCCTGATTGCCCACTACGGCGCCTCCGATGATACGTCCCTGCCCGTCCAGGTATTTGGTGGCAGAATGCACAATAATATCGGCCCCCAGTTTTAAAGGTTGCTGCAGGGCTGGTGTACAGAAACAGTTATCTACCACCAGCAGGCAGTTATGCGCATGCGCCAGATCGGCCAGCGCGGAAATATCGGCAATCTCGGTTAAGGGATTAGACGGCGTTTCCAGAAAAAGCAGGCGCGTATTCGGCTTTATCGCCTGCTCCCAAACCGCCAGATCGGTCAGATCGACAAAGCTGGTGGCCACACCAAATTTGCCCAGATACTTATCAAACAGAATGGAAGTGGTACCAAAGATGGAGCGTGATGAAACAATGTGATCGCCGGCCTGCAGCAGGCCAAGGCAGACTGACAGTATCGCGGCCATGCCGGATGCGGTCGCCACACAGCTTTCGGCCCCTTCCAGTGCAGCCAGTCGCTGCTCAAAAATCTTAACCGTGGGATTGGTAAAACGTGCGTAAATATTTCCCGGTTTTTCGCCGGAAAAGCGTGCTGCAGCTTCAGCCGCAGAGCTAAATACAAAACTGGAGGTCGGAAAGATTGGTTCCCCATGCTCGCCTTCTGCCGTGCGCTGGTGTCCAGTACGGATTGCCAGAGTATCAAAGTGCAGCAGTTCATCTAACATAATATTCCCCAAAAAAATAAGCTCGGGAGGGTGCAGATAAAACTGCTGGTCTGGCGTCAGCGCCTAACCCCCCTCTTTAGCAATACTTATAATGCGCCTGCAAGCCGAGAAACAAATCAGCGCGTACTTCTTATTTTCAAAACAGTAAAGTTTAGAGTAAAGGCTGTCAATTACTATCAGGAATAGTGTTTCACATTCATTTTATCCACCGCCGCCATGCCAATAGCCGACAACACGAAGGTCATATGAATAATCACGTACCACATCAACTTATCATTATCCACCTGCTGGGCGTTCATGAAGACCTTCAACAGATGAATGGAAGAGATGGCCACAATCGATGCCGCTACTTTCTGTTTCAAACTACCGGAGTCGAGCTTACCCAGCCAGGACAGCTTGTCGGTAGACTCGTGTAGATCGATTCGTGATACAAAGTTTTCATAACCGCTAAACATCACCATCACCAGTAAACCACCCACCAGTGACAGATCGATCAAGGATAAAACCACCAACACAAGATCGGCTTCGGAAGAGGTAAACACCAGCGGCAGGATATGCACGACTTCCTGAAAAAATTTCAATGTTAGCAGTATCAGCCCCAGAGAAAGACCAAAATAAACCGGCGCCAATAGCCAGCGGCTTGCATAAAATATCGATTCTACAAATTTTTCCATACACCACCTTGATAAAAACTGGGCAGATTTTAGCAGACTTTAGAGCGTAGCTGTAATCAGGCGAGACCTTATTCCAGGTAATAAAGGGAAATTACTCAATGACGACCAGATCACCAACCTCAAGCAGATCAAACAGACTTATCACATCCATATTACGCATCCGGATACAACCGATGGAAGCCGGTTGGCCAATATGCGCTTCATCGGCCGTACCATGAATATAGATATAGCGCTGATAGGTATCGACTTCTGCACCACGATTTAAGCCCGGCTGCAGACCTTCCAGCCACAGGATGCGACTGGTAATTACATCGTCGTCTTCCGCGCTAAAATCTTCCGCAAGACAGATGTCATCAGCCGGTACACGTGACTTAAATACACGACCGAGCGGTTCATCGGCACCAATCTTCTGCGCGATCCGGTGAATTCCACCCGGTGTCTTGAAACTACCCTGTTGCTGACCAAGCCCGAAACGCGAGGTCGACACCGGATAATACTGAGTGACACTATCCCGTTCAGAAACACAGCAAAGTAACTGATGCTGGGTGTCGATATAAACGACCGGCCGATTATTAGCGACTGAAAACTGAGAATTATCAATATCAGCCAGTTTGTGTTGAATTGAATGCCAGAGCATTAGCCTCAGCTTCCAGCATCAGGCATTATTATGTAAATCCATACCGGCCACCAGCTGAGCTTCGGATTGATTCTTGGCAGAGTCATTCCGAGTTGCCTTGATTTTATCCAGGTACTCAATACTCACCGTATTGGTCACATAGCGGCCATTAAAACAGGAGCAATCAAACTCGGTGATCTTTGGATTGCCCTTTTGCACCGCAGCAATCAAATCAGCCAGATCCTGGTAAATGATCCAGTCCGCGCCGATTAACTCACCCACTTCCTGATCGCTACGATTATGCGCGATCAACTCTTCAACCGCCGGCATATCGATGCCGTACACATTCGGGAAACGCACTGCAGGAGCGGCCGATGCCATATAGACCTTGTTAGCGCCTGCATCGCGCGCCATCTCGATAATCTGCTGAGAGGTCGTTCCGCGCACAATGGAATCATCCACCAGCAGCACATTCTTACCTTTAAACTCTATTTCAATTGGATTCAGCTTGCGCCTGACCGAACGTGCGCGCTGCACCTGACCGGGCATAATAAAGGTTCGACCGATATAGCGGTTTTTGATGAAGCCTTCTCTAAACTTCACCCCCAGATGAAACGCCAGCTCCATCGCAGAAGGTCGACTGGTATCCGGTATCGGAATCACCACATCGATATCGTGATCCGGTCTTTCCCTGAGTATTTTTTGTGCCAGCTTCACGCCCATTCTGAGGCGCGCTTTATAGACGTAGATATCATCGATCACGGAATCCGGCCGGGCCATATACACATGCTCGAAAATACAGGGTGAAAGACGGCTGTTCTCTGCGCATTGCCGGAGATGCACATTCGACTCTTTATCGATAAAAATGGCTTCACCCGGCTTCAGATCTGCCACCAGATCAAACCCAGAAGTCTGCAGGGCTACCGACTCGGAGGCCACCATGTAATCAACACCACTGTCGGTCTGACGTTTCCCGTAAACCACCGGACGAATACCACAGGGGTCACGGAAAGCCAGAATACCCTTGCCGGTAATCAGCGCAACGACCGCGTAGGCACCCTCCAGTCGTTTATGGGTGGATTTTACCGCCTTAAAAATATCATCGACTTCGAGTTTAAGACTGGCACAGATATGTAACTCATGTGCCAGTACATTCAACAGCACTTCGGAGTCCGACTCGGTATTGATATGACGTAAATCCTCCGCGTAGAGATCGGCTTTTAGCTTCTCTACATTGGTCAGGTTTCCATTATGCGCAAGTGAAATACCGTAGGGAGAGTTTACGTAGAAAGGCTGGGCCTCGGCAGAAGAAGAACAGCCGGCCGTTGGATAACGCACATGCCCTATACCCATATTACCGGTCAACTTGACCATATGACGGGTCTGGAACACATCACTCACCTGACCATTGTCCTTGCGCAGATGTAATTTATTGTTATCACAGATCACCATACCTGCGGCATCCTGACCACGATGCTGTAACACCAGTAAGCCATCATAGATAACCTGGGCGACCGGTTGCTTACTTACAATACCAATTATTCCACACATTGAATCAACTCTTTATAGGGATGAAAAGATCACTTTCCAGTGCTCTAGAACTTAAATCGACCAGCCAGATCCTGTGGCATCCACTCCTGAATCCAGAGCGCTATTTCTCTGAAGTGCTCAACCATAATCGATTGCTGCCACCAGCTTTCAGAAGGCATCGGCGTTAACCCTGCAAACAGCACGATCATCGAAATGATGAGCACGCCGCGCGCAGCACCAAAAATCATTCCCAGCATCTTGTCGGTTCCGCTCAGGCCAGTTTTTGAAACCAGCTGGCTAACCATATAATTGATAATGGCGCCGACGATCAGAGTTGAAATGAACAATGTTGCGAAAGCTGCCGCCTGACTGATGGTGGGTGAGTCGATATAGGGCAGCAGGTAATCAGACAATACCAGATAATAGGTAATGGCGATAAAACCCGCGATTATCCAGGTCGCTAAAGAAATCGATTCCTTGACGAACCCGCGCACCAGACTAATTAACGTAGAAATCAGGATTACTGCCAAAATAGCAATATCAAACCAGGCCATTCAATTCCCCTAACAGATCAAATCGGATATTTTAACACGCAGCCTTAAACTAACACTATGGAATAGTGAAATCTGAACGACTGTTGGTAGATACATGCACTGGATTAAAACCATGGCATGCAGGATAACAGCAACACTACTGTTCAAAAGGCATCACGATGCCTTTAATATTGTATTTGGCAGCGACCTTATTTTTAATCACACTGGCACTATCCCTGGATATAAAAGGACCAATTCGAACCCGGTAACTGAGAATGCCATTATGGCGAAATTTTTCAGTGAAAACAGGACCAAAACTGGACTTCTTCATTCGGTCGCGCAACGAATAGGCCTTGTCTTTATCGCTAAAGCTGCCCAGTTGAATCACCCAGCTTTCGCCCCCCGTCTGTTTACTGGCGATGACTTCGGGCACTTTAAGCTCTACTACCGGTTCCACGACTGTTTCAGCGGCAGCTGGCGGCTTTGACACGAGCGGTTTAAGTTTCACTTCGACCACCTTTTCGACCACCGCTTTAACGACTGTTTCAGCTTCAACCGATGCTGGCGCAATCTGGATATCCGGAGGATCACTCACCTCATCGACAATCAGCGGTTCCAGAGGGGGTAGTTTTTCTGCCTTGCGTTTAAGCTCAATAACTTTTTCTTCCACCAGTTCATAAGAGCCGATATCCGGCGCAGGTGGCATGTCATTTTTGAGCGTCTTATTGCGACTTCCGGAGCCATCCAGCAACATCGGAAGAAAAATCACTGCTAGAGAGAAAATGACTGCTGCACCTACCAGTCGCTGCTTTAATTGCTGATCCATTTTTTACTGAATTCTAAATCGGTTGGGTAAAACTAAAGTATTGAAGCCACGGCTTCAACCGTTCTGAAAGATCCGGTGACCAGCAGTATATCCTGATTTTTGAGGATTGACACGGCATCCCGCAAGGCGTTTGCGGCCGAATCAAACTGGTGCGTAACGCCTGCCAGCCCATCAATTTTCTGCGCCAGTCGAGACGCCGACATACCCCTGTCACCGTCCAGTCCGAGCAACCACCACTCATCAACCACAGAGGCCAGTTCAGCAGTAAACGTGAGCGGGTTTTTATCGTCCAGCATACCCAGTAACAGATACACCCGTCCCGCTGGCTTTAAGTCTCTCAGGGTCTGGCTCAGCACTCTGGCGGCATCTTGATTATGCCCAACATCCAGATACAGCTGAAACGGATAAGCACTTTCGACTTTCTGGAAGCGTCCATCACATTTGACCGCAGCAAATCCTGCACTCAGGGCAACGTCGTCTTTCCCTTCCAGAAAACCCAGCTGTTCTAAGCCAGCCACTACCCCACTCAGGTTCAATGCCTGGTGTTCGCCGGTTAAAGGTACGCTGATATTTAACTGACGTTTTTTACTGCTCCAGCAAACGATATTATGGCTCACCCGCTGGTATTGATAGTCCCGCCCAAACATCAGGTAGTCACAGTGCAGTCGCTGCAGCTGTTCAACGACACTCGCTGGAGGTTCAGGGCAGTTACAGACCGCCATCCCCTGAGGCCGCAGAATACCGGCTTTCTCACGCCCGATTAAATCGACCGTGTGCCCCAGCCAGTCCTGGTGATCGAGCCCGATCGGGGTCAGATGAGCCAGATCCGCATCAATGATATTGACCGCATCCAGACGACCGCCAAGCCCGACCTCCAGAATCGCCACATCCGGCTGGAACTGACTGATCAGATATAACGCGGCCAGCGTACCAAACTCAAAATAGGTGAGTGAAATATCCCCACGCGCCTCATCCACAACCGAAAATGCCTGACACAGGCTTTGATCGGAAACCGTTGCGAGATCCAGTTTGATGCGTTCGTTGTAAAGCAGAAGATGGGGAGAGGTATAACTGGCCACTTTATAACCGGCGTGCTTCAGCCAGGTTTCATAATAAGCGACGGTGGAGCCTTTACCGTTAGTACCGGCGACCGTAATAACCTTGCCTGCAATTCGACCGGTCTGAAATCGCCGGTAGACCTGCTGTACACGCTCAAGCCCCAGCTCAATGTTTTTCGGGTGCAGACCTTGCTGCCAGTCAAGCCAGCCCTGCAGGGTTTCAAAACGCATCAATCTTTTACTCCGCACAGCCATTCCGGATAAGATGAACAGACCATCGCCGTATTATTCTGAATTCTTTTTGTGGGGTTTAGAGAATAGAATGAGTGGTATCACCAGAGGACCCAGCAGGCCACCCATGACACCCCAGAACCTTGGATTGAGGCCTTTCTTGCGGGCCATCACATGACCCACATAGACAAATACGAAGATTCCCAGTGCTAACAGAATGAGACTGGACGCCTGTAGAAACATGGATCAGGGTGCGGGTTTATTCATCAACATACTGCACAGCGAGCTGACCTTATCACGCATTTCACGCCGGTCGACAATCATGTCGATAGCACCATGATCGAGTAAAAACTCGCTACGCTGAAAGCCTTTGGGCAATTGCTCTCGAACCGTTTGCTCGATAACGCGGGGACCGGCAAAACCAATCAATGCCTTGGGCTCCGCGATGTGGATATCCCCCAGCATCGCAAAACTGGCAGAAACACCGCCCATGGTTGGATCCGTAAGAATTGAAATAAATGGCAGACCACGGCGTGACAGACGGGTTAATGCAGCACTGGTTTTCGCCATCTGAAACAGCGATATCAGAGCTTCCTGCATACGCGCGCCACCACTGGCGGAAAAACATACCAGCGGTATATTATTGTCCAGACAGGTATTTACCGCCTGTACAAATTTTTCCCCAACCACTGAACCCATTGAACCGCCCATAAAGCGAAACTCAAAAGCCGCAGCAACCAGTTCTACGCCTTTAACAGAGCCTTTCATCACCACCATCGCATCCTTTTCGCCAGTACTTTTCTGTGCGGCGGCGAGTCGATCGCGGTATTTTTTATCATCTTTGAATTTGAGGATATCTTCCGCCTCGATATTGGCGGCTATCTCGATTCTATTTTCCTTATCCAGAAACTGCGACAGCCGACGTCGCGCAGGCTGACGCATATGATGGTCGCATTTGGTACAAACGTCCTGATTACGTTCCAGCTCGGCGCGATAAATTATCGCATCGCAGTTATTACATTTGGCCCACAGCCCTTCCGGCACATTCTTTTTATCGCTACTGCTACTCGGGCGAATTGAAGGTAGTAATTTTTCGAACCAGCTCATAGATATATCTGTATTTAAAGTATTAAATTAGTTTTCCGATACCGCATCCATCATGCTGCGCATTTCGCGCAGGATGCCCGACACTTTTTGATTCATCAGATCCTGATCGTTCTGATATTTAGCCATTTTTTTGACCAGTGCAGAACCTACAACCACCGCATCGGCCACTCTGGATACCGCCTGGGCAGTTTCCCCATCTTTAATTCCAAAGCCTACACCAACTGGCAAATCAGTGATAGAACGGATCTCAGTTAATTTTCGGGCTACCGAATCGACGTCCAGCGTATTCGCTCCGGTCACACCTTTGAGTGACACATAATACAGGTAGCCGGAAGCAAACTGGCAAATTTTTTCGATCCGCTTTGCACTTGTCGTGGGTGAAATCAGAAAGATAGTATTGATCGAGTTCTGGGTCATTAATGCAGTAAATTCTTCGGCTTCTTCTGGCGGCATATCTACGATCAGAACACCGTCAATACCAGCTGCCGAGGCGAGTTCTGCAAACCGCTGATATCCCAGGATTTCAATCGGATTCAGGTAGCCCATCAGAACCACAGGGGTTTGCACATCATCCCGCCGGAACTGTTTCACCATTTCGATTACATCCAGCAGGCTGACATGGTGTAGCAGAGCACGCTCATCCGCTGCCTGAATCACCGGGCCATCCGCCATCGGATCTGAAAATGGCACCCCCAGCTCAATAATGGATGCTCCAGCCGTAACCATTGCATGCATCAGGGTGACGGTGAAATCAGGTTGAGGGTCACCCGCAGTAATGAAGGGAATCAACGCTTTTATTTTTTTTTGCCTGAGCGCATCAAACAGCGTTTTTAATCGACTCATACGGTAATACCCTCCAGTTCGGCAACGGTATGTATATCCTTGTCACCACGACCCGATAAATTGACCAGTATGATCTCATCGGGTGATTTATCCCTGGCCAGCCTGGTGGCATAGGCTATCGCATGCGAAGATTCGAGTGCAGGAATAATGCCTTCCATTCGGGTCAGTTCATGGAATGCAACTAACGCTTCTTTATCGGTAATCGAGGTATAGATTGCACGTCCAGTTTCTTTTAACCAGGCATGCTCGGGGCCTACACCCGGATAGTCCAGACCAGCCGAAATACAGTGTGTTTCTATAATCTGACCATCTTTATCGGTCATTAGATAGGTGCGATTGCCATGCAGTACGCCTGGCACGCCGGCACTCAACGGAGCCGCATGGCGACCGCTTTCGATACCATCACCACCACCTTCTACGCCATACAGCTCAATATCACGATCATTCAGGAATTCATGGAACAGACCGATCGCGTTAGAGCCACCGCCAACACAGGCGACCAGCGCATTCGGCAGTTTGCCCGCCGCTTCCAGCATCTGTGAGCGAGCCTCTCGACCGATGATGGACTGAAAATCACGCACCATTGCCGGATAGGGATGCGGACCGGCAACAGTTCCAATGATATAAAAGGTATCATCGATATTGGTAACCCAGTCACGCATCGCTTCATTCAGCGCATCTTTGAGGGTTTTAGAACCGGATGTTACCGGCACCACTGTGGCGCCCAGCAACTTCATGCGGTAAACGTTAGCCGTCTGCCGTTTGATATCTTCGGCACCCATATAGACGACGCATTCGAGACCCATGCGGGCGGCGACTGTAGCAGAAGCAACGCCATGCTGACCGGCTCCAGTTTCGGCAATGATGCGGGTTTTACCCATACGCTTAGCCAAAAGCGCCTGACCGACTGTATTATTGACCTTATGCGCACCGGTATGATTCAGGTCTTCACGCTTTAACCAGATCTGGGCACCGCCAATCTTGCTAGTTAAACGCTCGGCAAAATAAACCGGACTGGGGCGACCTACAAAATGTTTCAGATCGGCATCATATTCGCGCAGAAAGTCTGCATCCTGGGCATACTTTTCATAGGCTTCACGTAACTCCTGTAACGGCCCCATCAGCGTTTCTGCAACGAACAGCCCGCCAAATTTACCAAAATGGCCACGTTGGTCCGGATAGCTATAGTAATCTTGTATGTATTCAGTACTCACAGTCGACACGTAAAACCTCTTTACAAAATTGTCTGATTAAGTCGGCATCCTTCACGGCTCTGATTTTTTCCACACCGCTACTCACATCTACAGCCCAGGGATGAACCTGCGAAATAGCTTCAGCCACGTTTTGCGGAGTTAAACCACCAGCCAGGATAAGCGGAAATTGAAACGATGAAGGGATCTTCGACCAGTCAAATGTATCACCCGAGCCCCCCTGACGTCCAGCCACATTACTGTCGAGTAAAAAACCCTGCGCAGTCGGATAGGACTGTGCATAGGCTTCAACGTCAATCGCTCCACCCATTGGAATCGCTTTGATATAAGGCCGCAGCCAGCTCTCACAAAAGGCGGGCGACTCACTGCCATGGAACTGCAGGCAATCTGGCTTAACCTGCTCAATCACCTGTTCGATTAACTCACTGTTCTCATCCATAAACAGGGCCGTTACCGTCACAAAAGCAGGGATAGCATGACGGATTTCGCTGGCCCTGACGATATCAATAAAGCGAGGACTGGCCTGATGGAAAACCAGCCCTATTGAGTCGACTCCACAACGCGCCACCAGCAGCGCATCTTGCACGTTTTTGATTCCACAAATTTTAATCCTGGTTCGATTTGGCATTTCAGGTGAAAACATAAATTATTTAGTCGCTAGTAGGATAATTGAGCTCAGTTTAAAACAGAACAGGCTTACGTTCCTGTTGCGGCAACTGAAACCGTTCTGGATAAAACGCCTGAACGAAGTACAGCCCGGCTGCGGAAGCTGTTTTTGCCGCCAGCCGACGGTCTCCCGATGAAAGCACGTCCTGCAGCCAGTCAACAGAGTATTGCCCCTGCCCTATCGCCATCAAACTACCCGCAATATTTCTAACCATATGATGTAAAAAAGCATTCGCTTTAATATCCAGATAAATGAGATCACCCTGGCGTGAAATGTTCAGGAACTCGATGTTACGAACCGGAGAATGTGCCTGGCAGCCTGATGCCCTGAAGGCACTAAAATCATGTTCACCCAGCAACTGTTGTGCCGCACTGTGCATGATAACATCATCCAGCTGACGGTGCTCCCAGCTCACCTTGTTATGAAACAAGGCACTCGGTACCGCGCTATTCTGGATAATGTAGCGATAACTGCGTGCAATCGCACTAAAACGGGCGTGAAAATCTAATTCGGATGGGTGAATCCAGCTTATGCGGATATCTTTTGGTAACCTGCAGTTGGCACCGAGCACCCAGGAGCGATTGCTACGCTCGACTGCTGTTTCAAAATGAGCGATTTGCTCACAGGCATGCACACCGGTATCAGTACGTCCGGCACAGAATAATTCGATTGGCTGATTGGCTACAAAGCTTAACGCTTTTTCGAGTTCCGCCTGCACCGATGGGCAATGAATCTGTCTTTGCCAGCCGCAGTAAGCCGAACCATCGTACTCGATACCCAGCACCAGTTTGTAATTCACATTTAAACCTGAGAATCTGTCAAGCAAATAAAAAAGCCTGTTACTTGCATAACAGGCTTTTTAAATTTTCTTGTTAACTATTAATTGATCTGGCTGATTAACTCATTTGCTTCGGCAATTTGCTCATCAGTGCCTTCCACTAAAACTTCTTCCAGACTGCTACGCGCACCTTCCACATCACCCATATCGATAAATGCCTTGGCCAGATCCAGCTTGGTGCCAACTTCATCGACATCGTCCGGTAACATCAAGTCCTCGATGTCATCGATCTCATCGATTTCCCTGCGGGCTGCTGCAGCAGTTTCCTGAGTAGACTCTTCGTTAAAGTCGCCAGGAGCAAAAGTACCTGTTTTATCCAGTCCTGCCAGGGTATCAACTTCAATAGCGGCATCATCTAAACGGTCGTCAATGGCACCAAACTCACCCGTAAAATCTGCCGGCTTAAACTCGGTAATATCATCTGCATGCAGTTTGACTTCAGATAAGGTGTCCTCAGCAGAAGGCGTGTAGCCACCTGTCTGCAGATCATCCTCATCGATATCAGACATATCAAAATCCAGTCCCTCTTCGAGCGGAATTTCGGCCCCGATATCTTCATCATCCAGTCCAGATTCTGTGGTTAAATCGCTAGCTGTCATCAGTTGAGTTGCATTATCCAACTCATCCTCATCGACTTCTACAGCTTCAGAAACGTCGTCATTAAAACTGAATTCAACCTCGTCATCGTCGATATCTTCGGCTGAATCTCCTTCAGGCTGCACTAAAGATGCCCCTGCCACAGACGGCACTCCAAGGGTTGGGTCAAGTTGAATTTCTTCTACAACCGAAACATCCTCTCCTGTTATATCAATTTCTTCTACGACTGAAACATCTTCTCCGGTTAAATCAATTTCTTCGTCGTCAGAAGTCACATCCTCAACATTAACAAAACCATCATCGATTTCATCAACTTCTTCGGACAGATCAAAGCTGAGTGATTCATCAGAAAAATCAATTTCATCCGGGTTTACTTTTTCGGCTAGCTTTTCTTCAACTTCTTCGGCAATTTCATCATCCAGATCGAAGCCATCAAGATCGTCACTGTCACCCAGCTCATCGACCTTAAGCTCCTGCTCGACATTTTCTATGCTGGCAGTCGAATCTGAGTCATCAATTTCCAACTCGACGGGTTCATCCGATAACCCCGACAAATCATTTATCTCGGAAATATCCTCTTCTTCGTCTTCATCCAGCTCGGGGAAATCTATATCGATGACATCCAGTTCATCAACCGGTGATTCCTCTCCTTCAGTGGATTTGATTAGCTGGGTAGCGGAAAGATCGAAACTGTCAGTCTGACTGTCGCCACTTAGATCGAAATCAGTTTCTGAAAAGTTGAGCGCGTCGTCATCTGAACTGATATCAAAGTCTGCACTGGCTGGCTTGGCATAGGCCAGCTCTTCTAAAGAAACCTGCTTGCCTTCAGCACCAGAAAAAAGGTCATTTTCGGGCGCCAGTTCATGCCCCATAACCTGAACCCGATCCCAGAAACGATTTGCCGCTTTTCCCAGAGATTTTAACAGGGTCGCTTCCTTTACAAATGCAGCGCTATTTTTGGTGGCAAAATAGGTATCCAGCAACTTGGCACGATAATCTGCCCGGTCCGGACTGTTTTCCAGTGACTCTTTGAGCAGATCTTCAGCGTTGTCGTAAAGGCCATAGGCCAGATAAACATCGACTTCGTTTAGCACGTCATCCTGTTCACCTGCAATTGCAGTTGCATCCTCCATTTCAGGCATATCTTCTGCTGAGATAATGGCGGTGCGAGCAAACTGGTCTTCCTCTTCTTCAGCCTCTTCTGACTCGGGCAGGTCTGCCAAAGCGTTAAATTTGGTGGTTTGTGTGATCGCTGTTTCGCCAGTTCCCATGTCTTCCTGATTTGCATCATCCGCAACAGAAGGAACATGTATTGGTGTCGGGTCATCGTCAGTAAGATCTTCAGGTTCTTCCAGCGTGATTCCTTTCTTGGCCTCATCAGCAGATGACTTCTTTTTCTTCAGAAAAAGAAATCCCAGTAACAGTGCCAGCACACCGCCTAATCCACCCAGCATGACCGGGTCATTTAGCAGTTCATCCAGTGAGGGCAGCATATCCATAAAACCTTCATCGATTACCGGACCCGAAACTTCTGTCACAATAATTGGAGCAGGCACTACTCCACTTTCAGCAGCTTTAACCGGTGGCAGTGGCATCTCGGGTTTGACACCATCCTGGATAGCGAGTTTAGCTTCAACTGGTTTCACCAGGCCATCATTCGCCATCATTTCACCAGCAGCCGTAATCATTTTACTGGTGGGTTTTTCATCCTCAGCCGGCAGAGGTTTCTGCATATCTTTTACGACCGGAGCCATTTTTTCAGGCATCTTGACGGAAGCGGGGTCGGAGACTGATTGCTGCAGTTGAGCCAGACTATTATCCTGAATCTGAACCAGCTTCTGTAACTCTTCAAACTTCTTTAACTGTTGCTCAAGTATTCCTACTCTGGAGTTGAGATCATTATTTTTAAGGCGTGCAGCCTCAAGCTCTTCTTCGGCCAGTGCCAGTTTTTTTCTTAGCTGATTACTATTAGTGCTGCTGGCTTCATTGCTAAGACTCGCATTCGTTGACTTTCCATCACCTGGCGCTACCAGAGTTAACTGACCTGTGGGTTTCTTTTTTGCGCCAGATGTTGCACCAGCAACCGCTCCAGGCGTACCCTTTGATGTCGAGCCAGATTTTCTGGCCAGATAATCATCCCATAAACCATTCTGATCGAGCACCTGTGCGTGAGCTTCCTGTTTGCTCAGCTTGTTCATCATATCCCTGTCAGGAATTCGAAGTACCGATCCAATCCTGAGATTATTGATATTGTCATTGCCGAAGGCATCGGGGTTCATCATCTGTAGAGCCAGCATCATCTGCGCGACACTATGCTGTTTATCTTTCAGATTAGATGAAATTCTCCACAGGGTATCGCCTCTATTGACCACGACCTGAGAAGGAGACCCCATACTGGCAGACATTACAGGAGCTGATTCCAGAGGGATTTGCTCGGAAGTCATTGATCCAGTGGCCGCCGCAGTCATCGCAATAGGCTCGGGAGCCAGTTGCTGAGAATTTGCGGGTTTAGCAGCGGTCTGCTGCTGCGCAGGGGCTTTACGCGCAATCAAATTTGAAGCAGGTTCTTGCTGCTGCTGTGGCTCGGGTGCTAGCTGAGCCGCGGGCACCACAGCCTGCTGAGCAAAGGAAGGCGGATCGAGCAACACGGTAAACTCTCGAAGCACTCGACCTTTGGCCCAATCGGCCTCGACCAGAAAACTCAGAAAGGGCTCTACCACCGGTGTTTTAGTTGAAACCAGAATTCTGGCACTCTGGCCATCATCTGATTTCTCTACATTGAAACGTAGTTTGGATAGCTCAGCAGGACGGTCTAAACCTGCCTTCTGAAAAGCATCACGACTGGCCAGACTGATCAACAGATCATCGACCTCACCCGGACGGGCGGAAATGACGGGTATTTCTGCTTTTAAAGGCTGATTCAAAAATGAACTGATTTCAATTTCACCCAAACCAAGGGCATTACCAGTCAACGGAAAAAACAATAACGCCGCCCAAAGCGATGATATAAGTCCCAATTTACGCACGTTTAGTCTCCCAAACTCCCCACCGGATTTAATTATTTAAGCGCTATTTAACAGCCTGTCAAACAGTCACCTAGCATTATGTTAGAGAATTTACTTTAAAGAAAGCACTTTCACAAGTACCCGTAACTATAGATTACAAATGAGATTTTAGCAAAATTTCCATCGTATTTAGATAATTTTGCACAAGCCCATTTCTTACCGAATCCGCTATTATCCAGAATTGTAACCTTTTAACATCCTTTTGTGGATGCCTGAGTCCGGAAATATGGATATCGAAGCCTTCTTTGCAGTCAGTCATCGGACTCACGGACTGCTGTGATACCTTTACTCCTGATAAGGTTCCAAACTGCTGAGATAACGCGTCGATGCTGATTTCGTGATCGGTTTCTAACATTACCGAAATAGCGAGGCCATGAAATGCCGCTACCAGCATCCGTTGCGCACTGCATTTAACCCCCGCAAGCTGTAGATGAGTTAGCAGGCTTGACTCAACATCATCCTCAACCTCTAGCGGCATCATATTAAATGCCAGCGCTAATGGAAATACGGAACTTTTCACATCCTGGGTATTTAACAGGCTGATGGTCTGGTGTGCCAGATCTTTTACCCCGGCCTTGCCATAGGCTGCGGCCGTCTCCACATTCACCACATCTATCGACTTTAAACCAAAGTCTGTATGAATGATCTTTAACAATGGAATCAGCGTTGCCTGTTCAGCAGACGCCATCCGGATAAAACAGGGTGCCTCTGGCCAGGCATGCTGCTCCGACATTTCTGCACTCAGGACATTCGGTGTTTGTGGATCAAATTGATGACTAAATACATAACAATCCGCATGCTGAAGCAGACCCTGCAGAGTCGGATCCGACTCCAGCAGCAATACCGCCGTCAGGTTTTCGTAATCGTAGGCGTCCTGATCCTGCAGCGTAATAAAGCTGCCCGCATAGGATATACGCTCACCCTCATGCTGCTCCTGATCAAGCAGAACAATATTTTCAGATTTGATACCGGCATCGGCCATACGCTCCAGCAACGCCTCTGCCAGCATTCCGCTGGCATGGGTCAGTGCGAATTTTACTTTTTGCATTAATTTTTTCTGCTCTATGTTGTTCAGCTGTTTCTTTCCAGAAGAATATTGATCATTCTACGTAGCGGCTCTGCAGCCCCCCACAGTAATTGATCACCGACCGTAAACGCGGATAGATAATCATCTCCCATCGCCAGTTTACGCAGACGGCCCACCGGTACGGTTAAAGTTCCAGTAACCGCAGCAGGGGTTAACTCCCGCATACTCTGGGCACGATCATTCGGAATAACTTTTACCCAGTCATTCGCGGCCGCCAGCATGTCATGAATTTCATCCAGAGGAATGTTTTTCCGCAACTTGATGGTAAGCGCCTGCGAATGGCAACGCATCGCGCCGATGCGTACACACAGGCCGTCAATCGGAATCATATTTGTGGTCCTACCCAGTATCTTGTTGGTCTCGACGCCGCCTTTCCATTCTTCCTTACTCTGTCCATTTTCCAGCTGCACATCGATCCAGGGGATCAAACTACCGGCCAGCGGAACGCCAAACTGATCGGTTGGATAAGCGGCGGAACGAATATGCTCAGCCACCTTACGATCTATATCCAGGATGGCAGAAGCCGGGTCCTGCAGTAAATCATGTACAGAATGCTCGATACTACCCATCTGGCTGATCAGTTCACGCATATTGCGGGCACCCGCACCGGAAGCCGCCTGATAGGTCATCGCACTGATCCACTCGATATGATCATTCTGCAACAGCCCACCCAGCGCCATCATCATCAGGCTGACGGTACAGTTACCGCCGATGAAATCTTTCTTGCCGTTATCCAGCGCCTGATCGATCACATTCCGATTGACTGGATCAAGAATAATCACCGCATCATCCTTCATCCGTAACGCAGACGCCGCATCGATCCAGTAACCTTTCCAGCCAGTCGTGCGTAACGCCTCATACACCTGCTTGGTATAGTCACCACCCTGACAGCTAACGATGGCATCCATCGCCTTGAGTTCATCGATATTCGATGCATCTTTCAACGCCGCTACCGGCTTGCCGATATTCGGACCTGCAGCACCTACCTGAGACGTGGTAAAAAAAACAGGTTCCGCAATGTTCTGAAAATCATTCTGTTCAGACATGCGCTGCATCAGCACCGAACCTACCATACCCCGCCAACCTACAAAACCGACTCTTTTCATTTGTTGTCTCACTTTGATTTTAATTGTAATGCGCTAACCACCGCTTCACCCATTTTACGGGTACTCACCGAGGACCCGCCATCGGCTATATCCTGTGTGCGAATACCCTGATCCAGTACAGCACTGACGGCCTGCTCCACACAAACGGCCAGTTCAGGCTGATTCAAACTATAACGCAACATCATCGCAACCGACAGGATGGTAGCCAGCGGATTCGCCGTATTGGTGCCGGCGATGTCCGGTGCTGATCCGTGAATCGGCTCATACATGCCCTTACCGTTTTTATCCAGAGAAGCCGAAGGCAGCATGCCAATAGAACCGGTCAACATCGCAGCCGTATCCGACAGGATATCGCCAAACAGGTTGTTGGTCACGATTACATCAAACTGTTTCGGCCATTTTACCAGTTGCATCGAAGCGTTATCCACATACATATGCGACAACTGGATTTGCGGATATTCCTTACTCACACGGATCATCACTTCGCGCCACAGTTCAGACACTTCAAGAACGTTTGCCTTATCCACCGAGCAGACTTTTTTACTGCGCTTCATCGCCACATCAAAAGCAGAACGCGCAATACGCTCGATCTCATGCTCGGCATACACCAGTGTGTTGTAGCCCTGTCTTTCACCGTTTTCCAGCGTGCGTATCCCTCTTGGCTGACCAAAATAGATGCCACCGGTTAATTCTCGTACGATCATGATATCCAGTCCAGACACGATTTCCGGCTTCAGGCTGGAAGCATTCACCAGCTGTGGATAGAGTAGCGCCGGACGCAGGTTGGAAAAAAGTTCGAGCTCCGCACGCAGGCCGAGCAAGCCTTTTTCCGGACGCAGATCTCGCTCCAGCGCTTCATATTGTGGCCCGCCTACAGCCCCTAGCAGAATCGCATCGGCTGCTTTGCATAAATCCAGGGTTTTTTGCGGTAATGGATTGCCCGACTCATCATAAGCGGCACCGCCAATAACGGCCTGTTCCAGTTCGATATCCAGCGCATAGCTTTGCTGTAGACATTCCAGCACCTTAACCGCTTCAGAAACGATTTCCGGGCCGATCCCATCGCCCGCTAAAATTGCAATTTTTGCTGCCATTACTCGTTAACCTCGATTAAGCCAGCCACGGGGACTGTTGATAATACTGTTGTTCGAATGCCTTAATCTGATCAGCATGCTGTAGCGTCAGACCGATATCGTCCAGCCCATTGAGCAGACAATGCTTGCGGAAAGCATCGACTTCAAACGGAACTTCCATACCGGCCGAATTACTCACAATCTGCCTTTCCAGATCGATCGACAGCTGATAATCCTCGTGTTCGGCCAGTTCCAGAAACAGCTGATCGACCACCGCTACACTCAGCACAATCGGTAACAGGCCGCTCTTAAAACTGTTATTAAAGAAAATATCCGCAAAGCTGGGCGCTATGACGACCTTGAAGCCAAAGTCAGCAAGTGCCCAGACCGCATGTTCGCGCGATGATCCGCAGCCAAAGTTTTCACGAGCAAGTAGAATCTGGGCATATTTATACGGCGTTTTATTCAGTACGAAAGCAGGGTTCACCCGCCTTTCCTTATTGTCCAGACCCGGTTCACCCGAATCCAGGTAACGCCAGTCATCGAATAAATTAGGCCCGAAACCGGTACGTTTAATCGACTTGAGATACTGTTTGGGTATGATCGCATCGGTATCGACATTGGCTCGATCCATCGGTGCGACAATACCCGTAAATTTCTGAAATTTTTCCACGTTTTCCTCCAAACTCAATCAATAGTCTGATCACTGCAGCGTTTATCCATCATTCACTTCAATCTTTAATTTAATAATTCTAGCGTGCGCACATCGGTAAAATGTCCGCATACGGCCGCGGCAGCAGCCATCGCCGGAGACACCAGATGGGTGCGACCGCCCTGTCCCTGGCGTCCTTCAAAATTACGGTTGGAAGTCGAAGCACAACGCTCACCGGATTCGAGTCGATCCGCATTCATCGCCAGACACATGGAGCAGCCCGGCTCACGCCACTCGAACCCTGCCTGCAGAAAAATCTGATCCAGACCTTCTTTCTCGGCCTGCTGTTTAACCAGACCACTGCCCGGAACCACCAGTGCCAGCTTGATATTCTGCGCCACATGACGGCCTCTGGCGATCGCAGCGGCGGCACGTAGATCTTCGATGCGGGAATTGGTACAGGAACCGATAAACACCTTATCCAGATACACGCTATTGATCGCCCTGTTGGCCTGCAGGCCCATATAATCCAGTGCCTTTTGCACACTCTCTGACTTCTGGCGATTCTGTTCTGCGCCAGGGTCTGGTATAGCAGCATTCACCGATGCCACCATTTCCGGTGAGGTACCCCAGGTCACCTGCGGCTCTATCGAATCTGCGGCAATTACCACTTCACGGTCAAAACGGGCACCCTCATCGGTATGCAGGGTCTTCCAGTAGGCAACCGCGCTATCCCAATCTTTCTGTTGCGGTGCAAACGGACGCCCGTTGACGTAATCGATGGTGGTTTGATCGCAGCCAATCATACCGGCTCTGGCACCCGCTTCGATCGCCATGTTACATACCGTCATGCGCCCTTCCATCGACAGATTACGGATCGCTTCACCGCCAAACTCAATCGCATAACCGTTACCACCGGCCGTGCCAATTTTGCCGATGATGGCCAGCACGATATCTTTTCCGGTAATACCCTGACCGACCGCGCCGTCGATAGTGACACGCATGTTTTTGGATTTTTTCTGGATCAGACACTGCGTCGCCATCACATGCTCAACTTCAGAGGTACCGATGCCAAACGCCAGTGCCGCAAATGCGCCATGAGTCGAGGTATGCGAATCTCCGCACACCACGGTCATTCCCGGCAGGGTAGCGCCCTGTTCCGGTCCGATCACATGCACGATGCCCTGACGCCGATCATCCATCTTAAATTCGGTCAGCCCAAAGCTTGCACAGTTCTGATCCAGCGTATCGACCTGCAGCTTAGCCACCGGATCGGTAATCCCCAGATTACGCGCTGTAGTTGGTACATTATGATCCGGCACCGCCAGAATAGACTGTTTGCGCCACAGCGGGCGTTGATTCATAAGCAGACCTTCAAAGGCCTGCGGGGAAGTCACTTCATGCACCAGATGGCGGTCGATATACAATAAGGCAGTACCGTAATCGTCCTGCCGTACTACATGTTGCTGCCATACCTTGTCGTAAAGTGTTAAAGCGGCCATCAAATCACCTTGCTAGATTACTCAGTTAAACTTGCAGAGCAGTCTAACTTCATTTATAAAATAACTCTAATTCATATTTTTCATGATTATTATTACCAAATGGAATGCAAACCTCTATGATAGAAACCGCTAACCTGCAGGCCTTCGTCAAAGTTGCGGAAAGTGGTTCTTTTTCGATCGCCGCACAGCAACTTTTCCTGACCCAGCCTGCGATCAGTAAGCGTATCAAACACCTGGAGCAGCAACTCAATAGCAAACTGCTGGATCGCCATGGCAAACAGTTTCAGCTGACCCAAAGTGGTCGCAGCCTGTTGCCAAGGGCGCGTCAGATACTGCACGACCTGGAAATCGCGCGGCAGCAGATTGCCGATCTGGAGGGAAGCCCGATGGGATCGCTCAGCATGGCCACCAGTCATCATATCGGCCTGCATCGGTTACCCCCCATTTTACGTGCCTTTATTGCGCAATACCTGGAGGTGGAGCTCGATCTCAGTTTCATGGATTCAGAGCGCGCCTGTGAACTGATTGCCACAAACCAGCTCGAAATAGCGGTCGTTACCCTGCCGTTTACAAGCTCCGACAAACTGGAGTTGATCCCGGTCTGGGATGACCGCCTGGTGATCGCCTGTGCGCCCGATCACCCACTGGTCGAACTCACCTCCCCCACCCTGCAGGATCTGGTGCACCATGCCGCCGTGCTGCCTTCGCATGGCACCTTCACCCGTGAAGCCATCGAACTCGCTCTCAGCGAAATCCGTGATGAACTTAAGATCAACCTTGAAACCAATTATCTGGAAACCATCAAGATGATGGTTTCGGTCGGCCTCGGCTGGAGCATCCTGCCGCAAGGCATGCTCGACAGCAGTCTGCATGCGCTCGAGATCGGAGGTTTCCAGTCCAGCCGTCAGCTTGGTATCGTACTCAACAGGCATCGCAGTCAGTCGAAGGCAATGATGGCCATGCTGGAGATGATCCAGCAGTTTAAAGCGTAAACTAAATCACAGCTCAAGCAGTCCAGATCGATGAAAAAAGCACTGCAGCAGACCGCTCCGGTTGTTATATTAGCGTCATCCCCTCACTACCCTCAGGACACCCATATGCAAAACATCTACCGTAATATTTTTCTACTTTTCACCCTGCTGTTAAGCGCTGTAGCGAATGCCGCTGAAGTCGGACGTTCACAATTCAGCAGCGCTATCGTCGATCGCGAACCGGTCGATGAAATCATTACGCTGAGTACCGATCAAACCCAGATCAACTACTTTACCGAACTGCTCGATCTGCAGGGACATACCGTCACCCATCAGTGGGTTTATAACTATAAGGTACTGTTTGAAAAATCCTTCGACGTGGGTGGCCCACGCTGGAGAGTGTGGAGCAATAAAGCCCTGAGCCCGGGCTGGTCAGGTGGCTGGAGCGTGAATACGCTGGATCAGGATGGTACGATGTTACGCACACAGAGCTTCGAATACCAGTAAACGATAAACCCAGCTATTCGGTTGTCGCAGCGGCCGCATAGCTGACCCTCAACGCCGTCAGCATACCGATAAAAGCGAACACTGCAGCGACAGCGAAGGTGACGGCAGGTGTCACTTTATCCCACAGAAATCCAGCATATAAACTACCGATCGCACCACCGGCCCCGAAACTGAAGGAGGCATACAACGCCTGGCCTCTACCCCGATGATGTGGGAAAAAATCATGCACCAGATGAATCGCAGCCGCATGAAACATTCCAAAACTGGCCGCATGCAGGCATTGAATAATCAGTACTACCCACAGCTGATCAGAAAAGAATGCCATCAACAGCCAGCGTAGTGTGGTTAATAACAGTGCGATAAAAAGCCAGAACCCGGCTGGCTTCAGCTTCAGCAGATGGTGCATAAAAAAGAACAGGATCACCTCGGCCAGCACCCCCAGAGACCATAACAGGCCGATACTAAAACGCGTGTAATGCAGGCTTTCCATGTGCAGACTGAAAAACGTGTAGTAAGGACCGTGACTGGCCTGAATGAAAAAACAGGTGAGCAGCAGAGCTATCACCTTTGGCTGTTTGATCACCTGCCAGATATCACTGCCGGAACGCTCATGCTGAATGTGTTCGGGCACCAGCAGACTGGATAACCAGATCAGCCCAAACACGAATAACAGGATCAGTGGCAGCCATTTGATCGGCAGCCAGACAAACAGCGCACCGAGCAAGACCACCGTGGCGATAAAACCGAGTGAACCCCACAGACGGATCTGGCTATAGCGATGTAGATCCTTACCCAGATGGCCGAGCGTAACCACCTCAAACTGGGGTAAAGACGCGTTCCAGAAGAAGCTGAACAGCAGCATCAGGCCGAGCATACTCCAGTACCCATCAAACCAGAGCAGCGGCAAAAAGCACAGTACCGATAATAAGGAAGTAATGCGTACGATACGGATGTGAAATCCGCTTTGATCCGCCACCCAGCCCCAAAGATAAGGCGCAACGATCTTACTGATCGCCAGCGTCGCAATCAGCTGGCCGATTTCGAGCGCGGAAAACTGCAGATCATCCAGATACAGGCTCCAGAACGGAATCAGCGCACCCAGACTGGCAAAATAGGTAAAGTAAAACAGCGAAAGGCGCCAGTGTAAAATCTGCATGCGCTCGCGCCTTAAATAAAATTATTCGACTTCTTCGATATAGGTTCGGGCAATCGGGGTTTGCACGTAACGCCTCTTCCCCTGCTCCATCACCCAGAAAAAATAGTAACCTTTTTCTGCTTCCGAGGTCACCTTGCCATCGATCACCAGCCAGCTTTTGACATGATTGCCATCGGCATAGGTCACTTTATAATTGCCTTCCAGCCAGGTCACACCATAACGTGAAATTTTGTTTTGCTGTTCTTCGGTGCAGCCCAGCATCCACACAGCAGCCACAACTATCAATACCATTTTTTTCATCGTTAGGTCCAACCATTCAGGCTTAACAGAATGAGTGCCAGCATCGCTGGAAACGCCTGCACCCAGAAAATCATCCGGCTTACGCTTATCGCCCCGAACACACCGGCAATAAAAACACAGCCTAGAAAAAACAGCTGCAGCGAAGTCTGCTCAGAGTAAGCGCTCCACATTAATCCAGCCGCCAGAAAACCATTATACAGCCCCTGATTGGCGGCCAGCGCTTTCGTGGAAGCGGCAAATTCAACCGATGTTTTAAATATTTTGCGCCCGGCGGAATGTGTCCACAACCGCATTTCCAGCAGCATAAAGACGACATGTAACAGCGCGATCAGCACCAGTAAAGTGCTTAACAGCATCTTCATTTCCAGGTTGCCAGCAGCATCTGTACTTCCTGTTGAATGTCAGCACTACTTATTTCTTCTGCGGACAACCAGTAAGACAATACACCTGCCGGACTCAGTAGAAAAATACGTGCCTGCTTTTGTTCCTCATCGGCAAACTCATCGTTAAACTGGGCATAAAACCGATCAAAGGAAACAGCGGTCGTGCCCATACTGATGGCCACCTGTGGATACATCCGCTTAAGATTGCGCATCTGATCAGGCTCCGCCAGATCGATGATGACAAAAAGTTTTTTCACTGATTCAAGGTTATTTATCAGTGCCAATCTTTCCTGACATGTGGCAGGACAATCGCCCTGACCAAAGATCACCAGCGTCCACTGCCCCTGAAAAAAAGCCGGGCTGACCGGCAAACCATCAACCTGATACAGCGCCGCATACTTCATCATCACCGCTGGAAATACCTCCGTCTTACGACTCTGGTATTCCGGCTGTCGGTTACACCCAGCACTCAACAGCAGTATCAGAGCCGATATTAACGTGATAAAAAATCGCATCAGTAAACGCAGCCGTGCCGAATCAGGAATGACCAGCAGGGATCACCGGCGTAGTACACTCAACGTCCGCATTCTGCGCACGGTGGCGTAGCATATGATCCATGATCACCATCGCCAGCATCGCCTCCGCAATCGGCGTGGCACGGATACCAACACAGGGATCATGGCGTCCGAGCGTTACCACTTCGACCGCTTCGCCATTGATATCTACCGAGCGTCCCGGCAGACGTAAACTGGAAGTCGGCTTCAGTGCCATATGCACCACGATATCCTGTCCGGAAGAAATACCACCCAGCGTGCCACCGGCATGATTCGACAGAAAACCTTCAGGTGTGATTTCATCGCGATGCTCGGTGCCTTTCTGTTCGATGCAGCCAAAGCCCGCCCCCACTTCGACACCTTTCACCGCATTGATACTCATCATCGCATGCCCGATATCGGCATCGATGCGATCAAAAATCGGTTCACCCAGACCCGGAGGGACTCCTTGCGCCACCACCGTGACACGTGCACCAACCGAATTACCTTCCTTGCGTAGCGCATCCATATAACTCTCAAGTTCCGCAACTTTGCTCGCATCCGGACTGAAAAACGGATTATTAGCCACTTCATTCCAGTCTTTCAGTTCGAGCTTGATCGGCCCCAGCTGGGACAGATAACCACGGATGCGAATGCCGTAACGCTCAGCCAGATATTTCTTGGCGATGCCACCAGCCGCGACGCGCATAGCCGTTTCTCTGGCCGATGAACGTCCACCGCCACGGTAATCACGAAAACCATATTTCTGGGTATAGCTATAGTCGGCATGTCCGGGACGGAACTGATTCATGATATTGCCGTAATCCTTCGAGCGCTGATCCTTATTATGAATCAGCAAAGCAATCGGTGTGCCGGTAGTCCGGCCTTCAAACACACCCGACAGAATCTGCACTTCATCATCTTCACGCCGCTGCGTGGTATGGCGCGAGGTACCCGGTTTACGTCGATCCAGATCCCCCTGTAGATCGGCAGCCGATAATTCCATGCCCGGAGGGCAGCCATCAACAATGCAACCAATCGCCGGGCCATGGCTTTCACCAAACGAAGTCACCACAAATAACTTTCCAAAACTGTTTCCAGACATCTAGCTTCTCTTTAAGATTAGGGCTATTGAATTATGGCCTTACAACCACAGATAGTATAAATATGCCACATTCTACTCGAAAATTAGGCAATACGTTTACCTGGCTGGGCTGGATTATCGGTTTTTTTATGCTCGCTCTGTTATTCGACCGCCTGCTGGAAAATCAGCTGAATCCGAACCAGTCGGTTCAGACTGTACGTCAGGGCACTTTTCAGGAAGTCCGACTGACCCGCAACCGTCAGGGGCATTACCTGTTTAATGGCGAAATCAATGGTCAGGAAGTCACCTTTCTGGTCGACACCGGTGCCACCACTACCAGTATCCCGCTGAAACTGGCCAACGCACTGCAACTTGAAAAAGGACTTCGATTCTCGGTACAAACTGCTAATGGAATTAGCGAAGCCTATAGTACAATAGTGAGTAGCTTGAAGATGGGCGAGATCGAGTTCAATCAGGTAAAGGCCAGTTTGAACCCGGGATTAACAGGCAATGAAATACTATTGGGTATGAATATTCTGAAAAATATCGAACTGATACAACGGGGCGATATACTCATACTCAAAAAACCAATCACATAAAAAAATTAAAAAAATTTTTTATGCGAGACTGAACTTCCAAAAATTCGCTCTCTCTAAGTCCCTGTATATGGCAAATTCCATGTCACAATTTAACCAAATATAATTGAGGATAAACTCTAATGATAACTGCAAAAAAGATTTCTGGTGTTGCTCTGGCTGCTGCGGCAGCGACGATGTTCGCTCTTGCTCCGATGAATGCATCAGCAGCAGCACATAAAGTTGGCAAGTGCGTCGGTGGCAACAGCTGCAAAGGCACCAGTGCCTGTGCAACAGCAACCTCCAGCTGTACTGGTCAAAACGCCTGTAAAGGTCAGGGTTGGGTAAAAGCAACCAAAGCCGATTGTGAAGCCAACGGCGGAACGATCGAAGAATAAGCAACAACTTAGTAAAACGTCATACCCTCTTTTTAATGCACCGCTCGCGGTGCATTTTTTTTGCACAGGGACGCGCTTATACCCGGTGGCCAGGGACGGCCTAACCTGAATATTTCACGCATAAAAAAGGCAATTCCCTGATATTTCGATATAATTCAGTTGCTTACACTGTCATCGAACAAGGAACCGCCTATGTCAAACTGTACCCAACAATCCTTCTCATTTCCAGCCTTAAAACGACGTAAAATTGAGGTTGAGTTTTCAGGTGGCGTCCTGTTACTGCGCGGGGTTGATAAAAAGCCAGGGTTACTCCAGGCCATTGATCAGGTTCTCACCGACCCGCGTGACCAGGATCAGATAAAACACTCGCAATTGAGTTTGCTCAGCCAGCGGGTTTACAGTCTCTGTCTGGGCTATGAAGATCTTAACGATCATCAACAACTCCGACTTGACCCGGCGCTACAAACGGCCGTGAATCGCGATGAAGTGCTGGCCAGTCAGTCCACACTTTGCCGCCTCGAAAATCGCATGAATCGACAGACCATGATCGATATACATCAGGTGTTCCTGGATCAATTTATCGCCTCTTTTGATGCACCACCAGAGGAACTGATTCTGGACTTTGATGCCACCGATGACCCCACGCATGGGTGTCAGGAAAAGACGTTTTATCACGGCTATTACCGACATTACTGTTTTTTGCCGTTATACGTTTTTTGCAACGATCAATTACTCGTTAG
>JACKQG010001057.1_pt1 | contig 38733 bp, 33 predicted proteins | sample 8237621 | NCBI WGS metagenome assembly JACKQG01 (sample SAMN15677084, study PRJNA649215) | marine metagenome | biome: marine; feature: Black Sea; material: saline water; isolation source: suspended particulate matter (SPM) from the Black Sea western gyre | collected 2013-06-09/2013-06-10 | depth... | reverse complement strand
CCGGCAGAAAGGCGGTGGACTTGGCAGTCCACCGCGAGCTTCTTGGATCTACTGAGGCTCAGCAGATCCCAAACCGTTCCAAGGGGATTGCCAAATCCCCGCTTTTGGCCTGGATCTGGCGATCCAGGCCGAGCAGAGTTGACCCTACTGACGCTGACTACTCCAGCGGGGTCAGCCAGCGGGTCTCCTTGTCACTCTCCGCCGCCCAGCCCTCCATGCCCTCATCGTCCGCCAGCAGCCACCAGCGGAAGCCCTCGGCGTCCACCGGCCCATCCTTGGCGGTGAACTGCGTCCCCGCCGCCACGCGGCGCATCAGCGTGCCCGCGGCCTGATAGCGCAGCGCCAGCCACCGCCCACCGGTGGTGGTGACGACCACGCGGTCGCCGTGGCGCACGGGCCGGTTCACCGGCCGCGGCTCGCCGACGTCACCCGTGAGCCAGACGTCCTCAGCGTCGCCGTCGGCCACCCAGCCATTGAGCCCCTGGCCGCTCTCCACCCGCCACCACCGGTAGCCGTCCGCTTCCACCGGGCCTTCGCGCACGGTCACCAGCACGCCGGGAGCGAAGCGCCCCATCTGCTTGCTGCCGGTGGCGGGCGCTTCCCGCACGTTGATTCCCGTACGGGCGACGACCCGCGCCGGGGCATCGGGACGCAGAGCATCGGGCGGCAGCGGCGTGGGCGTGGCTGTGGGCACGGTCGGGGCCGGCGTCGGCGTGGCCGTGGGATACGGCGTCGCTGTCCAGGTCAAGGTCAGCTCGACGGCCGTCGGTGTGGCCGTGGGGCGGGGCGCCGTGGGATCGGGCCGGGGCAGCACGTTGCCGCAAGCCAGGCCGGGCAGCAGGCTCAGCAGCAGACAGGCGACGAGCAACCAGCGTCGCCGAGAGAACGATGAGGCAACGAATGGCCAACGCCTAAACGGATGCGCCGGTGTAGGAGCTTGTGGGCTTGCTGGTTTGTTCACTCGTTCTTCTGCTCCAACAGCAGGCTGAGCTGGCGGGCGGTGCCCACGGCCTGGCCCTGCCAGTGATTGTTGGCGAAACAGTACGTCGCCTCCGCCTGCGCGGCCAGGCCTCGGATCCGGGGCACCCACTCCAGCAACTCCGCGTCCGAGTAGGTGTAGTCGTACCGTTCCCAGGCCTCGTCGTGCCGCCACCACTTCTCGGCGTTGCGGCCGTGGAAGCGGACGTAGGCCACCGGCCCTGTGGCGCGGGCCACGGGCGGGATCAGCCCCTTGAGCCGCGGCTCGTCCACGCAGCAGAAGCCCAGCCCCTGCTCTCGCAGCAAGGCGAATGTATCTTCTGTCAGCCAGCGACCGTTGCGGAACTCCACCACCACCAGCAGTTCCCCCATCCCTTCCCGCAGGCGGCGCAGGAAATCGCGGTTCTCCGGCGTGGCATGGAAGGAGTAAGGGAACTGGGCCAGCACGCAACCGAACTTCTCTTCGACGATGAGCGGCTGCACTCCGTCTACGAAGCGGGCGAACTCCTGCGGCGTGGCCTTGTCCCGTTCGTGCGTCAGCGTGCCCGTGGCCTTGAGGGTGAAGGTGAACCCCTCCGGCGCCTTGGCCGCCATGCGTTCCAGCATGCGGGGGTCGGGCAGACGGTAGTAGGTGAAGTTCAGCTCGCAGGCGCGGAAGCCGAGCTCGCTGGCGTAGTAACCCAGCCACTCCGACTGTTGCAGTCCTTGCGGGTAGACCGGCCCCACCCAGTCCTTGTAGCTGAAGCCCGACGTGCCGACGTGAATCATACCCATGATGTAATCCCTTCCCAGCTTTCCTCTCCCCGTTCTCCCGGTTTTCACAAAGGGCCTGTAAATAAATAAGTTCCCCAATCGTGTCATTGCGAGCTCCGCCTTGGCGCTGTCGCGTCACTCATTGGGCAAGAAACAAACTTTCTGTCATTGCGAGGAGCGGGTTTTGCGACGAAGCAATCTCCTCCGATGTGTTCAGGGGATTGCTTCGGCAAAAAACGCCTCGCAATGACATCGTGATGCTTTGTTTCTTAGTAGGAGCGCTTTTTGCGACGAAGCAATCTCCTTCCTAGACAAACGTGGGGATTGCTTCGCAAAAAAACGCTCGCAATGACATCGTGTCGGGAAGTTATTCTTTTGCGGACCCAAAGTAGCGCGTGGCGTGATGCATGATCCGTGATGCGTGAGTCACTCGTCACGTTTCACGCATCACGACACATCCTCCAAGGATGCAGATTGCTATGCGCCATTTAGCAGATTTCGAGCATACCCGGCATCAACCCAATCATATCACGGACTCGCCGGCGCGTCAACTGCGGACGTCGCACTCCCGTGGCTTGGGCGGGAGGCCACGTTGTGATATACTGCTGGCGGCAAGAACAAACCTTGCGAAGGTTGCGAACAGCCCTGGCAATGGTGCGGTTATCGGCTGGCGAAGGCACTTCTGCTTGAAGAGCGCCACAAAACCTTCGCAAGGATTCCACAGCAACAAGACAACGAACGAGGAGGACAACGATGAGCAAAGCGGATTTTTGGGCCCAGTTGGACGCCGATCGGCAACGGCTGCTGCAAGCCATCGCCGGCTTGTCAGACGAGGAGATGACCGCCGCCCCTGCCGTGGGCGAGTGGTCGGTGCAGGACATCCTGGGCCACGTCGCCGCCTGGGAGTGGGAGGCGGTGAAGGCAGTGGAGCAGACGGTGGCTGGCCAGCGTCCCCAGTTGCTGGACATCCCCGACTTCGACGCCTGGAACGCCGCGCAGGTCGCGGCCTGGCGCGAACGGACGCTGGACGAGGTGCTGGCGGAATTGCACCGCTCGCGGCAAGCGCTGGTGGAAGCCATCAACCCACTGGATGAGAAGCAATTCGAAACGTTGGGTGCTTTCCCCCAGATTGGAAACACCAGCCTGCGCCGGCTGCTGGAATGGAAACACGACCGCGGGCACGCGGCCGACCTGGAAGCGTGGCGGGTTGGGCACTGAAACAGGAGGGATTAGGGGCATGGGCGCTAACTTTAGCCCTGTAGCCTGTTCGTAGTCAGGCACGGAGCACAGCGGAGTGCCGTCCCGCTTGCGTAAACGCCACTCCGCTATCGCTGCGTGGCTGACTACGAGCGTTAAGTTAGCGCATATGGGGATTAGGGGAGACTCATGCGCCTGGGAGCACACATGTCCATCGCTGGCGGCGTCAGTAAATCGCTGCAGCGAGGACACTCCATCGGCTGCGAAGCCATCCAGATCTTCACCAGAAACCAAAGACAGTGGAAGTCCAAGCCACTGGCTGCGCAGGAGATCGCGCAGTTCAAACTGAACCGCGAGGAGACAGGCATCGGGCCTGTCGTAGCCCACGACTCCTATCTCATCAACCTCGGCTCGCCCGACGAGGCCATGTGGCACAAGTCTCTGCAGGCCTACATCGTCGAGCTGGAGCACTGCGACACGTTGGGCATCCCTTACCTGGTCATGCATCCCGGTTCGCACCTGGGCAGCGGCGAGGAAGCAGGGCTGCGCCGCATCGCCGCAGCGTTGGATCACGCCCACGCCGCCACGCCAGGCTGCGGCGTGATCACGCTGCTGGAAACCACCGCCGGCCAGGGCACGAACCTGGGCTGCCGCTTCGAGCAGTTGGCGGCCATCCGGGAGATGGTGGAGGAGCCGGGGCGGGTGGCCGTCTGTTTCGACACCTGCCACGTCTTCGCCGCTGGCTACGATCTGCGCACGCCTGAAGCGTACGCGGCGACGATGGCCGAGTTCGAGCGCGTCCTGGGGCTTGACCTGCTGCGCTGCTTCCATCTCAACGACTGCAAGAAGGGACTGGGCAGCCGCGTGGACCGCCACGAGCACATCGGCCAGGGGATGCTGGGGCTGGAGCCGTTCCGTCTGCTGCTCAACGATCCTCGTCTCGCCCATCTGCCCGGCCTGCTGGAGACGCCCAAGGGGCCGGAGATGCGAGAGGACGTGGAGAACCTGCGAGTGCTGCGGGGGTTGGTAGGTCAGTAGGTTGGTAGATTGGTAGATTGGTCGATTGGCAGCTTGTGGATGGACGGCGGGGGCCTTCTGCCAGTCTGCTGGTGACATGGAGCACACACCACCACGTCACGTGGAAGCGACGACGGCGGCGGCCAGGTAGCCAACGGTGTACTGCCCCGGCCTGCGGTCACCTGTGACGTCGCCCGAAGTGGTCTGATGCAGTACCTGGACGCGGTCAGCGCCCAGGGCACGGGCCGCCTCCAGCAGCGCGATGACCGGCATGCGGCCACAGACGCTGCAGCCGGGTTCCGTCAGCACCTTCTCGATGCGGGCCATGTCGTAGCTGAGCAGCGCCTCCACCACCGCCCGATCGCGGCGTAGCACCTCGCCGTAGTCGGGGATGTGGTGCAGGTCGGTGCTGGCCACCAACAGCACGGCGGCCTCGCTCGCCTCGACCAGTTCGGCCAGCGTCCCGCCCAGCCGCCGCGCCGCCGCCGGGCGGTCAGTGTTGAGCATCACCGGCACCAGGCGGAAGTCCCCCAGGACGTATTGCAGGAAGGGTAGCTGGATCTCCAGCGAGTGCTCGTCGTCTCGCGGCACACCGCTCAACTCCACCCGCTCGGCCAGGCGATCAACGAAGGGCTTGTCCAACTCCACCAACCCCAGCGGCGTCTCGTAGTGGGTGGCCGTGGAGACGACGACGTCGGCGCCCCAGAAGGCGCGGTGGTTGGGGCTCATGACGACGACGGTATCGTAGGCCGCACCGGCAAGTTGCTTGTAGGCATAAGCCGCCGTCTGGCCAGAGTAGACGTAGCCGGCGTGCGGGGCGATGAGACCCAGCAGCCGGCCTTCCAGCGGCTGCTCCGGCACATGGGCGAAGAAGCCTTCCAGCGTCTGCCGAAGCTCCCGCTCCGTGCCCGGATACCACGATCCGGCGATGGCCGATGGCCGGATGATCCGTTCCGTCTGTTCTTTTGCTCTCATGCCTTCATACCTCAACTTCACCACCTCCCCTCATCATCCCTCTTCCATATTCCTTCCGCCTTCCATCTTCCGTTCCAACACCTCCAGCCGCTCGCCATAGCTGACGATCAACTCGGCCACGAAGCCGACGAGGATGAGGAGCAATCCGGCCAGCGCCAGGCCGCCCGCCAGCCAGAAGATGGGGCGCTTCTGCGTCTGCTCCTGGAAGAACCACAGGTAAGCCAGGACAAGATAGATCAGCGTGCTGGCGGCCAGGCTGGCCAGTCCTAAACCACCGAAGAAGCGCATGGGCGCATGGCTGAAGGTGAGCAGGAAGCGGATCACCAGCACGTCGAGGAGGCTGATGGGAATGCGGCTCAGGCCAAAGTGCGACTTTCCGGCCTGACGGGGGTACCAGTTGGTGCGCACCTCGCCGATGCGGTAGCCCTGATGGGCGGCGAAGTGCAGTAAGAAGCGGTGCCAGTCGGAGCGCAGCGGCGGCAGCGTCTCCATCACCTCCCGGCGGAAGCCCTTGATCCAATTCATGTCATGGGCCGACACGCGGAACAGCAGACGGGAGACACCATTGTAGACAGCAGAGGCGAAAACCTTGCTCTCCCGCCGTCCCTGCCGCCAGCCTGCCACCACGTCGTATCCTTCGGCCAGCTTCTCCAGGAGCTTGGGAATGTCCTCCTCGGGGTCCGATTCCAGATCGGCGGGCAGGAAGAGGATCACGTCGCCGCGCACAGCACGGAAACCGGTACGCAGCGCGGCCGTCAGCCCCAGATTGCGCTGATGGCGGACCAGGCGCAGGAAGGGATAGTCGGCCTGCAAAACAGCAGCTACATCGGACGTGCCGTCGGTGGAGCCGTCGTCCACCAGCACGAGTTCCCCGCACACGTCCAACGCGGCAAAGGCCCGTCCCACCTTCTCCACGAGCGTGGGGATGTTGCCGGCCTCATCTCTGGCGGGCACGAGGACGGAAACCGACACCCCGGCTTCAGTTTGATCGAGGTGTTCAGATGCTGGCGATGTCACCAGTAAGGCCCCCAGTGATCTCTATCGGCGTCCGCTTGCGTCATCTGCTCCTGCCTCTCCCTGGCGGATGAGTCTCTGTCCGGTTTGCGGCGCGCCCTGCTCCTGGCACGCTCGGCCAGAATGAATATGGCTGCCAGAAGCCCCAGGCCGATCAGACTGATCAGGAAGCCCAAAAACCAACTCATCTACTATTCCTCTTGTTCTAGCGAGGCCAAGCATTCTTGGCTCTATGTGCAATGGCGGGTTTGCGCCGCTGCTCCGATGCTCAAGCATCGGGCTGAAAGGGCAAAGCCCGCTGAAGCGGGCTCAGGGCGCTTCAGCGCCCTTCGTCCTTTCAGCCTGGACGTTTACGTCCAGGCCACCTGATGGGCCTCGATGGCCGCAGAGGCCTTTCGCCTCACCGCGCGAAGCGTCTCAAGCATGTCCCTGGAAGTATCCATGCGCTTCGAAAGCTCACGCAATTTCCTGCGTGCTTCCGAGACCCCTTCTGGCTGCTTCAGATATTGCTCCACTGCTTCCACAACCAGCGTATCAGCTTCGATGCCTCGATGCCGTGCCATGCCCTCAATCTGCCGCAGCAGGTTCTCAGGCCAGGTAATGACCATCGTAGGTACTTCTCTTTCCAATACGGCTTGTGACATGCGCCGTCCCTCCAAAGCCATGTCTCCTGGGCTTCAAGCTCGCTGTCTACCACCCCCCCAGGTGAAGTTCCCAATCCTCGTGTGCCTGGACGACATCGTAGGCTTCCTGACGCACCTCGCGCAACAGACTCATCATATCAACGGGTTGACCAATCCTACTCAGTGCCTCCCGCAATTCCTGCCGCGCAGACGAAGCCTCGGCGCCCGGAGTCTGGAGATGGCGATCCACCGTCTCCACAACCAACTCTTCAGCCTCAATGCTCCGACGCCGCGCTATGTCCTGGATGCGGTTCAGCAATTCCTTTGGCCAGGTAATGACCATGGTGGACGCTTCCATTTCCAATACGGCTGGCGACATGCTCTATCCTCCTGAAACTCCATCAATTTGCGTCTCAACTCGCCGTTTCCCGCTCACATTATAGCATCCTTCACCGCCGCCAGCAACTGGCTTTCAGCTCACAAATGCCTTCACCGCCTCTGCCACTCGCTCCTGGTCATCGGCCATCAGTTTGGAATGTAATGCCTACTCGAACCTGAAGCGCCACACGGCCAGCCCAAAGAAGACCACACCGTAGGCCAGCAGGATGCCCGCAGGGAGAAGCACTGACGCCAGGCCCAGGCCGCGCAGGACGATGTTCTGGAAGCCGTCCATCGCCCAGGCGGTGGGCATCAAGTGCCCGATGGCCGCAAAGGTCTTCCCCGTGATGTCCAGCGGGAACCAGGCCCCACCCATAGCCGAAAAGACGAACATGGCCATGAGGGACCACATGATGACCTGATCCTCGCTCTTGGCGACCGCGCCGATGAGTAACCCCAGGCTGGCGACCCACAGCGCCAGCGTCGCCATCACCAGGAGAATGGCCAACGGTTCGCGCATGTAGTCCACGCCGAAGGCCAGTTGGCCGACGGCAACGAGCAAGGCCTGCTGGAGGAAGACGACGAGGAACATGGCCAGCACGTGACCAGCGATCACCTCCACCCGGGTGATGGGGGTGGTCAGCATCCGCTGCAGCGTCCTGGACTTGCGCTCCAGCACCAGTATCATCGCCGACGTGTTCAGCCCGAAGACGACGAACTGGACGATCATGCCCGGCGACGACTGGCTATAAACGTTCGGCGATATCTCCGCCTCCTCCTCGGCCGGCGCCACTGCCTGCTCGACCGCGACGGTGAGCGGTGGTTGACGCCAGGCCTCGCTGGCCAACGAGAGCGCCTCGTTCAGATAATCCTGGCGAGCTGCCTCGCTCTCAAATCCGCTCCTGGCCTCAAACGCCTCGGCGCTGAGTCGGGCGGTCTCGACTGCGCCCAGCAGGCGGGTCACGGCCGCCTGGATGGCGTTACCGGCCGTCTGCCCGGCCGGCGTGTTCTGGTCAACGATGACTGTCAGACGAGGCTCATCACTCGCGAGGGTCTGCTCGCTGAAACCGGCCGGCACGATCACCGCGCCCGCTAGATGCCCATCGCGGACCGACTCGGCTGCACTATCCGCCTCGTCCCCTTCCAGAACGACCGTGCGGATGGCATCCGATGCCTCCAGCAGGCTGTGTAAGCCGGTGCTGACGGCGCCGCCCCCATCGTGATTCACGAATCCCACCGGCAGGCGAGGATCGCCCTCTGCGCCGGCGCCAAACACCAGACCGAAAAAGAAGGTGAATAGCAGCGGCATCACCAGCAGAAAGAGCGCTGCCCTCCATTCCCGAACGATCTGCAATAGATCTTTGAGAGCCAGATCCATAACGCGCATGCGCATCTCCTACGCGAATCGCTTGCGGAAGACAAGCGCTCCGGTGACAAAGAAAACGGCGCCCATTGCCAACGTGACGACCACCGGCAAAAGCACGTCGCCCACGGCTCCGCCCGCCAATGCCGCCTTCCAGCCGCGCAGCGCCCATCCGTGAGGCGTGAACAGAGTGATGGTGTCGTAGCCGGCTGGAAGGTTCTGGAAGCCGGTGGTGAACAGCCCGCCGGCCATGCCGGTCAGGGTTAGCACTGCGCCTACCACTGCTCCGCTCTGCCGCGTGCTCTTGAGGAAAGACATGAGCAATACGCCTGAACCCGCCGCGGCAACGACCAGCCCCAGGGCCACAAACGTCACGGTCAGGGGCTCCCCCCAACGGATACGGAAGATGATCGCCGAGGCCAGCATCAGCACGATCACCTGGATGGCCAAGACGATGAAGACGGCGACGAACTTGCCGCCCAGGATGACCGCCCGCGGCACGGGGGTGCTGAAAAGCCGTGCCAGCGTCCCCTCTTCGTCCTCGCGGATAATGGATTCGGCCGTGTTGGCGCCGGTGAAAAAGGCGAAAAAGATCATCATGCCGGCCATGATCCTCCCCATCATCCCCGCCGTCTGGCTGACCGGCTCAGCTTCGCTGGGCGGCGGCTGGATGTCGAGTGCGGGGTGCGCTCCGCCGCCCTGGCTTTGGCCCGATGTCTTGGCCCAATTTGCGTAGTCCAGGGCAACCTCTTGCATCAGGACTGCATCTATCTCCATCCCCCGCTCGGCCAGTTGGTGCGCGACGACGTTGGTCGCTATCTTGGCGCCGGCAAAGCCGTCCACATACTGGCTGACCAGATCCTTGACGATGCCTGGCCCCAGGGTAAGGGTGGGGTCTTGAACCAGCGTGACCGTGCCGCTCCCCCCCGGCGACAGCGCGGCGGCAGTGAAATCGGGCGGGATGATAAGCGCCACACCGGCCTCCTGCCCCTCCACCGCCGCGCGGGCGCTGGCCTCGCCGGCCGCCTCCGTCACCTGCAAGAGTTCCGCCAGGTTCTCGCTCTGCAAGAACTCGACCAGCATCTGCCCGGCCGAAAAACCGAACTGTGGGTTCGGCTGATCCAGGTTGGCGACCTGTACCCGCGTTACCGGCAGGTCAAAGCCGCCTCCATCGCCCCCCAGGCCTCCGAAAGCAAAGTAGATGATGCCGGTAATCAGCAGCGGCGCCACGAACATCATCACCAGCGCGAACCCGCTGCGGAAGTGGCGAAGTAGGTCTTTGAGAGCAATGTCTAATACTTTCATTGATCATCTCTTGGCGAGTAAAACGTAAAGCGTAAAACGTGATTACGAATTACGTTTCACGTTTCACGTTTCACGTTTCACGTTTCAGTCCCGCAACGCCCGGCCCGTCAGGTGCAAAAACACCGCCTCCAGATTCGGCTCCTGAATCTCCACCGACGTGATGCGCACCCCCGTCTGGGTGGCCGACTCAAACAGGCGCGGCAGGACAACGTTGCTGTCGTCCACCAGCAGCGTGAGCGTCCCGTCCCCGGCCAAGACCCGGTGCACTCCTTCCGTCGCCCGCCACTGCTCGATCACCCGCGCCGACTCGGTGTTGATGGTCAGGTCAATCCGATCCAACTCGCCCACGATCTTGACCAACTCGTCGTGCGTGCCGCGGGCGATTACCTTGCCCTGGTCCATGATGGCGATGTGATCGGAGATCTCCTGGGCCTCTTCCATGTAGTGGGTGGTGTAGAGGACGGTCATCCCTTGCTGGTTCAGTTCCTTGACGTTGTCCAGGATGTTGCGCCGGCTCTGGGGGTCAATGCCTACGGTCGGCTCGTCCATGATGATGACCTGGGGCCGGTGCAGCAGCGCGATGCCGATGTTCAGCCGCCGCTTCATCCCGCCGGAGAACTTGTCCACCCGCCCTTTCTGGCGTTCGGCCAGGCCGATGACTTCCAGCACCTCGTCCACCCGCTGGCGCAGCGCAGCGCCACGCAGTCCGTACATCTTGCCCCAGAAGACGAGGTTCTCGCGGGCGGAGAGGTCTTCGTACAGGGCGACCTCCTGCGGGACGACGCCGATGGCTGCCTTGACTGCCGTCTGCTCGCGCAGGATCGAGTGGCCCATCACCAGCGCGTCGCCCTGCGTCGGCTCCAGCAGGCAGGAGAGCATCGAGATGACCGTCGTCTTGCCCGCGCCGTTGGGTCCCAGCAGGCTGAAGATCTCGCTCGCATCCACGTCGAAGCTGACGCCCTGCACGGCGTAGACGTCGCCGAAATCCTTGTGCAAGTCCTGGACTTGAATCGCTTTGCCGTTGTCCATCGCCATCCCCTCATTACGCGTACATATTGGCATTCACCCCACGAACGCTTTCACGGACTCCGCCACCCGCTCCTGCTGCTCGTTCGTCAGTTCGGGATACAGGGGCAAGGAAAGCACTTCCCGAGCACACGCCTCGCTGATGGGAAAATCGCCACGCCGGTATCCCAACCCCTTGTACGCCGGCTGTAGGTGCAACGGCAGCGGGTAGTGGATGACGACGCCGACGCCCTCGGCCTTGAGATGCTCAATCAGCTCATCGCGGCGCGGCGTGCGGATGACGTAGCAATGGTAGATGTGCTGGATATGCTCCAACGCCGTGGGCGTGATCACCTCCGTGTCGGCAAACAGCTCGTCGTAGCGTTCGGCATGGGCCCGCCGCGCCGCGTTCCACTCATCCAGGTAGCGCAGCTTGACGCCCAGGATGGCTGCCTGCAGCGCGTCGAGGCGGTAGCCCCAGCCCAGCTCGTCATGTTCGTACTTGCTGACGCGGCCGTGATCGCGCAGCTTGCGCACGTGCCCTATCAGCTCCGCATCGCTGCCCACGACCAGGCCGCCGTCGCCGTAGCAGCCCAGGTTCTTGCTGGGATAGAAGCTGAAACAGGCCAGGTCGCCCAGGGAGCCGGCGCGGCGACCGCGGTAGGCCGCACCGTGCGCCTGCGCGGCGTCCTCGACCACTCGCAGATGGTGCTGCCGGGCGATGTCCAGAATGGCGTCCATCTCCGCCGGCTGGCCGTAGAGGTGCACAGGCATGATGGCCTTGGTGCGCGGCGTGATGGCCGCGGCGATCCGTTGCGGATCAATGTTGTAGGTCAGCGGATCAATGTCCACGAACACCGGCCGGGCGCCGGTCTGCGAGATGGCCTCGCCGCTGGCGAAGAAGGTGAACGGCGTGGTGATGACCTCGTCGCCGGGGCCGACGCCGCAGGCCAGCAGCGCCAGATGCAACGCCGCCGTGCCCGTAGCTACTCCCACGGCCTGCTCGGTGCCGCAGTAGGCGGCGAAGGCCTCCTCGAAGGCCTGCACCTCCGGGCCCATGATGAAGCCGCAATGGTTCAGCACCCGCTGGATGGCCGCGTCCACCTCCGGCTTAATGCTCGCATACTGCGCTTGGAGGTCAACGAGAGGTACGTTGGTGGTCATGTAAGGTCTCCTTGGTTGGTGAATTGGTAGACCGGTAAACTGGTACATTGGTACATTGGTACACTGGTACAACGAGTCTGCCTGTTCATGCACCAATTTGCCAATCTACCAGTTTCCCAATTTACCGATGTACCACTAGGCCTTCATAGCTGTCAGCCTGCCCAGCTCCTGCGCGATACGCTCGATCTCGGTCTGGGCGTGCTCGATCTCATGGATGATAGGAAGCGGCACATTCACGCCCTGACGTGCACTCTGCATCTCTAGCTCCTGCAGATTCCGCTTCTGTATCCGCAACTGCTGCTGGAGATACTCCGCCTCCTGCTTTTGCCCCTGGATCAGCATCTCCTGGGTTGTCCGTTCCGAAACAGACAGGTACTCCATCGCCGGCAACTGATCCACGTTGGCCTGCAGCCAGAACTCGAAGAAGTTGTTGTGCGCCGCCCAACCGCCCTCGCGTTCTCGCAGATAACCCAGCTTGGTCAGGCCAAAGAGGAAGGCGCGGAGGCGCGGCAAACTTATCCCCGTGGCTCGCTGTAACCCTGCCTCATTTACTGTCCCGTAGGCCGCCACCTGGCGTAGGATCGCCTGCTCGTCGGCCGTAAGGTGCCGGTAGTCAATCTCGAAGAAATGGGCCAGCAGATCCGTCGGCACCAGGTCTGGCGGCGCGATGGGCTGCAGGTGGCCCTCTTCCTCGAACAGACGCTGGCACAGGTACTGGATGAGATAGGGATGATCGTTGGTATAGTAGCGGATCTCTTGCACCAGCTCTGGGGCCACGTCCACCGTCTGCGCTCCCTGGGTCTGGCGGATCAGCGCCTCCGCCGCAGCGGGATCGAGGCCGAAGAGGTTGCGCAGGCCGAAGCCGAAGAGGAAAGGCGAGGTGTCCCAATCCCGACAGAGATCATTCAGGCGGCTGAGCGCTCGAGTCGAGGCCACGACCACCCTCAGACCCTCTCTTTGCTGCAATTCCCCTCGCAGCGACGCCAGCATCTGCGGGTCTCGTTGCCCAGCCAGAAGCAAGACCTCGGCCTCATCACAAAGCAAAAGCACCTTGCGCCCGGCCCGGCGGGCTCGCTGGCGCAGAAGCCGCAACTGGCCCGGCAGATCTCGCCCCTCCAGTTCCTTCAGATCCAGGCCCAGCGGCTGGAAGCGTTCCAGGACATCCTCCACAGCATAGACGAGCCGCTGGCTGAGCTCCGCGAACGTCGAACAGCCCTCCATGTCCTGGTAGAGGGGCACATACGTGTCATCCGCCAGCGTGAGGTACTCCAACTGGCGCAACAACGACGTCTTGCCCATGCGGCGGTTGCCGATGACCCACACGGCATCCACGGGGCTGTGCAGCAGATGGTCAATCAGCGCCTCTCGCCCGTAGTGGTGTTGGCCCCGAACCCAACCGCCAACGATGTACGGATTGCGCATCAGGCATTACTCCTCGTTTGTGGTGCACCTGTGCCAGACGTGGGCTGTTCACCCCAGGCCTGGGTGATCGCCTCGTGGGCTGCCTCCACGTCTGCCAACGTCACCCTGGTACGCCTGGCCGCCAGCATGCGGTTCACCGCCTCCAGGCAATACTGCTGGATGCGGTGAGGCCGCCCTTCACCGTAGGCGATGATCTGCTCCACCGCCTCGTCGTCGTAGCGATAGACTCCCTTGACCGGTTCAATGATCAACTCCCGCGCCTCCTCCTCGCCGAAGGGGGCAAGCTGCACTTCGTTGAAAAGGTTGTACCAGGGGCTTTCCGGCCGGTCCCACTCCTTGCTGATCTGCACGCCGGCAACCACCGCGCCCAGGTTCTGGGCAAAATCCTGCATGAACACGCGGCGCAACTGCAACTGGGCGATCCGACCATAGGTGTCAATCACGTCCATCTCGTCCACGAGCAAGACGACACGGATCTTCTTGTCGGTGGTCTCTTTCAAAGCCGCCAGCAACTGAGAGAAATCGCGGCTAAAGTGCCGGTCACCGTACTCCTGAATGCCCTCAGTCGTGAAAACCAAAGACGGCAGTTCGGGTAGCAGAGAGCGAGCACTCTGGACAACCCCTTCCATCAACGTATGGAACAGAGCGACCTCCGGTGTGCCCTCCAGGTCTACAAAGACGGGGACAAAACGGTACTCCGCATCGGTGTCCTCCCGCAGCCGGTTGGCCAATTGATAGAGCAGCGTCGTTTTGCCAATGCGTCGCTCGCCGTGGATCATGATGCTGTTGTTGTGCAGGGTGTGTAGGATGCGGTGCAGCAGATCAGCGCGGCCAAAGAACATGTCCTCGCGGCGGATAGGCTCGCCGGAAATGTAAGGGTTGAACTTGCGCTTCAGTGCCTCCCGCCCCTTGCGCTGCGTCTGCTGTCTGGAGACGGTGTAAAGCAGCAGCGCCCCTACGGCCGTCAGCGTGATCGCCACAACGGCGCTGAAAACAAGCACGGGCAGAGCAAGCGTCCGCCCGAACCAGGGCAAGGTCACCGCCGCATTGACCCTGATGGGCAAAACCACAGGCTGGGAATAGTTGAAATCCTCATCGCGCACCTGCAGGTGGAAGGTGTAGTCACCCGGCGCCAGACGACTGTAGGAGACCACCCCCTCACGACAGAAGTGCCAGCCCTCTTCGCCTCCCTCCAGGTAGCAGAGGAACTCAAGACGTTCCGGCGGCGTGCGCAGGTCACCGCCACGGAAACTGATGGTCAACGCCTCGCCGCCGAGCATCACAACGTCTTGCCCCTCGTACCTCTGGCCACTGACAGTGGAGACGTACCCCATCGGAAGCCCGGCATCGGGCTCGTAGCGGCTGAGCCCGCTCTCCGTCCCCAGCCATATCACTGCCTGATCGTCCTCAAGGATGCTCCTCACCTGGTTACTGGCCAGGCCGTCATTGGAGGTATAGCTCCGCCAGGTGCGCCCATCGTAACGGGTAACCCCACTGAGCGTGCCAAACCAAAGGGCGCCGCGGCGATCCTCGGCGATGGCAACAACACCGTTAGTGGCCAGGCCATCGGCCACAGTGTAGGTTGTCCACTCCCCATCCCGATAGCGGCTGACGCCGCCAGCCCAGGTGCCGAACCACAGCGCGCCATCATCGCTCTGCAGGATAGCACGCACCTCGTCGGCGGCGAGCCCCGAATTGGTCCGAGTGAGCGGCTCCAGCCACTGCTGCCCATCGTAGCGGCTCACACCCTTCCGCGTCGCCACCCACAGAATCCCCTGCTCATCTTCCAGGAGAGCCAAGATGCCATCGCTCACCAGTCCAGGGGTGTTGGCCGCCGTCACCGTCTCCCACCGCTGGCCATCGTAGCGGCTGAGGCCCTGGTACGTGCCGATCCACAACGTGCCGTCACGGGTCTGTTCGATGGCGAAGACGGCGTCTGCGGCCAGGCCATCCTCGGCGCGGCTGAACAGCTTCCACTCCTGGCCATCGAAGCGGGCCAGCCCCCAACCATCGGTGCCGATCCACAGCGTACCCTCGGGGGCCCAGTAAAGGGCAGAAATGCGGTTCGAAGGCAAGCCCGCCACGTCGCCGTCGCCTGGGGAAAGGGTCGAATGCCAGGTGTGCCCATCGAAGTGGCGCAAGCCGCCCTCTGCGCTCCCCACCCACAGATCTCCGTCTGGCCCCTCGGCCAAGGCACTGATCGTCTCAGCGATAGGAGTTTGCCAGGTACGGGCGTCGTAGCGGCTCACTCCTCCCACGGTGCCAAACCACAGGGCCCCGTCGGCATCCTGAATGATGCTGGTGACACTGTTCGCCGCCAGGCCATCGGCCGTGGTCAGCCTGGCGAGTTGACGGCCATCATAGTGGTAGGCGCCGCCGCCATTGGTGCCCAGCCAGAGGAGGCCACGGTCATCTTGGGCCAGAGACCACACTTCGGGCACCGGCAAGCTTGCCCAGTCCTGTCCATCGAAGTACCGGACGCCATCCAGTGTGGCCACCCATAGCTGGCCTTCTCCAGTCTCCAGCAGTTGATTGACCTGCACTCCGGTCAGTGCTTGGACATCCTGGCAGGCCCGCCATTCAGGTCCCTCGCAGCGTTTCAGGCCGTCATCGGTGCCCACCCAGAGCACCCCCTGCGAGTCCAGCAGCAGAGAAGAAACATTGTCTTTCGTCAACGCATCAACAATGGCAAAGCCCATCTTCTGCCTGTCCAGGACAAACGCACCACTGGCGGTGCCCAGCAGCAGCCGCTTGTCATCCGCTTCCAGCAGGCAGCGCACGTTGCCGTCGGGCAACCCCTGTTCCCGCCGCAAGGCCATCCACTCCCGACCATCATAGCGGCTGAGGCCTTTGGATGTGCCGAACCACAGCATGCCGTCGTTGGTCTGCAGGATGGCCCGCACCAGGTTACCGGCCAACTCCCCCGTTGTGTTCTCCTCGGTGAAGGTCTCCCAATGGCCGTCGAAACGGCTGACGCCGCTGCCGTCGGTGCCCAACCAGAGCGCTCCCTGTTGATCTTGGATGATCGTCCATACCTCATTGGCCACCAGGCCATGTTCAGTGGTCAAGAGCCGCCACTCGGGGGTTGGCCGTTGCGCCTGCACAGGCCCAGGGACGGCAAACATGGCCAGGATCAAAAAGACAGCGCCGGCAAAAGCAGACCAGGAGGAGAAGGACGTTGTTTTCTGCATGGTTGGCCTCGAATCTGAAAAGTTGATCATCTCAGCTTGCTGTTGCTCATTCGTACGGGCGCTCCATCAGCCCGTAGGGGCATTCCAGTTCCTCAATGTGTCCGATCACCCGCGCTGGATTGCCCACCACCACCGCTCGCGGGGGGACATCTTCCACAACCACCGAACCCGCCCCCACCAGGGCCATCTCGCCGATGGTGACGTCTGGCGTGAGCGTGACGTTAGCTCCCACCTTGGCCCCGCGCTTGATGGTCGCGCCTTTGCTGCACTCCTTGGCCCTGGGGCAGAGAGGATGCCGCACGTTGGTGATGAAGACGCCGGGTCCGATCCAGCAATCCTCTTCCAGAACAGTATGCTCGGGCACGAAGGCGTTGGAATGGATACGCACGCCGTGGCCGATGTGCACGTGGTGCTCGACGACAGTGTGGCTGCCGATGCTCACATTGTCACCGATTTCACTGTCCTCGCGTATCAGTACCCCGTGCCCGGTCTGGACGTTGCTTCCCAGGCGACCGCCGGCATAGATGACCGTGTGAGAACGGATGATGCAGTGATCACCGATCACCGTGGGCAACTCGCCGGGCGCTGCACCCCGCGGCGGATGCCCCAGAATCACGAAATCACCGATCTGCACGTTCTCTCCGATATGAACATGGGGATAGATCTTGTAGGTGATTTCCATGACCCGGTCCGTGGTGCCGTGCACAACCGGCCGGCACGCCAATCATTAACTATTACTTAACGACACACAAATCGGATTTGACACGTGCTGCAGGATGTGTTATAATTGCAACAGCTACTATCAACAATACGTTCTACCCTACCAAAGCCTTAGAAACGCCTGGAAACCACAGCCAATCAACGAACTAAGGACTCCACTCAACCTGCCATCAAATCTAATACGAGAACTGTTCACGACCAGTGCTGGTAAGGAGGCTGGCCATGAAACAAAAAACTACCACCAAGAGGTCACGAGTTCTCACCACACTTCTCTTCGTTGCCGTCATTCTATTCTTCTTGAATCCTCCCACAACCTTCGCTGCACCTGCCCGCCAGGGGCAGATCCACATCGTTCAACGGGGCGAGACGTTGAGCAGCATCGCCGCGCGCTACGGCGTCAGCCTATCCGCCCTCACGCAGGCCAATGGTATCTCCAATGCTAATGTCATCTACGTTGGCCAGATCCTGACCATCCCTTCCGGCGCAAGCGGGACGTCTCAGACCAGCCCCTCAACCAGCCCCGTACCCAGTGGAGGCAGCTCCGGCTACACCGGCGGTGCCATATGCGACACGTATACGGTACGCTGGGGAGATAATCTCTCGACGATCGCCCAGCGGTATGGCATCACGGTGGCAAGCATTCAACAAGCCAATGGGTTGTGGGATTCGCTCATCTGGCCCTGGCTGAAACTCAAGATACCCTGCACTCCCATCTACCTCCCCAGCGTGGAAAGAAGCCCTGCCCCTCAGCTCATCCCATACGAAGACGACGATTGCCCACTGGTTGACGGCAAATATCAGGTGCGGTCCGGCGACACGCTATCCAAGATCGCCCGCCGCTGCGGTGTCACCGCGCAGGCCATCCGGGAGATGAATAGCCTGCGAAGCGATACCATCTATGTTGGTCAATGGCTCATCATCCGGGGAGTCAGCGTTGCGACGGCAACGCCGGCCAGCCGTTATGTACCTACAGCTACAGCCACACCCACCTTCACCCCGAGGCCAACCCGGCAAGAGGTGTCGCCCACGGCAACTCCTACATCGGCGTTGCCAAATTGGGTGGTTTTCCCGACACCAGATGGCAAGTAGACACATTTGTACCTGTGCAGTTAGTGGAATCCTTGCGAAGGTTCTGTGGCGCTCATCAAGCCAGAAGTGCCTTCGCCAGCCAAACACCGCACCATTGCCAGGGCTATTGCAACCTTCGCAAGGTTAGCCACACCCAACTGCACAGGCCGACACATTTTGCCATTCCAGGAACCCGGCAATCCACAAGCGCTCACACAGGTCTCGCGTGGCATCACCTCCCCGCCAGGGATATGTCCACTCCTCCCCGCTCCAGCGAGGCCTGGGCGGCCTCCAGCACCTGCACGACCCGCAGGCCGTTGAGGCCGTCCGTTTGTGGCCGCCGCCCCTGGCGCACACATTCGGCAAAGTGCGTGCACTCGATGCGCAAAGGCTCGGCCATGTCCAGCTTGGGGATGGCGATGTCGCCGGAATGCAGGCGATACTGGAACTCCCCGTAGATGTCCTCTCCCTTGCGATACACCCCCTTGTCGTAGACCTTGATCTTGCCCTCGTCGGCCACGTCATCGTAGACCACCATGCGACGGCTGCCCACCACCGTCATGCGCCGCACCTTGCTGGGGTCGAGCCAGCTGGCGTGCACGTGCCCCAGCACCTGGTCAGGAAAGCGCAGCACGAGGAAAACCACGTCCTCGACGACACCGTTGAGAAACGTGCCGCCGTGGACAGACACCGATTGCGGCATCCCCCCCAGCAGGTAAATCAGGATGGAAATGTCGTGGGGAGCAATGCTCCACAGGGCATTGATGTCGCTCTGCACCCGGCCCAGGTTGACGCGGGTCGAGTAGATGTAGTAGATCTGGCCTAGCTCACCGGCGTCAATCAGTGATTTGATCTTGCGCACCGCCGGATGGTACTCGAAGATGTGGCCGACCATGAGCACCCGTTGGCGCTCCTCGGCCAGGGCGATGAGCGCTTGAGCCTCCTGGCTGCTCATGGCCAGGGGCTTTTCCACCAGGACGTGCTGGCCCGCCTCCAGTGCGGCGCGGGCCAGCGCGTAGTGGGTGCGCGCCGGCGTGGCGATGACGACAGCCTCGATGCCCGGATCACCCAACAGAGCTCCCTGGTCAGTTGTGGTGATCACCTGCGGGTAAAGCATCCGCATCCTGCTCAGTGCCTGAGGGTCCTGGTCACAACAGGCCACCAGTTTGGCTTCAGGGATCTGATGCAGATTGCGGGCCAGATTCGGCCCCCAATACCCGCAACCGATCAGACCCACCCGTACGGGATCGCTCAACCTCGCCTCCAACGTGCGATAAAATCAGCCCCAATAATAGCACAGGGAGCCACAAAACGCAACCCCAACCCAGACGATTGCGGATTGCGGATTGCGGATTGCGGATTGTCATTCCGCGCCCGGCAATCATTGGCGTCTCAGCATCTACGGCAGCAGGCCAAACTCGAAAGAAGCGACGGCCACCGCCACAGCGGGCTCTGTCGCTCCGACGCCGACGTGCACAGCGACTGGCTGCAGGACGTCCAGGGCCTCCAGCGCCTGCCCCGGCGCTGCGCCCTTGACCCCAATGATGGCATGGCCCCAGCGGAATTTGCCTCGCAGATCGCCCGCTGCGCCGATGCTGCGCAAGGCCGACACCGCTTCCTCCCCCAGGTTCATGGCTGCCTCGTCGGCCACGGCCACAGCCACGATGCTCCCCTCCGGCAGGGCAGCGATGAAGTCAGCCAACCGTTGCGAAGCCAGGGGATCCAGATGCGTGTCGAAGCTCTCGCCCGCCAGCACCGCCCCGGCAGGGTTGAGGGCCACGACGTTATAGCCCCGCCGGTTGGGCGAAAGGTCCCGGCCGTTGACGTGGATGTGGCCCAGGTCATTGCCGCCGGTTTCCAGGCCGGCGCTTTGCACGACGATGGCCAGAGTGATCGTCTGTCCGGCGATCTCCACAGCGCTCGTGCCCGGCGGCGTGACGTCTGTCAGCGGGTAAAGCTGTGCAAAACGCCAACGGAAGTCGTTGAACCCCGGCTGCACGGCCCCTGCCGGCAGAATGACCTCATACTCGCCCCAACCGGCCTCCAGATCGAGGGTCGCCCAGCGCTGGCCCTGTGCCCATATTTCGACCGACTGCCCCGCTGGCGGCGCCCAGACGCGGACGCGCAGCCGCCGCTCGTCGCCGGCGAGCGTTGCCAGCAGCCGCGCCTCGCTCCGCTGCGCCCAGACGGCGGCCTCCCCCTGCACGCTGTCGCTGACCGGGCTCCACCCTTCCCCCAGATGCAAGCGCCCCAGCAGTGTGCCGAGGTCAATTCTCCGCTCCACCGACGGTGGCCGCGCGGCGCGGTACAAGAGAACACCCTGCTCCTCCGCCACAAGCTGCAAGGGCAGGACCTCTTGCGCGTAGGCCAGCAGTGCGGGACTGGCTGACGGCTCGTGAAGAACCACGTAGCGCACGCCCAGGAAGCGCAGCACCTCAGCGGCCAGCGCCCGGTCCGCCGCCTCCACCTCCGGCGGTATCTGGTGACCGTTTTGCACAGCGATCAGGCTGTTGAGCAGCGGGGCCTGGGCGAAGTACTGGAACTTGAACTCCGGATTGCGGGAGGTGTTGCCCCCCAGCAGCCGCTGGCCGTGGGCGGTTTGGTACCACTGCTCGAACATGATGATCACATCTTGCTGACCCAGCACTCGCGCCCCGTTACGCCAGCCGATGGGCAGTTCCAGCACGGCAAAGTCGCCTGGCTCGGCGGCGATGTGCTCGTAGATCCCCGGCACGCGCATGTCCGACAGAGGCAAGGGGGTGCTCAGATGCTCAAATAGAAAAACAAAGGAAATGAGGGAAACGAGGGAAAAGAGGCCCCTTCTTTCCCTCTTTTCCGTCCTTTCCCTTTGAGCCAGCCGGGCGAGGCCAAAACCAGCCAACACAGCGCAGGACAGGACGAGCATCACGCTGTAGCGGCTGGGATAGCGGTTGCCCTTGAAGAAGGGAAGCTGGGAAACGAGGGCGAAGGGGCCGGGAATGCCCGTGTCCTGTCCGTTGATGCGCAGCGTCGGCCCCAGCGTGAACAGGAAGAAAACCAGTGCCGAAAGCGCCCAGAAGCGGACGGCGGGCGAGCGTCGCCCCCGCCACAGTCCCCAGGCGGCCAGCAGCATCACGCTGTAGCCCAGGTAGAGGTGCTGCCCCTTGTCGTGAGAAAAGGGAAGCGCAGCGGCCAGCCTTCCGAACACAGGATGCCACTGCGTGGGCAGCAGGTAGCCGGCCAGATCGGCCGAGAAGACGTCGGCAAAGCCACCGCCGGAGGCGAAGAAGTCTCCCTCCGCCCGCATGTCGGGGAGCATGTTGGCCAGGAAGGGGGTGATGCCGAGGGCGAAGAGGATGGCGAGCAGGATAGAATTGCGCAGAAACAAGCTGATGGGTAGTTCGTGGTGCGTGGTGCGTGATGCGTGATGCGTGATGCGTAATCTGTGTCTTATCTTGCGTATTAGCTCATACAGAACGTAGAGGGCGATGAAGATGAGCAGGAAGGAGGCAAAGGTGAGTTCGACATAGGCCTGGAAGAGCAGGAACAGGGCGGCGAGCGCTGCGCTGCGCAGGCTGCGATCACGTCCCGCGCGCAGCACGTACAGCACCACAAAGGGTATCCACTGCGAGCTGGCGACGTTGAACTGCCCCAGGCTGGCGTAGAAGAGCTTGGAGGAGGAGAAAGCGTAGATCAGGCCGGCGAAGCAAGAGACAAGAGGCAAGAGGCAAGAGGCAGTTTGAGCTTTGAACTTTGGATTCTGGATTTGGGTCGCGAACACGTATTGCGCCAGCAAGTATGTGCCGTAGCCGCTGAGGACGAAGGAGGATAGCAATAGCACATTGGACGCCGGCACGAGGCCAAAAACGACCTGCAAGGGGACGGAAAGCAAGCCATTGAGGATGGTCAAGGTGTAGAAGGCCAGGTTGATGCCGATGGGACTGAACATCCAGCCGCAATCGAAGGGGTTGATCTGCCGATCCACCAGGGCGAACTTGACCCACCACAGGTTCCAGGCCAGGGCGGGGTCGTCAATGCCATCGCCGGGCACGTGCGTGCCGAAGTGCAGCGCCAGGGGATAGGTCAGGATCAGGCCGAGCACCGTGTAGGCGGCCAGCACGAGCAGATGGCGGCGGGTTGTTGGCTTGACGGATGGCATGAGCCAATGCTCCAGGTTTCGGGTTTCGGGTTCCAGGTTTCGGGTTGGATAAAAAGATTATGCCACCAGAAGCCCCTTTTGGCAAGCGATGACGCGTGATTCCATTTGCGCTCATTTTTCTTTTTCGTCCACTTGGGTTACAATGGTGTGGGTAAATCGGTAGACTGGTAGACTGGTAACTTGGTAGATTGGGTCTGCAGAGCCCAGTTTACCATTTTACCAATCTAAGGGTTCTGAGGCAGTTGTACTGCCGTCGTCGGGAGTGCAACTCCCTCTTAACTAAACCGTATTGGGCTTAAAGGGGGACAGTGACGATGAGCACGTTCAAAGAAGTCGAGAAGCTGCTAACCGCCATGACCCGGGCAGAAAAGGCTCAGTTGCTTCAGTGGGTGGTGCGCGATTTGGGTGACGCCTTTCCGGGCATTGACACTACGCCCGGCGTCTGTGGTGGCGAACCGTGCATCGTCCGTACTCGGATCCCAGTTTGGGTGCTGGCACAAGCCAGGCGGTTGGGAACCAGCGAAGCAGATTTGCTGCGGTGCTATCCAACTCTGCGCGCTGAAGACCTGACTAACGCCTGGGCCTACTTCCGTTCACATCAAGACGAGATCGAGCAGCAAATACGTGGGAACGAGGCAGCGTAGGACATGGCACGACTATACGCCAACGAGAATTTCCCTCTGCCAGTCGTCAAGGAACTGCGGCGGTTGGGTCACGACGTGCTGACCATCCATGAAACAGGCCAAGCCGGACAATCAGTACCTGATGAGAATGTACTGACCTTTGCCTCTGCTGATGACCGAGCCCTGGTGACTCTCAATCGCAAGCACTTCATACGCTTACACAAAGAACAACCGCAGCATGCCGGTATCGTTGTGTGCACTTTTGACCCGGACTTTGCAGGTCAAGCCCGCCGAATCCATGATGCTATCGAGTTCCAGACATCGCTCTCTGGACGCCTCATTCGCGTCAACCGGCCACCGCACTAAGGTGCTGCAGCGCATCAGCGTAGGGGGGATCTGTCGGCAGACCTCAGTGTGCCCGCTCGCCAATCTGCCAATGCACCAAACATGACCTACCAGCAAGCTCTCGACTTCATTTTTAGCTACACAGACTACGAGATGCTGGCCCGTTTCACCTACGACGCGGCTACTCTCGACTTGACTCGCATGGAACACCTGTTGGCGCTGCTGGGGAATCCGCACCGCCGCTTCCGTTCCGTGCACATCGCCGGCACCAAGGGCAAGGGCTCCACGGCGGCGATGTGCGATGCCATCCTGCGCGCCGCCGGCTTCCACACGGGGCTTTACACCTCGCCCCACCTGCACACCTTCCGCGAGCGCATCCGCGTGGATGGCCGGTTGCTGTCCCAGGAAGACCTGTTGGCGCTGGTGGAGCAATGCCGCCCGGCCATTGAGGCCGTGGAGGACATCACCACTTTCGAGATCATCACCGCCCTGGGCTTCCTGCACTTTGCCCAGCAGGAGGTGGAATGGGCGATCTTGGAAACGGGCCTGGGCGGCCGGCTCGACGCCACCAACATCGTTTCGCCGGATGTCACCGCCATCACCACCCTGAGCTACGACCATACCGAGCTCCTGGGCGATACGCTAGCGCTCATCGCCGGCGAGAAGGCCGGGATCATCAAGCCCGGCGTGCCGCTGGTCTGCGCACCGCAAGCGCCGGAGGCGATGCAGGTGATCGAAGACGTATGTCACCAGCGGCAGGCTGAACTGATCCTCGTCGGCAGGGATTGGCGCTGGGAAAGAACAGCGGGCGATTTGACCGGGCAGACGCTGCGCGTGCAGGAGCAAGCGGATGGCCATCACCCACCCGTCGTGTATGAAAACCTGCGCATCCCCTTGCTCGGTCAGCACCAACTGCTGAATGCCACGATGGCCGTGGCCCTGGCAGAGACGTTGCGCCGCCGCGGCGTGGCAATCCCCGAAGGGGCCATGGGCAACGGTTTGGCCCAGGTACGCTGGCCGGGTCGGCTAGAGGTATTGCAGCCGCACCCCTGCGTGGTGGTGGATGGCGCTCATAATCCTGATTCGGTGGCCAAGCTGGTGGCCGCGCTGGGCGAATGGTTCCCCCACGAGCGCATGGTGCTGGTCTTCGGCGCTTCCGAGGACAAGGACATCGAGGGCATGCTCAAAACACTGCTGCCGCTGAGCCATTGTGTGATCACCACGCAAGCCCGTCACCCCCGGGCCGCCGATCCGCACGAACTGGCTCAGATGATCGCCCCGCTGCTGCGAGCCGGCCAGTTCCTGGCCGTCAGCGAGAGCGTGGCCGGAGCCGTAGAACAAGCGCTGGCCTGGGCGCAGGCCGGGGATCTGGTCTGCGGAAGCGGTTCCATTTTCGTCGTCGGCGAGGTGCGGGAAGCGCTGGCCGACAGACTGCCGCCCGATGACTGGGCTCATGAAGCAGAGCCTGTGGGACATTGATGCAGAGAGAGCAAACTAACATGGATGAATGGTCTTTTTTGGATGGCCGACCAGGCTTCTCGCTCTTGGATTTGCTGGTTAACGATTCGCTGATGGGCGAGCAACGAGATGAAAGACAGGAAGCCCTGGCCGATATCGAGATTATGGAATATCCAGTGCTGCCCTTGCGCAACATGGTCGTCTTTCCGCAGATGGTCGCTCCCCTTTTCGTGGGCCGGGACCGTTCGGTGAAAGCGGTGGAAGCTGCCTCGGCCAGCGACGACTTGCTGCTGGTCGTCGCCCAGCGAGAGGATGAGATTCACGATCCTGGCGTGCACGACCTGTACTCTGTGGGCACCGAATTCATCATCGGCCGCGTGCTGCGCATGCCCGATGGCACGACCAACGTGCTGGGCCAGGGCCGGCAGCGTATGCAGATCGTGGACGTGGTGCACACCGAACCTTACATCCGGGTGCGGGCACTGCCCATCTTCGAGCCCAGCGTGAAGGCGGCGTCGGTGGAAGCGCTGATGCGGGCCGTGCTGGGGCTGTTCGAGCGCTGCGTGGAACTGTCTCCCTATCTGCCCGAGGAGGCCTACGTGGCGGCCATGAACATGGGCGAGCCGGGCGCGATGGCCGACCTGATCGCTTCGGCCTTGAACCTGAACGTGGAACAGCGACAGGAGCTGTTGGAAACCCTCGATCCCATCCTGCGACTGCAGCGGCTCAGCGTGCTCCTGGGCAAGGAGCTGGATGTCCTGGAACTGGAGAACCGCATCCATGCCCAGGTGCAACAGACCATGGACAAATCGCAGCGAGAGTACTTCCTGCGGGAGCAAATGCAGGCCATTCAGCAGGAGCTGGGAGAGTCAGACGCCCAAACGCAGGAGATCAACGAGCTGCAAGAGAAGATCGCCGCCGCCCGCATGCCGGAAGTCGCCCAGAAGAAAGCCGAAAAGGAGCTGGAACGGTTGGGCCTGATGCCGCCTGCCGCGCCGGAGGTAGGCATTATCCGCACGTACCTGGATTGGCTCATCGAACTGCCGTGGTACGAGACCACGGAAGACAACATGGACATCACCCATGCCGAGGAGATCCTGGAGGCGCATCACTACGGGCTGCCCAAGGCCAAGGAGCGTGTCCTGGAACACATGGCCGTGCGCAAGCTGGCCGCCGACAAGATGCGCACGCCCATCCTCTGTTTCGTGGGACCGCCAGGCACGGGCAAGACCTCCATGGGCCGCTCCATCGCCAAAGCGCTGGGTCGCAAGTTCGTCCGCGTCTCCCTGGGCGGCATCCGCGACGAGGCGGAAATCCGCGGCCACCGGCGCACCTACATCGGCGCCCTGCCGGGCCGCGTCCTTCAGACCATGCGCAATGCCGGCAGCATCAATCCCGTGTTCATGCTCGACGAGGTGGACAAAATCGGCATGGATTTCCGCGGCGACCCCTCGGCCGCCTTGCTAGAGGTGCTCGATCCGGAACAAAACCACGCCTTCTCCGACCACTACCTGGACGTGCCCTACGATCTCTCCAAGGTGCTCTTCATCACCACGGCCAACATCCTGGATACCATCCCGCCGGCCCTGGAAGACCGCATGGAGGTGATCCACTTCCCCGGCTACATCGAGGAAGAGAAGCGGGAGATCGCCAGGCGCTTCCTCATTCCCCGCCAGTTGGAGGAGCACGGGCTCTCCGCCCAGGGGCTGCGTTTCTCCGACCAGGCACTGCGGTTGATGATCCGCGAGTACACCTACGAGGCGGGGGTGCGCAACCTGGAGCGGGCCATTGCCAACATCTGCCGCAAGATCGCCCGCCGCGTGGCCGAGGAAAAACCGTCTCCCCAGCGCGTCACGGCGGAATCGCTGAGCAAGTACCTCGGCCCACCCCAGTTCACGCACGGGCTGGCCCAGGAAGAGGACGAAGTGGGCGTGGCTACCAGCGTCGCCTGGACAGAAGCAGGAGGCGACCTGGTCACCGTGGAAGTGGCGCTGATGGAGGGCAAAGGCAACCTGACGCTCACCGGCCAACTGGGCGAGATCATGCAGGAATCAGCGCAGGCGGCGCTGTCCTATGCCCGCTCCCGTGCCGAGGAGTACGACTTTGCCGATGTGGAGTTCGACAAGGTAGACATCCACATCCACCTGCCGGAAGGGGCCATCCCCAAGGACGGGCCCTCGGCGGGGGTGACCATGGCCACGGCGCTCATCTCCGCTCTCAGCGGGCTGCCGGTGCGCCGCGACGTGGGCATGACGGGGGAGATCACGCTGCGCGGGCGGGTGCTGCCCATCGGCGGGCTGAAGGAGAAGTTGTTGGCCGCTCACCGGGCCGGGCTGAAGACCGTCCTCCTGCCCAAGAAAAACGAGAAAGACCTGGTGGACATCCCCCGTCGGGTCAAGCGGGACCTCAACCTGGTGCTCGTGGAGCGCATGGAGGAGATCCTGGCGCAGGCGTTGGTGGATAAAGCATCGTCCACGTAGAAGGCAGGTATGTTGTGATGGAAACCCTCCGCAACCTGATTCTCATACTCATCGTGCTGGCCATCATCGTGCTTGTGGTGATGTTCGCCCTGGGGCGCTGCACGCCGCAGCAGCAGGGGCTGGAACTGCCACTGAACCTGGTCAACATCATCCCCGAGGCATGGGAGCCGCAAGACAAAGAGTTGCCCACCGTGGACATTGACGGAGATGAAGAGCAGGAATGGCTGCTCATCTACCGCTATGACTCGGCGCAAGAGGGGCGCGGCCCGATAGGGGGCGTGATCTACGATGCCCAGGTGGACATCTCACCGCATCAGTTGGGAGTGCCTATCCCCTACCGCTCAGCTTTCCTCGTGCCCTACAAGTTGCTGCCCGATACCCATCTGGGAAAAGGACAGGGCTACTTGGCCGACAGCCAGGTAGATGCACCTGAGCAGGTGGACAGCGACGGAGATGGCAACGTAGACGAGCTGGTCATCAGGGGCTATGGCCGTGATCCTGCCATCACCAGGCTTTCGATTTTCCGTTGGGAAGGCAAAGATAAGGGCTATTCGGTGCAGCACTTCCAGGGCAGCGGCGGCATCACGACCTCGGGCGACGATAGAAACGGTGTCATCGAAAAAGTCACCGTTCTTGATCGGCTGTACGAGCGCAGCCAGCTTTGCCGCGAACGGATCCACACGCGCCAGGGCGACGGCAGTTACCAGTCCGGCGACAGCTCACTGGTGTTCTGCTATGGCACACCGGAACATCCCTTCTATCCCGAAGGAGTTGTGCTTACCTTTTTCCTCTCTTCGCAGCAAGAGCGGCAAGCGGAGGTCATGAAGCCCGACGACGAGCCGGGCTTGATGACACCCAACGGACGCCGCGAGGCCCGTGATCTGGGCCTTCATCAGGTTGGATCGTTTCGTGTGCTGCAATTCACCTATCCAGGCGTCGCTCCCCCTTCCGGTGAACCAGCCACCGAAGTGAATGAGGAATTGCGGGGAATGGAACAGGTGCAAGTGTGGACGGACGTGGTAGGGGATGGCGAGCAGCGTACCTATTGCTGGCGCGTGGTCAACACGTCGTCGCAAAAGGTGAACGAGGATACTGTGTGGCGTATTGATGGAGTGTGCCGAAGCTGAGAGACAGCCAACGTCCAGCCAGTTTCAACACCAGGCCCCAACGGATGACACATCCGCTGGGGCTTTTGCCTGTTCCGGCCCAGGGCGTAGGGGCAGGCCTTGCGCCTGCCCAAGCCAAGAGTGACTGCAGGAGTCGCCCCTACCCCAGGACAACCAAAGGTATGGGTACGAAGACTAAGACAAAAACGGCCAGCATCAAGCAGGCCAAGACTTTTCGAGGCGGATCGAGTTCGGTGATGTCGTCCAGGGGAGCGGCGTGCACTCGCCCGAAAATGAGGATGAGCACCACGAGCAGCGACCAACTGAGTTGCCCGTACAGGAAATAGTTCAAGATATCCAGTCCGGCCAGGAGGCCGATGATGACCCCGGTCAGCCACCTTGCCCGCTTGCCCAGCAGGGTGTAGATGATGTGTCCGCCGTCGAGCTGGCCGGCGGGGATGAGGTTCAGGCCAGTGACGAAGAGTCCGGCCCAGCCGGCGAAGGCCAGCGGGTGCAGCCAGACGTCCTCGCCGCCGCCGGGCAGGAAACGGCCAAAGACCAGCATCTTCAGGGCGATGTAAAGCAGCGAATTGCCCTCCTTGAAGACGATCATCCCCTCCGGCGCCTGCAAGACCTCGGGCCGGATCTCCGACAGGGAGAGGCCGAGGATGAGAACGGGGATGGCCACGGCCAGACCGGCCAGCGGCCCGGCTGCAGCCATGGCCAGCAAGCGGCGGCGATTGACGGCTGGGCCTTTCATGCGAATGAAGGCGCCCATGGTGCCGAAGATGGTCAAAGGCATGGGGATGAAGTAGGGCAGGCTCATGGGCACGCCCAGGCTGCGCCCGACGAAGTAATGACCCAGTTCGTGCGCCAGCAGGATGCCCATCAACCCGGCGGCGAAAGGCCATCCGGCCAGCAGGTTGGGCCGGGCGGTGACGTCCTCCACTCCGAAGCCCATGCCGGTGTACAGCACCGCCACCACCGTGGCCAGCAACAGCACGCCGGCCACCCACGGACGGGCCTTGGCCTCGGGCAGCGAGCCGCGCACAGCCCGGATCACGTCGGTATCATCCTCACGGCGGAAGAGCGTGGTGAAACCCAGCGCCCCCAGCCGCGAGGCCACGAGTTCGTAAGCCTGCTCGGAGGCAACCAGCAAACGGCCACGCAACCGCACCATGAACGGTGTTTCCTGTTCCACGGTCACGTCCCGCGTGGCGAAAACGTCGGCCACGTCGGCCTGCGTTTGAGCAAGAAGCTCAGGTACGGAAAGGTCTGGCATCGCTATTCCTCCAACAGTCCCCAGTCCTTAGTCCGGGGTCAAAAAGGGATCCAGGCTTAAGGCTGGCATGACTTCGGACTATGGACCGAGGACTACGGACTACTAAAACTCGATCTTGCGGTGTCGCATGGCCACGCTCTGGGCCAGGCCCAGCCCCAGCAAGAGCGTGACCAGCGAACTGCCCCCGTGGCTGACGAAGGGCAAGGGAATGCCGGTCACCGGCAACAGATTCAGATTCATGCCGACGTTGATCACGCTCTGCACGAAGATGACCGTCGCTACACCCACCACGATCAGGCGGCCGAAGCTATCCCGCGCCATCTCGGCGATGCGCAGCAGCCGCCAGAGCATGATCAGCAGCAGCAGCAACAGGATCAGCGCGCCGACGAAGCCCAGCTCTTCGGCGAGAACGGAGAAGATGAAGTCGGCGTGGCTCACGCGCAGGAACTGGAGTTGGCTCTGGCTGCCGCGGAAAAGCCCCTGGCCCAGCCAGCCCCCGGAGCCGATGCTGATCAGCGCCTGCTCGATGTTGTAGCTGGCCGCTGGATCACTCTGCGGGTTGAGGAAGAGCAGCACCCGCTCCTGCATGTACTCTTTCAGGGAAAACCAGAGCAAGGGGGCGCCAGCAGCGCCGGCCAAACCGAACACCAAAACGTGCAGCCAGCGCAGGCCGCTCATGAAGATCATCACCGCTCCCACGGCGAGGAGCACGATAGCACCGCTCAGATGCGGCTGCAGGTACGTCAGCACCACCGGGGGGATCAGAATGGCGATGGCTACCAGCACATAGCGCCACCGGCCTATCTTCTCCTCGTGATCGCCCAGGAAGCGGGCCAAGACAACGATGGTAAGCACCTTGGCCAGCTCCGAGGGCTGGATGGAAAGTCCGATGTCAATCCAGCGCTGGGCACCCACCAACACCTGCCCGGTCACGAACACCGCCACCAGAACGCCCAGTGTGATGAGGTACAGGACCAGGCTCAGGCTGCTCAGCAGGCGGTAATCAATGGCCGCCGTCAAGATCATCAGCGCCAGACCCACCACAGCGTAGATGATCTGTCGCTGTGTCAGCACGGCAAGCTCCGGCGTGCTGGAAGTGGCGCTGTAGATCATCACAATGCCCAGGCTGATCAGCAGCACGGTGACGACGAGCAACACGACGTCGAAGTGACGCCAATATCTACGGGCCATGGCTCGCCTCGTCTGGCACAACGGCTCCGGCATCCTCTGCCATCAGTGTCGGCATCTCCTCAGCCTCCGCAGCCTCTCCTCTCTCCTGCAGATCGAAATACGCTCGCAGGATCTCGGCAGCCACCGGCACAGCGGCTGTTGAGCCTTCGCCGCCCTCCTCAATGAGAACCAGCAATACGATCTCCGGGTCCTCGTAGGGAGCGAAAGCGGTGAACCAGGCGTGGGTGGGGAGATGGCCCTGGGCGTCGCGGTCGGGCCAGCCATCCTGGTTGCGGTCAATGAAAAACTCTGCCGTGCCCGTCTTGCCGGCCACGGTGACGTCGGGCAACCGCGCCCCGGTTGCTGTGCCATGCTCCCAGTTCACGGCCTGATACATGCCCTCCCGCACCACGGCCAGATGCTCGCGAGCAATGGGCAGCTCGCGGATCAGTTCCGGAGCGAAGGGGCGCAGCACCTCTCCATCCGCACGGGTGATCTGATAGACCAACTGGGGACGATAGAGATAGCCGCCATTGGCCACCGCCGCCGTGGCGTTGAGCATCTGCAACGGCGTGGACAGGATATAGCCCTGGCCAATGGCCACGTTGTAGGTATCGCCGGTGACCCAACTCTCGCCGTAGGTCTGCCGTTTCCATTTGGCATCGGGCACCAGGCCGGCATTCTCAGCCGGCAGGTCAATGCCGGTACGGTGACCCAGACCGAAGAGTTGCGCGTACTGGTCGAGCATGTCCAACCCCAGGCCCTCGAACTTTCTGTAGCCACCGGACAGTTGATAGAAATAAACGTCGCACGATTCGGCGATCGCCGTCACCAGGTTGATGCGCCCGTGACCATATCCGAACTTGTGCACCCAACAGTAGAACCCCTGGTCTTGTCGCCGGTCCCAGGGATAGTACCGGTTGGGCAGCCAGATCACGCCGTCGTTGGCCCCATCCAATTCCTGACTGTCTCCCAGAAGGGTGCGCGGGGTGATCACACTTTCCTGCAGCGCGGCGGCGGCCGGAATGATCTTGAAGATGGAACCAGGAGGATAGATGCCGCTAATGACGTGATTCACCAGCGGGCGGTCGGGATCCTGCGATAGCTCCGCATAAGCCGCGACAGAGATCCCCTCGGCAAAGAGGTTATTGTCGTAGCTGGGCAGGCTGACCAGGGCCAGCACCGCCCCGTTCCGGGGATCCATGGCCACGGCCACGCCCCCGCGGCGGTATGCCGCCTGCAAGCCACGGTACAGCGCTTCCTCCACCGCTTGCTGCAACTGCAGGTCAATGGTCAGCACCAGGTTGCGGCCCGGAACCGGTGACCGTGGCTCGCCGATGGTGCGCACCTCACGACCATGCACGTCCACCACGATCGGCCTGTAGCCGGCCTGCCCCCGCAGCTCGTCTTCGAACGTCGTTTCCAGTCCAGCCAGTCCGACCCGTTCCGCCGGGCGGTACCCACGCTCGACATACACATCCACAGACTCGCTGGGAATCGGCCCCGTATAGCCGATGACGTGAGCGGTCAGCGAGCCGCTGGGGTATTCCCGGCGGGGTTGCACCTGAACCTGCACGCCGGGAAGATTGGGGCTTTCTTCCTGGATGAGCAAGGCAGTCTCACGGGGGATGTTATCGCTCACGAGCACGGGCCGGAAGCTGCTTTCCCGCGCGCCCGCCGCAACCTCGGCCTCGATTTCGGCGAGCAGGAGAGGCGTCTCCGCCTTGGGCGTTGCCGCAGCAGCGGGGACCGCCGCGGCCTCTTCGGATGTGTTCTCCACCTCTTCCGCAGCAGGCAGCTTCTCCAGCAAATACTTCAGACGCCGCAGCACGCCTGTTTGCTCCGCTTCCTCGTCGGGCAAGTCTTCGGGCACCACCACCACCTGGTAGCGGGGGCGGTTGCGGGCCAGGATGTGCCCCTGCCGGTCGTAAATCACCCCCCGTGGCGCCTCCTGGGACACGACGCGGAAGCGGTTGTTGTTGGCCCTCCAGCGGAAGTCATCTCCCTGCACGATCTGCAGACGCCAAAGCTGCGCCACCAGCGTGATGAAAGCCAGCACAACGACGATGCGCAGGGACAGCAGGCGCGACAGAGCCCGCCATGGCCGTCGGGAGTTCACCATTCCAGCGCCTCCCGCCCCGTCCGGCGATGCAGCCACTGGAGCAGCGCATAGATCGGTATGATCAGCAAGCCATTGAATATCATCGAGGGAAGCATCACCCGCAATAACGTGTCCAGCCAGTAGACGGAGTGGCCCGTGATGTACAGAAGGCCAAGATAGAGAAAGCCGTGGATCGGCGTGGCCGCCAGGGCAACCACAACAGGCAAAACAATGCGGCCGCGAGTGATGGTCGTCTCTCCCAAGCCTGAAAGGAAGCTGATGGCAACCAGCACCAGGGCGGACAGGCCAAAAGGCCCGCCGGAAAACAGATCCAGACAAAGCCCCCCGGCGAAGCCCCACACGACACCTTCTCGCATCCCGCGCAGCACCGTCCAGGACACCACAGTCAGGAGCATCAGGTCGGGCCTGGCTCCCAGGATGACCACGTGTGGAGCCACGGTGGCCTGCAGCAGCGCAACCACAGCCAGCAGCGGGATGTAGAGATAAGGGCTGATGACAAACCTCCTCATTCAGTCCACAGTCCACAGTCCGCAGTCCTTAGGTCTCCAGTCCAATCCGGCTCGGGACTGGGGACTAAAGGACTGAGGACTGGCGACTAAGTGCTCAGGGGCCGATGATCTCCTCCGCTCCCCGCGGCAGGTTCCGCAGGTCTGCAAAAGGCACGAAGTTGGTGATCACCAGCACCTGCTCCAGGTTGCGAAAGTCAACGGTGGGACGCACGCCGGCCTGTTGGAACATCTCGTAGTCCTGCTGGTACACCTTGCTGATCTGGCCCATGACCAGGCCCTTAGGAAAGGCGCCGCCCATCCCCGAGGTGATGACGATCTCCCCCTCGTGAACCTCAACATCATGGGGGATCTGATCCAGCAGCAGCCCCCCACCGGCCACTCCCCGCACGACGCCCATGGCCCGGGAACTCTGGATCAGAGCGGTGACCGCGCTGTTGGCGTCGGTGATCAGCAACACCTCCGAGGTCGTATCGTGCACTGCGGTGATGCGCCCCACCAGCCCCCGCTCGGTCACCACCGGCATGCCCGACGTGATCCCATCCCTCTCCCCCAGATCAATCACGATGAAGTCGAGGTAGATGCTGGGATCGTGCCCGATCACGCGGGCAATCACCTCTCCGCCGCGGTAATCGTAGGTGGGATTGGTCCTGGAAAAGTCCAACAGGCGGCGCAGGCGCTCGTTCTCCGCCTCCGCCTCCTCGAGTTGCACGTTTTCGATGGTCAGGGCGTCGTTTTCCTGGCGCAGGCGGGCGTTTTCCTGGCGCAGGGTGCGCAAGTCGCGGATGGTCTGCAAGGCATCGCCAATCGTGTGGGCCAGGGTGCTGAAGCGGCGTTGGACAGGGGTAATCAGGCGGAGAACGACGTCCTCCACCGGCTGCAGATAGCCGACTTCTTGTAGGACGATGGCCAAGACAGTGAAGGCTATGAGGAGCAAAGGTACAACCCGGCTCTTGTGCAGACCTTCCATGGCTTACCGCATCGGGCCTCTCCGCTGCATGTCGGTCAGCACTTTGTGCAACGTGTCCAGCTCTTCCAGGATCATCCCCGCGCCCAGGGCGACACAGGTCATGGGATCGTTGGCGACGCGCACCTTCATCTTCGTCTCTTCGCTCAGCCGCTGGTCTATGCCCCGCAGGAGCGCTCCCCCGCCGGTGAGGACAATGCCCTCCTCCATCAAGTCGGCGATCAATTCGGGCGGGGTTTCGTCAATGGTATTGCGCACCGTCTCCACGATGGTGCTCACGGGACTGCTCAGAGCCTCCCGCAACTCCACGCTGCTGACCTCCACCCCCTCGGGCAGACCGGTGATGAGATTGCGGCCCCGCAGCGTGACCGTCAGCTCCTCCTCCAGCGGATAGGCGGAGCCGGCCGCGATCTTGGCCTGTTCCGCCGTGCGCTCGCCGATGAGCAGGTTGTACTTCTGGCGGGCATAGTTGATGATGCTTTCGTTCATCTCGTCGCCGGCGACGCGCAGCGAGCGGGAGACGACGATGCCGCCCAGGGAGATGACCGCCACTTCCGTGGTGCCGCCGCCGATGTCCACGACCATGCTGCCCGTGGAATCGGTGATGGGCAGGCCGGCGCCGATGGCCGCCGCCATGGGCTGCTCCACCAGGTAGGCCTCCCGTGCCCCGGCGCTGATGGAGGCATCGTGCACCGCCCGCTTCTCCACCTCGGTCACGCCGCTGGGGATGCCCACCACCACCCGCGGGCGGGGCACGCGCATCACCATGCGCTCGTGCACCTTGTGGATGAAGTAGTGCAGCATCTTCTCGGTGACGTCGAAGTCGGAGATGACGCCATCCCGCAGCGGACGGATGGCCATGATGTTGGCCGGCGTGCGACCGACCATCTCCTTGGCCTCGGCGCCAATCGCCAGCACCTTCTTCGTCTTCGTTTCGATGGCCACCACGGAGGGCTCGTTGATGACGATGCCTTTGCGTCGCACGTAGACCAGAGTGTTGGCCGTTCCCAGATCAATGCCGACATCCAGGGAAAAGAGCCCCAGGAACCAGTTGAGAGGGCTGACCACGTGTTTTCTCCTCGACAATCAATGATGTGTGACCAGGGGAACGTTCCTGCCCCCCTATCACCGCGCATTATACCACAAGTTGTCCCATAGGGAAAACGAGTGGTATAATGTTGCAAGTTGGAGAATAGAGGTTGGAAGCTGGAGAACGGAGGTTGGAGGATGGAGGGCGGGAAGCTGCTGAGCAGGGTGCGACAGGCTGTGGAGCGATACCACCTGTTGGCCTCTGGCGAGCGGGTCGTGGTGGGGGTTTCGGGCGGCCCCGATTCCCTCTGCCTGCTGCACGTCTTGCGCCAGTTGCAGCCCCAATACGATCTGCAGCTTCACGTGGCCCACCTCCATCATGGCATCCGCGGCGCCGAAGCGGACGCCGACGCCGCCTTCGTGGCCGAGACGGCCTCAGCCTGGGGACTGGACTGCACCGTGGAGCGGGCGGATGTGCCCGCCCTGGCCGCGCCGCCCGGCGTCGCCCCGGAAGAGGCGGCGCGCCAGGCTCGCTACGGGTTCCTGGCGCGCGTCGCCCGGCGCGTCGGCGCCCGCACCATCGCCGTGGGGCACAACGCCGACGACCAGGCGGAGACCGTGCTCATGCACTGGCTGCGCGGCGCGGGCTTGGCCGGCCTGCGGGGCATGCTGCCCATGACGCCGCTGGACACGCTGCGGCTGGCCCTGCTGCCGCCTGATGAGCGGCCCGATACCCGCGGGCTGCGGCTGGTGCGCCCCCTGCTGGAAGTCCCGCGCACCGAGATCGAGGCCTACTGCCAGGAGCATGGCCTGCAGCCCCGCTTCGACCGCTCCAATCTGGACACCACCTTCTACCGCAACCGGCTGCGCCACGAGCTCCTGCCCCTGCTGGAAACGTACAACCCCCAGGTGCGAGACGTCCTGCGCCGCTCGGCCGCGGTGATCGCCGACGATCACGCCCTGCTACGAGTCCAGCTTGAGCAAGCCTGGGCGCGCACGGTCGTCGCCGAAGGGGAAGGGGTTATCGAGTTCGATCTGGTGGCCTGGCGGGCGTTGCCCCGCAGCCTGCAACGGGCCACGCTGCGGGAGGCGGTGCACCGCTTGCGGCGCAGCCTGCGCAACATCAACTGGGTGCACATCGAGAACGGGCTGTGGCTGGCGCGGGAGAAGTCCACCGGCGCCCAGGCCACGCTGCCGCAAGGTCTGCTGCTCACCCTCGGCTACGATCGGCTGCTCGTCGCCGAGGAGGGGTACGATCCGCCGCCGCCCGATCTGCCGCTGCTGCACGCGGCGCGGCTGGCGCTGCCCGTGCCCGGCCTGGTCACCTTGCCGGACACGGCCTGGCAAGTGGAGACAACGCTGCTGCCGCCGGCCGCGCTGCCGGCGGACTGGGAGGAGAATGCCGACCGCTGGCAGGTCTTCCTGGACGCCGACGCGGTGGGGTCGGAACCGATCCTGCGGCTGCGGCAACCGGGCGACCGCTTGCAGCCGCTGGGCATGGGCGGGCGGAGCGTCGCCCTCGCCGCCTTCATGATCAACGTCAAGCTGCCGCGGGAACTGCGCGACCACTGGCCGCTGCTGGTGGGCCGGTCAGGCATCGCCTGGGTGGTGGGCTACCGACAGGACGAGCGGACGCGAGTTACTGCAGCCACGCGACAGGTGTTGCACGTGCGTTTCCGCCGTTCTCGCTGAGGAGAAAGACATGACCAGAGTATTCCTGAGAGCCGGCAAAGAGAGACCTGTCCGGCTGCGCCATCCCTGGCTGTTCTCCGGTGCCCTGGGGCGCATCGAAACCGAAGCGTCTGATGGCGACGTGGTGGACGTGGTCAGCGCCGGCGGCGAGTGGTTGGCTCGCGGCTATCTCAACCGCAGCTCGCAGATCACCGTGCGGCTGCTCACCTGGGACACCGAGGAGCAGATTGACCGCGACTTCTGGCGGCGGCGGCTGCAACGGGCCATCGCCGGCCGCGCCGCGCTGGCCGCCGATCCCCAGACCACGGCCTACCGGCTGGTGCACGCCGAAAGCGATGGGCTGCCCGGCCTGGTGGTGGACCGCTACGGCGACTGGCTGGTGGCGCAATTCCTGACCCTGGGCATCGAACGCCAGAAGGAAGCCCTCGTCGAGCTGCTGATGGAGCTGGCAGAACCACAGGGCATCATCGAACGCAGCGACGTGGCCGTGCGGCGCAAGGAGGGACTGGAGCGGCGCAGCGGCCTGTTGGCCGGCGACGCGCCACCGCCCCTGGTGGAAGTGCAAGAGCACGGCCATCGCTTTGCCGTAGACATCGTCGCAGGGCAAAAGACCGGCTTCTACCTGGATCAGCGGCAAAACCGGCAGCGGGTGGCCGCCTATGCGGCGGGGCGGGAAACGCTCAACGCCTTTGCCTACACGGGCGCTTTCGCCGTCTACGCGCTGGCCGCCGGCGCCAGGCACGTGACCAACGTCGAGAGCTCCTACGAGGCGCTGGAGTTGGCCGAGCACAACCTGGCCCTCAATGGCTTCGACCCCGACCAGCAGGCGGAGCAGATCGCCGGCAACGTGTTCGAGGTGCTGCGGGGCTTCCGCGACGCCGGACGGCAGTTCGATCTGGCCATCCTCGACCCGCCCAGATTCGCCGAGACCAGGGGACAGGTGGAGGCGGCCACCCGCGGCTACAAGGACATCAACCTGCTGGCCCTGCAGCTTCTGCGTCCGGGAGGGATTCTGGCCACCTTCTCCTGCTCCGGCCTGGTCTCGGAGGATCTGTTCCAGAAGGTCGTCTTTGGGGCCAGCGTGGATGCGGGGCGGGACGTGCAGATTCTGGAGCGGCTGAGCCAGCCGCCCGACCACCCCGTTCTGCTTGCCTTCCCCGAAGGCGCATATCTCAAGGGCTTCATCTGCCGTGTCTGGTGATGCTGCCGGCTTGCCCAGACCGCTAGAGTGATGTACAATATCTTGAACGATGAGCATGTGGAGAGGTGCATTCTATGAAAGTCTATGATTATAAGGTCATTGTCGAGCCGGATGAAGAGGCTGGAGGATACGTGGTCTCCTGTCCTGCCCTTGAGGGCTGCTACAGCCAGGGGGAGACGATCGAAGAGGCATTAGACAATATCAGAGAGGCAATTCTGCTGTGCCTTGAAGATCTACAGGAGCAGGCCATGCCTTTGCCAGATGCTTCAAAGATGCTCATTGGCAGTGTAGCAGTGGCAGTATGAGCACCAAACTACCTCTTGTCTCTGGGCAACAAGCGATACGCGCCAGCACTGCACTCTCTTAGCCTCAATACGGTTTAGTTAAGAGGGAGTTGCACTCCCGACGACGGCAGTACAACTGCCTCAGAACCCTTATCTG
>JACKQG010001056.1_pt1 | contig 38738 bp, 28 predicted proteins | sample 8237621 | NCBI WGS metagenome assembly JACKQG01 (sample SAMN15677084, study PRJNA649215) | marine metagenome | biome: marine; feature: Black Sea; material: saline water; isolation source: suspended particulate matter (SPM) from the Black Sea western gyre | collected 2013-06-09/2013-06-10 | depth... | reverse complement strand
CCCGGTTCCACATTCCCTGAAAAACTTCAGTTGAACCTGTAAAGTGAATTCCTGCCAAATGGGGGCTGTCCATTACTGGGTCACCAACTTCAGCGCCAGAACCAGGGAGAAAGTTAATTACACCATCTGGTAATCCAGCTTCCTGAAGAAGCTTCATTATAAAATACCCTGAATAAACGGATGAGGATGCGGGCTTCCAAAGTGCTACATTTCCCATGAGGGCAGGTGCAGAAGGAAGATTGCCAGCTATTGATGTGAAATTAAAGGGAGATACCGCAAATACAAATCCTTCTAATGCTCGATATTCCAGGGAGTTATGCATACCATCTGGTGAAATAAGGGGCTGATTATTACAAATATCTTCTGCAAACTGGCAGTTGAAATTGAAAAAGTCTATGAGTTCACAGGCAGCGTCAATTTCGGCTTGAAAAACATTTTTACTCTGGCTGAGCATTGTGGCAGCATTGATAGTATCCCGCCAGGAGCCTGCTAATAATTCTGCAGCTCTGCGAAATATAATTGTTCTCTCTTGCAAAGGGGTATTAGACCATGAGTACCAGGCATCCAAAGCTGTATCAATGGCTTTCCGAACTTCCACCGCACCGGCTTTATGGAAATCAGCTAGGATATCATGATGATCATGAGGTTTTCGGCATTGTCCTGTGTTGCCTGTAAAAATTTCTTTACCACCAATGATAATAGGGATATCATAGGACTCATTCTCCATTTCTGCTAATTTGGATTTAAGACTGATACTTTCTGGAGAACCGAGAGTGTATTCTCGAACCGGTTCGTTTACAGCAGAGGGTATATCAATAGTAATTTCTTCCATGGTTTAATTCCGTTTTAAGATAAATAAAGTTTTTGATGGAAATGCCCCGATTTTGGAGCCTGAAAATTTACTTTGTATGGGTTTTGGAGAACAAGAAATTAGTTGGAGTTTGATGTAATGAGTTGCAAAGATACACACTATCCTTTCCCTCATGCGGCGGACAAGCATTAATAATTCGTAAATAACCATTATAACCTTTCTGTTGTTCTCATTTAAATATTCGTTTTAATCTTTCCCTATGAAAACCAACCGAAATGACAGCTGTCCATGCGACAGTGGAAAAAAATATAAGAATTGTTGTGAACAGAAACGGTTTCAGTCCGGGGATGAAAACCGGATGACTCGCTGGTTTGTATCAGCCGCTGTGGGACTTTTTCTGGCTGTATTTGTATGGGGTGTTATTGAATTTTTTGCCACAGACCATCCTGAGATGGAAGCCTATAAATGTGATAACCCAAGTTGCGGAAAAATTCATTACCGACCCATAACAGATAATAATTAAGTCTTCCGCCGGAATTTGCGGTTAGTAGCCGAAAAATATTTTTGACGGAGTAGAAAAAACCAAACTTTATTGAGTTAATTGCTACAATAATTATAGGAATATTGATTAATTCTTATGTCCCCAATGTCACCAACTCAATTACAATATTTAATAAAAGCATTGTTTATTTTCTAATCTTATATTAAGATATGAGTACAGATATTTCAAATTAATATAAAGGATAGGCTATGGAACATATACCAGTTGTAAAAAATTATATGACCACTCGACTTATAACCCTTACCAGGGAAATGGATGTATATTTTGCTATTGGTCTTCTTCTGAAAAATAGGATTTCAGGAGCACCCGTTATAGATGATGATTTTAATGTAGTTGGAATTTTATCTGAAAAAGATTGTCTGCGCATATTTGCAAATGGATCTTTTTACGATATGCCAGGTGGTCCTGTTTCCAAGTTTATGACAGAGGTGGTTTCAACCGTGAAGCCCAATAGCGATTTGTTTTCGGTGGCAGATGTTTTTCTCCAACATAATTTCCGGCGTATGCCCGTTGTTGAAGGAAAGAAACTGGTGGGACAAATCAGCCGCAGAGATGTGCTGAGAGCCATACAGGAAAGCACCAGCTATAATGTGGATAATAAAGAAATAAATGGCTACATCACCCAGGAAATGAAAGGCTCTCTCTCTAAATAACAAGTTGCCAATATTAATTGACCAATGACAAATGACCTCATTTTCTACATTGCTTTAGCACTCATGTTCACCCATCAGTTTGATGCCATGCGCTGCCATGAATGGCGAATGATTCCACCCCTGTCTGGAATGAGGGATAGTACATCCCAGCGAATTTTCATTATGACTCATTTCCCAGTATTGGTACTCATTTTCTGGATATTCGCCAAAGGGAGTGACAGTACCATTTATAACTTTCAACTCATTACAGATATTGTCCTGGCAGGACATATAGGAAAGCATATTGTACTTAATTCCCATATAAAAAATGAATTTAGAGATACCCTTTCCCAAATTATAATTCTCTCTGTTTCAGTTTTTGCTTCGATGCATTTAATTCTGCTGTTGGAAATTATTTCTTTATAAAAATGGTAGGGGATGGCTTTCCCATCCCATTGACAACCGGGCAAGGAAACCTTGCCCCTACTGGTAAAATTCAACTTTATATAATACATAACCGTTAGGGGTGAATTCAATTCGTCCCAATTGACAAGGACAGAATGAAAACCCTACCCCTAGTAACATCATAATTGGTGAAAGTATCATCTTCAATAAATGACGGGAAGGGCAATTTTGCCCCTACAATTTCATCTGTGTGAATCTTAGGTTAATATTCATTCGAGAGAATTCGTGACCATTTATGATTAATTAAAACATTATTCCATTGTTCAGTCCCGCTGAAACAGGGTAAAATTTCCTCTTAGAATTTCACCAATTCTTTACTTAATTCATGACATCACCAAAACGCTTATTTCTCATTGACGGAATGGCTCAAATCTATCGAGCCCATTTTGCCATGATTAAAAATCCACTCATAACCAAAGATGGCCGTCATACCTCTGCCATTTTTGGATTTATGAATTCACTCTTCAAACTTTTGCGAGATGAAAATCCCGATTATATTGCGGTGGTTCTGGACTGTAAAGAACCCACCTTTCGCCACAAACTTTATACCGAATATAAAGCCACACGTGAAAAAATGCCGGAGGAATTAGTAGAGCAGTTAGAACCCCTCTATGAGGTAATATCCCATACCAATATACCAATATTAAAAAAACCAGGATTTGAAGCAGACGATATAATTGGAACACTGGTGAAAAAAGCGGAACAGGCAGGGCTAATTACCTATATGGTTACTGGTGATAAGGATATGATGCAGCTGGTTTCTGAGACTACTTTTATGTATGCTCCTGGTAACCGCTTTAAACCCACTACCATTTATGATAAAATAAAGGTTGAAGAGAAATGGGGGGTAGGTCCTGATGGTATTATTGATATGCTGGCATTGGTGGGGGATACCTCTGATAATGTTCCTGGAGTGGATGGTGTAGGACCTAAAACTGCCAAGAAACTGCTGGATAAATACAAGGATATCGAAACCATTCTGGAGCATGCCAATGAAGCCAAAAATAAACGTGTGCGTGAGGGGCTGCAAAATGGGAAGGATTTGGTTCATCTTTCCCGGGAGCTGGTTACTATTCACTGTGATGTGCCAGTGGAATTTCACGTGGAAGAACTCATTCGCAAAGATATGGATGGAGAAGCACTATCCCATGACTTCCAGGATTTAGAAATGTATTCCCTAATTACTCAGGTGGAGGCCATAAACGGTAAGGGTGTCGTTGCTTTAGAACAGCCTGATAAAAATTACCAGACTATTTTAACCCAAACTGATTTAGATTCGTTAATTACCACAATTTCTACTGCAGAATTAATTTCATTCGATTTGGAAACAACCTCCGTTACACCTCTTGAAGCAGATATCGTTGGGCTGTCATTTTCAGTAAAAACAAATGAGGGCTATTATATTCCAGTAGAATACCCCGAAATAAATTCCAAGCCCGGATTAACACTGGATGCAGTTTTAGAAAAACTCAATCCCATATTTGAAAATGATAATAATCGCTTCTGTGGACAGAATATTAAATATGATGCCTTGGTTCTCAGCCGTTATGGTATTCATATTTCGAATATAGTATTTGACACAATGATTGCCGAGTATATGCTCCATCCGGAGAAAAACTCATATAAAATGGATTACCTCTCCATTGATTATTTGAATTATCGAATGGTTCCCATTGATGATCTTATTGGTACGGGGTTGCATAAGAATTCCATGGCAGAGGTGCCCCTAGAGGATATTTCCTTTTACGCCAGTGAAGATGCAGATATTGCATTTCAGCTTACCAGAATATTAAAAGATAAATTAGAAGAAGAAAGTTTATATAGGCCATATAATGATATTGAAATTCCATTAATACCAGTGCTCACTACCATTGAGAAAAATGGAGTGTATTTGAATTTAGATTTTCTTTCCGAACTTTCGAGGAAATTTGGGGAAGGGTTAGAAAAGCTCACGGAAAAAATTCATCAAATGGCTGGACGAGAATTTAATATTAATTCCCCGAAACAGTTGGGTGAAATATTATTTGATGAGCTGGAATTGAAGCCCATCCGAAAGCGCAGTACAGCAGTGGAGGTGCTGGAGGTTCTGAAAAATTATCATCCATTACCTGAAGAAGTATTGAAATATCGTCATTTAGCAAAATTGAAAAACACATACGTGGATGCTATACCCAATTATGTTAATAAAGAGACAGGAAGAGTGCACACATCTCTCAATCAAACCATAGCTGCTACGGGACGGCTATCCAGCACATCTCCGAATTTTCAGAATATCCCCATTCGTACTGATACAGGGAGGGAAGTCCGTAAAGCGTTTACAGCTCAGAAATCTGATTGGGTGATTTTATCAGCGGATTATTCCCAGGTAGAACTGCGCATTATGGCTCATTATTCCCAGGAACAAGAACTCATAAAGGCTTTTGAGGAAGATTCAGATATTCACAGAAGAACAGCCGCATTGGTAAATGGTATTACCGAAGCAGAAGTAACCCCGGACCAAAGGAGATCTGCTAAGGTGGTTAATTTTGGTATTATGTATGGAGCTGGACCCTATCGTATGAGCCAGGAGTTAGGCATTTCCATGGCGGATGCCAAAATTTTGATTGACAACTATTTTGATTCTTATCCGGGTATCCGGAAATATATGGATGAAACGCTGGCTCTGGCACGAGAAAAAGGCTATGTAGAAACATTGTATAAGCGTCGCCGAAAAACAGAAAACCTGAACGCCACCAATCGCAATATAGTACAAGCAGAAGAACGGGTAGCTATCAATATGCCCATTCAAGGTACAGCCGCGGATATAATTAAAATTGCCATGATCAACATTCATAAACGCATGGAAAATGAAAACTTTCAAAGCAAAATGATTCTCCAGATTCATGATGAACTTTTATTTGAATGTCCACAAGCTGAAGTTGAAAAATTAGCAGCCATGGTAGTTGATGAAATGGAAGGGGCGGTGACTTTATCAGTCCCATTAAAAGTTGATTGGAACTATGGGAAAAGTTGGTTTGAAGCGCATTAGTATGAGTAGGAACTTACTGGATAGTAGGAGCTGGGTACTGGGAACTAGAGTCAGATGAGTTACAAAAATTTGGAGATTTGGGGTTTATCACGTGAGTTGGTTATAGAATTTCATAAAATAACATTAAAGGACCTGCCTAAATTTGAAATGTATGAAGAAGGAAGTCAAATTAGGAGGTCAATTAATTCTGTAAAATCAAATATTGTAGAAGGATATGGAAGGAGAAAATATATTAATGATTATATTCATTTTTTACACTATTCTCATGCCTCTAATGATGAGACCATAGACCATTTAGAAAATTTAATTGAAACTGAATCATTAAAAGATAAAGAAAAATATTTAAACCTTCATGCTAAACTAACTTTATTAGGTAAAAAACTAAATTTATTCATCCAATCAATTCAGAGAAGAGCAAAGGGTGACTAGTCAAAATATTAGGATTCATAGTTCCAAGCTCCCAGACCCTAGAACCAAGGGACTATTAATATAAATGGAAGCATCAATAACATTTAAATCAGTTGGAAAAGCCATCGGCAATAAAACCCTACTGGCGGATTTATCCTTTGGGGTGGAAAAAGGATCAACCTTTGTACTTATTGGAGAAAATGGATCAGGGAAGTCCATGATATTAAAATTACTGGTAGGTCTCATCGAAAAAGACACAGGCTCAGTATATATTCATGGGCAGGATATAGGCAGTAGAAGTTTAGAAACACGATCCATGTGTGGGTACATGCCCCAGAATATAAATCTAGATGATGACCTTACTATATTTGATAATATATCCATCCATGGACAACTGCATGGATTAACTTCTGCTGAAGCTAAAAAGAATACCCTCCATTGGGCAGATTTACTGGGATTTACAAGATTCTTAAGACAGTCTCCACATGATCAAGCTTATGGTCTTCAAAGAAAAATATTATTTGCCCGTGCCCTGGTTCATGATCCGAAAGTATTGTTATTGGATGAACCTACAACGGGAATGGATCCTCACAGCCGAAGTACAGTTTGGAATATATTGGATAAACTCCACTATAATAAAACTATAATTTTTGCCACTCAAAATTTCACCGAAGCAGAACGTTATGCTAATAGGATTGCCATACTCCATGAAGGAAACATTAAAATGGATGGAACTCTGGAGAGACTTATTGAAACAACCCATGGACTCACCAATTATCGCTTGGCATTTTCTACAGAACCTCCTCAAGAATTTATGGATCAGCTGGAACAATATCCCCGAGTACTACGCCCCAGGCTGAAGGGATTGGAATTAGAGTTTTATTCCCGTGAGCGCCAACAATTTTTCAATGTATTACGTCTTGCATTAGAGCATGATTTAGCTGATCTTGACACCAGTATTTGCAGACTGAGAGATTTATTTATCGGTCTCACGGAAGGAGGATTAGAATGAATCCATTAATTCCTCTATTTAAGCGTGAATTTTTAGAATTTAAAAAAAATGTATTTCCAATTTTTTTATTTTGGATCTTGATGCCTATTGTTATTCATACATTTTTAGCAATTCCCCTATCTAGAATTATTACCATGGACATACGATATTTAAACTGGTCAGCCGGGGGAATATGGATAACAACTGCTGGAATGACAGCATTTTTGCAATCTGCCAGTCGAATGAGAAAAATACAATTTGAGTCACAACAGATTGATGCACTTCTAAAAACACCTATATCAAATTTAGATTTAATTCTCATAAATATTGCTAGAGGAATGATTTATGGTGTTGGTCAATTTATTGTAGCAATTATAATAACTTCAACTTTAAATAATGAATATTTGAGCATTAACAGCATTCTTATAATTACCCTGCAGATGTTCACTTTAATATTACATTTTTCTTTAGTAGGTACCTTAATTGGAATGCTGGTTTCAAATGGTATATTTTTTGTAAATATTTCATTTATTCTTTTTTTGGGTGTCACCATGGGGTTCGGTAATTTCATACCCCTGAAATATTACCCCATTTCGTTTTTGTCCGTTATCAATTCTATACCTACAACAACAGCATTTGAAAATGTTAGGTCTGTTATTTTACATAATCCATTTAACTGGGTTGGATTTTCCCTGACCCTACTAGGAACCATTATTATTGGAATTATTACACTTATAATTAGCCATAAAATATTTAGAAAAATATGAAAATAGAAGATAGATTTTATATAATTGGTGTAGATGGAGGTGCCTCTAAAACGAGGGGTATTTTATTTACAGATGAGGGAGAAACCATTGCCTCAATTATTGATAAGGGCAGCAATGTTTCTGTGAATGGAGAGGTTGCAGCAACTCGTATTTATGATATGATAAAAAATTTATGCAGTGTTGCAGAAATCCCCACAGAATATGTGGATGCAGTTGGCTTGGGATTGGCAGGGTCGTCCAGTCAAGATGGCCGCGATATGGTATTTGGTAAATTGGATAATATTAAATTATCCCAACGAACCATAATAATGAATGATGACGAAGCAGCGTTTGTTCTGGGTTGCCTCGGTGATTTTGGCATTTTGGTGACAGTTGGTACGGGGATTAATTGTATGTCCCGAATTGCAGGTGGGAAAACAGTCCGGCAGGCAGGGAAGGGACATGATCAGGGCGATAGGGGTAGTGGATATTGGATAGGGAGGCAAGCTTTACTAAATCTAACGTTAAATGAAACGTCTGTTTTGGGAGATCAAGACTTGGAAGAAATCATGTCTGTTTTCTTAAAGCATGTGGAAGAAGAAGAATATCAGGTGGCAATTGAAAAACTAAACGAAAGTGATGATGCGGTGTCTATCATTGCGGGGATTGCGGAATCTATAATTGAATTGGCTGAAAAAGGAAATGAGGTGGCATTATCTATTATGCAGGAAGCTACTCATGCTGTCTCTGAATATATTATAGCCTTAACGGATGAATTAGAATACAATGAGAACCATATTGTATTATCAGGAAATGGGTCAGTAATCAGAAATGACTTTTTTAGAAAATCTTTAAACGATGACCTTCGATTTAATTTTCCAGATATTAAGTGGACATTCTCCTCAATATCCCCTGCCTATGGAGCAGGAATATTAGCAGCTAAATTACATGATGTAGAAGTTAAAATAAGCGACATAGTAAAAGGAGATGCTCTTGCTCCAGCCTGAAGCCGATATTTATCTTAATCACTTAAAGCAGAATTACTTTGCCATTAAAAATATGGTAGGGGATGCTAAGATTATGGCAGTTATTAAGGCAAATGCTTATGGGCATGGAGCCGTTTCTGTTGCCCATGTTTTATCAGATATTGGTGTCCATGGATTTTGTGTTGCCTTAGGTAGTGAGGCCATGGAACTCTTGAATGCCGGTATCCAGGAACCCATTTTACATTTGGGAAAAATTACTTCAAAAAATTATACATTGTATAAGTCAGGGCAAGTTCGTTGTTCAATAAACTCAATTAATGATGTTCCTGAGCTTAAAGAATATGCTTCCCCTAATTCGCCCATATTTTCCCATCTAAAAATTGATACAGGAATGGGACGGATGGGTGTCTGCCTTGAAAAAACTAAGTCAATTATGCAATTGCTGGCAGATACCCCTGAAATTCGAGTGGAAGGAGTATATTCTCATTTTGCAACTGCTGAAGAGAAAAATACTCAATTTCGGGATCAACAATTAGATCAATTTAGGAAGGTTATAAAATTAGCTAATGAAATTTTACCTGAGACGCATTATTTTCACATTGCTAATTCTTCAGGCATTTTAAATTGTGCGGAATCTCATTTTAATATGGTACGCCCCGGGATTTCTCTCTATGGAGTATCACCATTGGGAATGCCTCACAATAAATTAAAGCCGGTGATGAAAATGAAAGCTCCAGTTGTATTGGTGAAAAAAATTAAAGCAGGTGATTCGGTAGGATATAGTCGCCTTTATACTGCTGAAAAGGATGAAAAAATTGCATTGCTTCAGGCAGGATATGCCGATGGTATTCCAACAGAATTCTCTAATTCAGGTAGTGTAGAAATAAATGGATTATACTATCCAATTATTGGGAAGGTATCTATGGATCTAATTGCTATCAATTGTAATGAAGATGCAATTAAAGATGGAGATGAAGCTGTATTTTGGGGAGGAGAGGATGAAAAGACTCAATTAGAATATTTAGCTGTGAAATACAAAAAAATCCCATATGAATTTCTCACTGGGGTATCTGCCCGTGTTGCCCGAAATTTAATTAATGAGTAAATTAATTTTTCCACTCTTATTTTTGATGGCTTGTGCTGTAGCACCACAGCCTGAACTAACTTCTCTGCCCCTAAAAACCTACAATCAATCAGATTGGAATAAACTTACACTCAGAGAAAAGATTGCCCAAATGATTATGGTACGGATTCGGGGCGATTATTATCACAGCAAGCATTGGTATCGCAATTCTCTAGAAAATTGGCTGAAGGATGATGGAATTGGTGGAGTAATTTCCTTTGGCGGAAGTATTCATGGCAGTTATTATAATGTTCAGCAATTTCAAAAATGGGCAAAATATCCTCTATTGGTGGCTGCTGATTATGAACGTGGATTGGGACAGTGGATGGGTGGTGGAACCCTCTTCCCAAGCAATATGGCTGTTGCGGCCACAGGTGATAGTAGTCTTGCCTATGACCAGGGGAGAATTACTGCCCTAGAAGCCAGAGCATTGGGGGTGCAGGTTACATTCTCACCTGTGATGGATATTAATAATAATCCTGCTAACCCAATTATAAACTTTCGCTCCTATTCAGATAATAGGGAAACGGTATCAAAATTTGGCTCAGCTTTTATCAGGGGTGCTCAAGAAAATGGACTCATCGCCTGTGCTAAACATTTTCCCGGTCATGGAAATACGGCTACTGACAGTCACACAAGTTTACCAACTATTAAAGGGAGTCGGTTAGAGTTGGAATCACTTGAACTGTACCCATTTAGGCAAGCAGTAAAGTCCGGAGTAAAAATGATCATGGTGGGACATATTGCGCTTCCGGGATTGGATGATAGCGGAGACCCTGCCTCCCATTCGGTTGCAATTACAACAGACCTCCTCCGTAATGAAATGGGATTCGATGGTGTCATCATCACAGATGGTATGGAAATGGGTGGTCTCACCCAAATGGCGTGGGCGGGGGAGTCTGCAGTACGTGCCGTAGAAGCTGGGGTTGACATTCTCCTTTTACCCATTGATGTAAAGCATACTATTGATTCCATAGAAAAGGCTGTGCAATCGGGGAGGATCAGTGAAAATCGAATTAATGAATCTGTTGCCAGAATTTGGAAAATGAAACATGAAATGGGGCTATTATCTGGATTAACTCAGCCTTTATTTTCAGAATTGGAAAGCATAGTGGGAATACCTGAGCACCAAAAGAAAGCCCGTGAAATTGCAAGGAAATCTATAACCCTTGTAAAAGATGACAATTATCAGTTGCCTCTACATCCTGAAAAAATAGATTCGTTGGCACATATCATATTATCCTTAGATGACGGTGCTCGGGGCTATGTAAAATCATTTAGTACCGATATAATTCGTACTCATGGACATGTAAAAGAAATGTTTATAAATGACCCCATATCTGAATTAGGGAGAAAAGATGTGCTGAACCAAATTAATGGGGTCGATCAGATAGTAATATCACTGGTTGTTCGTATTCGCATGGATAAGGGTATTGCCAGTATTGATTCGTCTCATTCGCTACTGCTTGCAGATTTACAAAAAACGGGTATTTCCATGGTAACCTTCAGCTTTGGCAGTCCATACCTACCTGCTTATAAAATGTTAGAAACTTATGTCTGTGCTTTCGGCTATGGAAGCGTAAGTATAAAAGCTGCATCAGATGTTCTATGGGGACGCTCGGTTGTAAATGGAAGACTTCCCGTAAATTTATCCCCTAAATTGCCCAGGGGTTTTGGAGTAAAAAAAAAGAAAAGATTTAAGAATTGGGGCTCGGTGAATTCAATTAATTTTCAGAATGCCGAAACAGTTTTAAAAAATGCCATAAAGAGCAAGATTTTCCCCGGAGCCCAGATAGCTGTGATTCAAAATGGTAGTCTTATTTACAGTAGTGGTTTTGGACATTTTTCCTACGATCCAGATTCTCCTCAGGTGGATGGTGAAACTATTTATGATATAGCTTCCCTTACCAAAGTTTTGGCTGCTGTACCCGTCGCCATGAAACTTATATCTCAAAAAAAGTTATCTTTGGATCATACCGTAGAGCAATTCTTCCCTCAATTTACAGGAAATGGAAAAGAGGATGTTACCATTCGCCATTTGCTCACCCATTCCTCCGGTCTGCCTGGTTATTACCAATTCTTTTTAGATGATAAGATAAAAACTAAAGCAGATGTAATGAGCTATATCTTGAATGTGGAATTAAATGTAGCGCCGGGTACAAATTTTGAATACAGCGATTTGGGATTTATTTTACTCAGCTCCATTATTGAAAAAGTAAGTGGGCGGACATTAGATCGTCTGGTGCAATCATGGTTTTTTAATCCCATTGAAATGAAAAGTACACGCTATTTACCGCCTATGGATTGGAAATTGAGAATTGCTCCAACCGAATTGGATACCCTTTACAGAAATAGACTCATCCATGGCGAAGTTCATGATGAGAATACCTATCTCATGGGGGGTGTTTCTGGTCATGCAGGATTATTTTCCACGGCGGAAGATATTGCCCGATATGCCCAAATGCTGGTGGACGGAGGTCTTTGGAATGGAAAAAGATTTTTTAAAGAAGAACAAGTGCAGGATTTTACTACTGTACAAAATATACCTCAGGACTCAGACATGGCTTTGGGTTGGGATACTCCCTCACAGTCTGGTAAATCAATTGCCGGAGATTATTTTACTCCCGGTTCATTCGGTCATCTGGGATTTACGGGTACCTCACTGTGGATTGACCCAAATCAGGAGATAATAATTGTACTTCTCACCAATCGAGTCCATCCCAGTAGAAAAGGGAAAGAGGGTAGTAAGGAAATGTATGGGGTGAGAAGAGAGTTTTATAATAGAATCATGGAAGTACTAATCAGTACCGTAGCAGAGTAGCTGTTTTATGCATTATATTGATTTAGGAATTATCATTCTTTTCCTAGGTGGAATCTCCGCTTACGGCATTTATAATTCTAGGAAGAATAAATCGGCTGAGGACTATTTCTTAGCTGGGCGCAATACTCCTTGGTGGGTAGCAATGTTTTCAATTGTGGCAACGGAGACTTCAGTACTTACTTTTGTATCCGTGCCTGGGCTTGCCTATCGTGGTGACTGGTTCTTCCTACAACTGGCAATGGGTTATATTCTAGGTCGGGTATTGGTTTCCATTTTTCTCCTTCCCCAGTATTTCAAAGGAAATATTACTTCCATTTATGAAATATTGGGTTCACGTTTTGGTAAGCCGGTTCAAAAGACGGCCTCTGGAATATTTCTCATTACTCGCCTATTTGCTGATGGTGTCCGTTTCTTAGCTACAGCGGTGGTAGTGCAGGTGGTGACGGGTTGGCCCATTTGGATGGCAGTCCTCATTATTGGAATTGTCACTATGGTATACACCTTATCAGGGGGTATTCGTACAGTTCTCTGGGTGGACACCTTCCAGTTTGTGTTGTATTTAGCTGGGGGTGCTATTGTTATATATTTTATTTTGAACTCTGTAGAATTTTCAGATTGGGTACCTTTATTGGAAGCTGGGAAAACACGGATATTCCGCTTTACTACAGATAATATGTTCACTGATGCCTGGTTCTTTGGTTCTGCTTTCCTTGGGGGAATCCTACTGTCCTTCGCATCCCATGGCGCTGATTATATGATGGTGCAGCGGGTACTCACCTGCGGGAATCTCAGTTCAGCCCGAAAGGCAATGATAGGCAGTGGATTTTTTGTGTTTCTACAATTTGCAGTATTTCTGTTGGCAGGCTCTTTAATATGGATATATACTGGTGGTATTGAAATGACCAAAGACAGGGAACTTTCTACCTTTATAGTTAACCATTTGCCTATCGGTGTACGGGGAATATTATTGGCTGGTGTGCTTTCGGCGGCAATGTCAACGCTGAGTTCATCAATCAATTCACTGGCATCATCAACTATTCATGATTGGATGCGAAAAAACATTAGCCTAAAACGCTCTATGATAGTGAGTGCTGTTTGGGCAATCCTGCTCATACTTCTGGCGTTATTTTTTGATGAAGGCAATACAGCAGTTGTGGTGTTGGGTTTAAAAATTGCTTCCTTTACCTATGGGGGATTACTGAGTTTGTTTATCTTATCAAGGTCAGACAAAAAATTCACCACACCCATTTTGATTATTGGACTTCTCGGAAGCCTGGGCACTGTGTTTTTTCTCCAATGGATGGGAGTAGCTTGGACCTGGTATATAGGAATTGCAGCAATTTTAAATCTACTGCTTGTGCATGGACTTCATTTTGCAGGGGTGAAGAAAGGTATTGTAATAATGAGCATTCTCCTATTTGCTGGATATTATAACTATTTAAGTGGTCAATATCAAAGTGGATTGGAAGTATTATCTGAAGATGGATTTGCCATTTTAAAAGGTAAAAATTTAGGTGTGGTTGTGAACCATACCTCTGTGAATAGAAATGGCAATCATTTTATCAAATTAGCTCATGAAAATGGTGTAATTATAAAGGCAATATTTACGCCTGAACATGGCTTCAAGGGTGTATCTGGAGCTGGCGAAAAGGTAGAAAATGGACTTGACCACCTTACTGATTCTCCTATTTATAGTTTGTATGGAAAGACCAAAAAGCCAACTCCAAAAATGTTAAATGAGATTGATATATTGGTTTTCGATATGCAGGATATTGGCGTTCGCTACTACACCTATTTAAGTACAATGACTTTAGCCATGGAAGCAGCCGCTGAAAAAGGGATTCCGTTTATGGTGTTGGATAGAATAAATCCATTAGGAAATGATGTTTCGGGACCAATATTGAACGAGAAATTTTCATCTTTTGTAGGGATGCACCCAATACCCGTTCGACATGGAATGACTTTGGGAGAATTGGCCCAAATGATAAATGGCGAAGATTGGTTGAAAAATGGTATTAAAGCAGATTTAACCATTATACCATATTCAGGAAAAATTACACAAGTTGAAAGAGAAGCTGTATTCAATCCACCACCTTCACCCAATATGGTCAATTTAGAAACAGCCTGGTTATATCAAGGATTATGCCTATTGGAAGGAACCAATTTATCAGAGGGCAGGGGAACGGATAGTTCGTTTAAATTTATAGGCACACCCTGGATGGATAGTAAAAAATTATTTGATGAATTAATAAAAATTAAACAACCCAATGATAAATATGAAATTGCCGAATTTACCCCATTATCAATTCCGGCAGCAAAATACCCCAAATATGAGAACGAAAAATGTTTTGGATTGGCTATTCATCATTTAGAAAAACCCATTGAATGGACTATCCAATTATTATCAATTATTAAATCATTACACTCTGAACAATTCAAGTTTCTGGAATCCAATTTTATTGATAAATTATATGGTTCGGACAGGCTAAGACTTTCTATAGAGAGCGGAAAGGATTTGAATAATATAATAATTGATAAATTTGATAATGAAAACTTATTTATTAAAAGTAAGCAGGAGTACCTGCTATACTAAAATTATAAATCAAAATTAAACACATCTAAATTAAATTAGGAGATCATATGAAAAAATATGAAAAAATATTATTCGTTTTATTTTTGATAGGGATAGCTTTAATCTGGCGGAATTCAGCGACAATATCTGGTATTGGTATTCCCGATAAACATCCATTGGATGAAACAGAATACAAGAAATTTACCTTGGATAACGGCTTGAAGGTCATTCTTGTATCCAATCCAAAATACAACATTTCAGCCGCATCTATGAATGTGAAGGTAGGGTCGTTATCAGACCCAGAAGATGCTCAGGGCTTGGCACACTTTTTAGAACATTTATTATTTTTGGGGACTGAAAAATATCCAGATGTGGAAGACTATAAAATGTACCTTTCCAGTAATGGCGGTTATTCTAATGCTTACACAGCGGAAGACCATACCAATTATCTATTTGAGGTTATTCATGAAGCATATGAAGGGGGATTGGATAGGTTCTCTCAATTTTTTATAGCACCTGCTTTTAACCCCGATTATACCAATCGGGAGCAGAACGCGGTAAACTCTGAATTTCAGAAGAACCTGGAACATGATTATTGGCGCATGCGTCAGATAAAACGGACTATTTATAATGAAGATCATCCTTCCAATCATTTTGAAATTGGCTCATTGGAAACTCTAGAAAAGGTAGATAGACAGGTTTTACTGGATTTCCATAAAAAATATTATTCTGCAAATCAAATGGCATTGGCATTGTTGAGTAAATATCCACTTTCAGATATGGAAAATTGGGCTCGGAAATATTTTAGTGATATTAAGAATAATAAAGCTCCAGAAATTGACTATCCCCCCGTATATCTTTCTGAAAAAGATGCCTTGCGTCTCATCCGTGTAAAACCAGTTAAGGATAAAAAAGAGTTAGGACTGGAATTTCCACTTCCCATTGACTTGTATCAATATTATGACAGCAAACCCATGAGCATTTTAGGCACATTAATGGGGTATGAAGGCAAAGGTAGTTTGTTGTCATTATTAAAAGAAAAGGGGTTGGCAACAGGTTTAAGCGGTGGTGGCAGTCCGGATACCCCAGATTATGGATCTGCGGGGGTACATATTCAACTCACAGAGAAAGGGGTTGAAAATTATCAAGAAGTTTTGAGATATTTCTTTTCATTTGTAGAAATGTTAAAACAGGAGGGATATAAGGAATATATTTTTAATGAGCAGAAAACAATATCGCGTTTAGAAGAGGTATATTCAGATAAGGGTGAGGGAACATGGAAAGCTGTTTCCTTTGCTAATAATTTAGCATTTTATCCCATGAATATTGCCCATCGAGTGGATTACCATTTTGGAAGTCCAGACCCTGCTACATATATGAAAGTATTGTCATATATTCGACCCAATAATATGCTCTGCGTACTGTCAGACAGCGGTCAGGAAACACCTCTGGAAGAATTCTGGTATAAATCCAATTATAATTATGAAGAAATTGAGGGCAGTGCTTTTAAGGAATTGTTAACTCCCCAATTGTACACACAATTACATTTACCTGAGCCTAATCCCTATTTACCTGAAAATGCCAACTTGCTGCCAGGATTTGATAATACAAAAACGAAACCTATGCTTTTAGAAGATTCTAAAGGTCTAAAGTTGTATTGGGGCAGGGATACTGATTTCCAGCGCCCAAAAGCATCTTATAGATACAAAATCTATTTTCCAAATAAGTTTACTGATTTACACAGTCAGGTTCTCATGACCATGTATATCGCTGCGGTAAATGAGTCTATGAACGAAGCTTCTTACCCAGCTCGTTTGGCAGGAATGGATTACCATGTTTCCAATGATGCTGAGGGAATTTCAATTGCAATAAATGGATATAGTGACTCCATTGATGATTTGTTAAAGGAAGTTCTTTCAAATATGAAAAATATTTCTATTCCAGAAAGTCAATTTGAGGCGCTTCGGGATAAAAGAATTCGAGATTGGAATAATGTTGCTTTGGGAAATGCTACCGGCATTGCTCGGGAGGGAATGAGAAAAATCCTTAGAAAATATTATTATGATAGTTCAGAAATGGCTGGTGAAGCCAGCAATATAAATTTGTCAGATGTGAAACAGTTTTCAAAAGTTCTGTTAAAGAGAGGATATATCGAGGGTTTTGTGTTTGGCAATGTTTCTGAAAGTCAAGCCAGGGAAAATACAGATTTACTCACAGATATATTGAAAATTCAGGCTGAGAAATGGAAAAAGGTAATCCATCAGGGACGGCTTGATTTTACTGCCGGAGAAGATATTACTCAGGTATTAAAAACCCAAGTAAATAACTCATGTCTATGGCGATTGCAGTATTTCGGTGAAAACAGCATTGAAGAGGCTGCTCAGGCTAAGGTAATAGGTAATTTTGTTGAATCACCCTTTTATCTGGAAATGCGAACCAATCAGCAGTTGGGATATATTGTGTGGGGGGGTGCTGCCAGTACAGAAAAATCCAGCTACTTTTATTTTATTATACAATCAGGCAATCATCCTGCAGAATATTTAGCAAATCAGGCGGAACAGTTTACCTTAACCTTGCCCGATTCTCTAAGGAATTTACCTGAGGATGATTTCCTAGTTATTAAAAATTCAGTTATTGAAAAAATAAAAGAAAAGCCCACCAGTATTGCAGAACAAGCTGGAAAATATTATACTCTGGCATTTGATTATGATGGGAATTTTGATAGAAATGAAGAACTTATTAATGCTGTGGAAAACTTAACCAAGAATAAGTCTGTGGAGGTTTTATCGAAAGTCTTATCAAATGAAACACTGGAAAGAGTCAGTGTCCTACTCTATGCAAAGGAACATGAGGTGGGTAAGAATATCAAACCTTCTTTCGATTCCATAAACCAATGGAAAAATACCCGAAAATACTGGTAAATTCCCCCAAGGTAAATTGAGGTAATTATGCCATTTGCAAAAAGTTCAGGTGCTAAATCTGAAATAGATCAAAAGTTAAAATCCAAGCGCCAGTTAATTATTGAAGAAGAGCGAATTAGAGTATTAGGCGACTCTCTCATGCTCTTTTATGATAAATTGATGGAGAGTTTTGAGTTAATCCATCCTCAAAATGATCAGGTTGAGGGGGGTGCTCAATTGGTAGTCCGTGAGGAAGTTGAACAACTAGCTCGAGAATATGCTGCCACCAAACCCATTGGATTTTGACCGTAAGGTGTAATACGTAAAGCAAAAGAATTACATATTTACGTTTAAAAATCACTGGCATTGTCTAGGCGGACACCATTATTAAGAATGATCATTCTGGTTACATTTCTCATTTTAGTACTGATTGTATTTGTAACCAATCAAACTAAAAAAGAAAATACTGCTCAATTCTCCAATTATAAAGAATGGTTTTTCTGGCAGGATAAAAATAAAGCCTACTCCTTATTGCTTCATTCTGTAACAATTCATGGTAGTTCTTTTTCTGCATTTTCTACAAAAAGGGATTCAATCTTAAAATTTTCTGCCCAACCTAAAGAATTAAAATTAATTAAAAAGAAATTTGATAAGTCTTTGTATAAATTTCAAAAATGTACAAATTGTCATGAGAGGTATTAATAAGTGATTTACAACACATTTCTAATAATTTATGTTGTTTATTTCAAATTCTCCTCTAAATATAGGTGTGTCGAATTTAATTTGATAAAAATATCATCCACCCTAAATTTAGGTGAGAGATGAAACTATATTTAATAATAACAGGAGGTATGTCATGAAGAATTATAAAAACATAATCTGCATACTGGGTTTATTTTCAGCCTTATTAGCAGAAGTTGATTCTGCGATGGAAGTTGCCAATGAAAAGTTTTCATTTATTAATTCTATTTATAGTGAAAGTTGGGCACTCGTTATTGGTATAAATAAATACCAAAATGTGGAACCGCTTAACTATGCAGTGAATGATGCCATAGCCGTAAAAGATATGCTGGTCGATAAATATGGATTTAAAGACACTAATATAAAACTTATCACGGATGAAGAAGCCACAAAGGATAATATACTTAAAGGTTTCAGTGATATTCTCACTCAGGCAAAAGAAAAAGATAGGGTTGTTGTTTTCTATGCAGGGCATGGTGAGACCTATAAACTTCCCAGTGGTGGTGATATGGGCTATCTCATTCCGGTTGATGGCAATCTTGATAATCTTTATTTATCAAGCATTCCTATGAAGTCTGTTTATGATATAGCGGATATGTCCTATGCCAAGCATATTCTCTATCTGGTAGATGCGTGTTATGGTGGGCTGACATTGAACACTCGTGGACTTAAAAAAGACACAACCCCAGAGTATATCCAAAAAATGACCAAGGAGAGGGGACGTCAAGTTATAACTGCCGGTGGCAAGGATGAGCAGGTCATAGAAAAACCGGAATGGGGTCATAGTGCATTTACTCGAAATCTTATAAAAGGATTAGGCGATGGTCTTGCAGATGAAAATATGGACGGAATTATTACAGGCGATGAACTGGGAGGTTTTATAAAAAACAGGGTGGTTGTAGATGTGGATGGAGCCCATACTCCCCAAAAAGGACGTATTGGCAGCGATATGGGTGAGTTTGTTTTTATAAGTGAAACATTAGACGAACAATTTGCTGATAATACCCCTGGGAGTGAACAACTTTCTGACTTAGAATCTGAAATGGCAGAAATTAAGAAACTATTAAAACTTCAGGCACAGGGTAGAGGTGAAAGTGAATTACTACCGAAAAAAAGTATACCTAAAAATGGAAAATCATATTCACCCAATAAAATAAAAACTGCTTCTAAATTAGCTTGGGTATTTCCAGGAATGGGGCATTATTATACAGGGCGAGCTGGGAAAGGAATTCTTTTTACAGGATTAGAAGTAATTTCTGTTGCAGCATATATTGGCTTATCAAATGATTATGAAAGATATAGCCAAGAATATCAAATTGCATTGGATAATATGGACCCTGAAAAGAACCCTTCATTAAAAACTGATGTAGATTATGAAAACTATAAACTTGAAGCTCGACGTATTTTAAGTAAAAAAGTTAGTGTTCAAGCTGGGCAGATTGCTGCTGGTACAGTCGCAGTTGGTGTATGGCTTTGGAATATTAGGGATATAAAAAAGATGAAATCAAATAATTATTCCCATGAAAATAATTTCTCAGTTGGCGTCAATCGGAATGGGCAAATTGAAGCGAGAATCAGGTTTTAGGAGATAATGTTGAAGTTTTTATGCAAATTAAAATATTTAATCACAATTTTAATGGTACTGATATTTTCAGCCTGTGAGGAATTACCTGATTTCAGTGATAATCCATTTGAAGCTCCACCAGATGATCAGAATCCAATGGTTGAAAACCTCTACACAGAAACTGATTCTTCTTCGGCTACTTTTCATTGGTTTGGGAACAAATTTGCACTGGAATTTAGCTATATGGTTGAGTCTCATAGTTATATTGATCAGGTATTACAGCCCTATAATTTCTGGTCAGGTTGGAATTCCAACACAACTATTACTCTTGACAATCTGGATGAGGGAAATTATACCTTTCATGTGAAAAGCCGGTTTGATGTTTTAGAACAGGACGAATCAGTTACAGTTGATTTTGAAATTGATGGCATCACTGAACCAGCCCTAAGGATTTATCCTCGTTATCAACAAGTAAATTCTGGTGGGACATTTGATGTGTATCTCTATGTTGAAAATATTGGTGATATGTCAGGATCTCAAATAGAATTGCAATTTGACAGCAATCAAGTTGAATTTAACGAAAATGCAATTAATTGTGGATTAGAGAGTAATTTGTTTTGCCCTGAACTTGATGAAGACAGAATCACTATATTGAATTGGGAAATCAATGGAGATTATAATAATCTAAATGCATTGGTTCAGTTGTCATTTAATCGCATTGGACAAGCAAGTACTGAAATTATTATTTCCGACGCCACATTACGTAATAGTAATAATGAAGATATCAATATTGAATCTTTCTACCATGGTCAAATTGAGGTTGGAGAATGATGATGGGTGGATTATTTAATAATTTTCGTGGTAACACCAACCATGGAGACACGGGGTGCCGTGTCTCACCCCCGATGTTAAACCGATTACCAAAATTGAATGGTAACATGATAAATAATCGTGGTAAAACACACCGTAGAGCCACGGCGCGCCGTGGCTCTACCATGTTTATAATATTTATGATAATATGCAGTTTTGCATTTACCACAAACACCCCGCCGGTGGTGAGTAATGTTTCCTTTGCCCAACGAACCGATGGCAGTGGCATTGTAGATGTATATTATGATGTGGATGATGCCGATGGTGATTCGTTGAAAATAAGCATCGCTGTAATTTCAAATGTTTCTGATACCAGTAATCTTTTTAACATTGATTCATTGGTAAGTGGTGATGTTGGCAGGGGTATTTATTCGGGCACTGGCAAACATATTATTTGGCAGTATGGCACAGGCAACCCCAATACCTACAGTAATGAGGTTATTATTAAAATAACTGCCGATGATACGCAGGCTGCCACCACTATTGCCGACTACGATGGCAATAGCTATGCCACTGTTCAAATTGGTAACCAGCTCTGGATGGCAGAAAACCTGAAAACAACCCATTATAATAATGGAGACGAAATTCAATATGTGCAGGATGAATCTTCTGAGCCAAATGTATGGGAAAATTTAAGCACCGGTGCTTATGGCTATTATGAAGACAACCCTTCCTATAAGGAGACCTATGGCAACCTTTACAACTGGTATGCAGTAGATGATGAGAGAGGAGTCTGCCCTGAAGGTTATCATGTACCTACTGATGATGAATATAAAGTATTAGAGATGTACTTAGGCATGAGCGAATCAGAAGCCAATGATACAGGCTCGAGAGGTACCAATGAGGGCAGTAAATTAGCAGGTGGGGCAGACCTATGGTATAGTGGAATCTTAAAGAATAACAGTGAATTTGGCAGTAGCGGCTTCACCGGACTTCCCGCTGGTTACCGCGGCTACGATAATGGTACTTACTCCGCCACTATGGGTTGGTCCGGTTCCTTTTGGTCGTCTTCTGAGAGCAGTAGTGGCAATGCCTGGTCCCGGGAACTGAATTACTATAATTCAAATGTGATCCGGTACAGCACCAATAAGCGAGGCGGCTTTAGTGTTCGTTGCTTGGGGGATTAGTTTTGTTGACCCTGTGGAATAAAATCTTTGATTTTGATGCGAAGCATCATTCAACAGGGTTGACTATTTGACTATTTGGGGTATGGGGCTTGCCCCATCGAAAATATTTTTATGGAGTTATGTAGTTAATCGACTGCGTCGATTTTATTGGTGAAGAATAATGTAGTTAATCCACGCTCTGCTGTGAGCTTATGGATGTGAGGTAATTACACATTGACTCCCCAATACGCTCCGCTACTGCAGGCAGGTAGTCAATGCAGTCCAAAGGGTGTATGAATTTATGAAGAAACAAAACAATATATTATTATTAATTTTATCAACCTGTACAAGCCTGCTCATGGCAGATACCGGGGTGGGTTATTCTGCAGTGGGAATATTAGATTATAAGGTACCGGTTGTTACCATTTCATACCCTGCAAGCGGTGATATTTTAACTGCTGGCGCAACCATTCCCCTTGGTCTTTCTGTAAGTGATGATTCAAGTACAGATACAACCAAGGTTCAATTGTATTTGGCAGATATATATCAATCCACTTATGATGTATATCTTTACAATAATGCCATAAATTGGGTTGTGCCAGACCTAAGCAACACTGATAGTGTGCATTTAGTCATTTCAGTTACTGATAATTATGGCAACACCGGTTCGGGCAGCAGTGGAATATTTCAAATATCCAGTAATAGTTGTGAGGCCGGGTATGTCCCCAATTGCAGCCCCAATGGTGAATCAGAGACAGATGGTGTCACCGTTATGTCTTGCTGCTCTGAAGCTTGGATTGGTGATGATACAGGAGACTGCTCTGATCAGAAATACGGCTGTGACCTTACGTGCTATAATAATGACGGTGGTGACTGTGGTGAAGTTAACCCCGGTGAAATAACGGGCTGCATGAATAGTTCGGCTTGTAATTATAGTTCCATAGCAACCAGTGATGATGGCTCCTGCTGGTATGCCAATCCAAATTGTAATTGTTCCAATGGTGAAGGGGCCGTAAGCGCAACCTATTGGATAGATAATGATGGAGATGGCTTAGGCGCGGGTGCTACTTCAAGTAGTCATTGTGAGCCTGATAATGAATCTGATAATTGGGTTCCCAACAATAGTGATATTGATGACTCCTGTAACTGTACAAATAATGATAGTTCTTGTTACGATTCCTGTGGTATTTGTGGCGGTGATGGTTCAACCTGTGAAACCCAAATTACTTGTAATGCAGGAGAAGTTGTTAATTGTAGTCCAAATTATGAGTCAAATACTGGTGTAACGATTAAAGAATGTTGTCCAGAAAACTGGGTAGGTGATGGAGCCGGAGACTGTGAAGATCAGCCTTATGGATGCGATCTCACCTGTTACAACAATGACGGTGGGGATTGTGTGGAGGAGGGGGACGGAACAGGTGACGGCATTACCGGTTGTACAATTGAGGAGGCCTGCAATTATAATTACACCGCAGTAACAAATGACGGCTCATGCTGGTTTGCAAATCAAGGGTGCTCCTGCAATTTTGGGGAGGGTGCAGAGGTAGATGAATGTGGTGTGTGTGGTGGGGATGGCCCTGAAACAGGCTATGATTGTGACGGAAATATTCTTGGTGGTAGGTTTGGTTGTACAGATATAAGTGCTTGCAATTATGACGAATTTGCAACTGAAGATGATGGGCATTGTAACTACGCTTGCACTTGTGATAATTTTATAACAATCAACAGTTCGCAGTATTGTGCGTTTGAAATATCTATTTTGCAAAAGTTCATTGATAACTCCTCTGCTTTTGGTGACGGTAACGACCATACTCTGAGCCTTAATAATGATACTAATAATGATGGAATCATTGATCCCCTTGAATTGGGAAATCAGGTTTGGGTAGATGGCAGGTTAGAAGAATGGGATTGTAATCAATGTGGACTTATGGGTGGGATCCCCTCAGAAATAAAACTATTATATTATTTACGTGTTTTAGATTTATCTGAAAATCATTTGACGGGTAATATATCAGAAATACTTGGATTTATTCCAAATCTTAATTCAATTAGTATTGCTAATAACCATTTTAGAGATGATATCCCCGTAGCTGTGATTCAGCAATTATATGAACATTATTTAAATGATAATGAGGGTTTTTCTAATTACCTTTCATTTTTAGAGAGCAAAATAGTAGGAAATAGTTTTTGTGAAAATATCAATTCAACTTTACAAACACAGTTGGGTACAAATAATGATACATTTAATGGTCAGCAATGTGAAAAAGAAATAATTGTGGTGTATCCTATAGAGGGTATGATACGACTCACAGCTAATGCTTCAATTCCAATTAAAATTATCACTCCCAATTTTAATTTAGGGTTTTCCGGGGATGGGCATATTTATTATAATATAGATGATCCCTCCTCTGGTGTTTGGTATGATGAGTTTAGTAATTCATTTGTTATTAACAACTTGAATGATGGTGATCATTCTATGCTATTTCGACTTGTAGAAAATAATGATGATAGAACCCCAATTACTACTGGCAGCAATAATGAATATATAGTAAACTTTTCTATTGCCTCCCCAATACAGGGTTGTATGGATGACTCAGCCTGTAATTATAACGAATCTGCAACAGAAGATGACGGAAGCTGCGAATATAAAGATGCTTGTGGTGTCTGTTATGGAAATAATAATTGTCTAAGTTATCCTGACGCCATTACGGGGGAATGGTTGTTTACGGGGAGTAGCTTTATGAACACTGGCTGTCAATTTGAATTAAATTGTAATGATTATAGTGACAACCAAACTATCTGTGAATATTTTGGATGTGAATGGAATAGTGAAAATGAGGACTGTAGTCTTGAAGAGAATTATTTTCCTTCCAGCATCAAGTTTGATGATGATGGTTCCCATAAAATGGATTTTATATTTGATATAAATTGTGTTGAAGATAAAGATTGTAATGAGAAATATGGTACAGAGTTTATTTGCAACTTAGCTTCAGGAGATTGTGAAGCGGAAATGTATGATGAATGGGGAATAAACGAAGAAGATCAGTTTTGTATAAAAACCCCTGATGGAGGAGGTTCAAATTGGGGGTGCACAAGTTCTTATTTAGTAGAAAATAATCAATTAACTCTCCAAATTTCCGATGATGGCAATTGTACTGAGTTATTATTTGAAAGTGCTATCATTCTTGGCTGTACAGATAATGCAGCATGTAATTTTGAAGATACAGCCAATGAAGATGATGGATCTTGTATTCTTGTTGATTGTGGAAATTGTGATGGTGACAATTCATGCATCCCCCAAATTATGGATATTTCAATTTCACCTAACAATATTCTTCCACTAAATACCAAAAGTATAGAGATTGAATTTTCAAATGAATTAGATGGTGAAAGTAGCCAGGGGGTGAGTATATCATCCTCTCATGGTGATGGATTTTCAGTTGATGTTGGTAGCAGTGGGGATAATAAAATAATTCTCATTTCATTTAATGAATTAACTTCTGGTGGCACCATTAATATTGATATTGATGCTTCGATGATTAGATCTGGTGGAGTAGGATTTGAAATGAACAACGTATATACCGATTCTTCTTGGTCATACTATATTACCTATGTAGGTGATTATAATAATAGTGGGTATGACGAGGGCGGAATTGTTATTGATACTGAAGATATCGCAACCCTTATTAGTAATTGGGGAACAGATAATTATGAATATGAATTAGGACCTTGCTTAGATGGAAATCCATGTTCCGCTGGTGATTTGCCGTATTTAAAACCAGAATTTGATGGACAATGGGATATTGAAGATATAATGGCCTTTGTTCTCATGTGGAATTGGTCATCTGATAATATGGGGCGTGTTAAAAAACAAATGGATGCATTTGGTTTGCCTCCAATATTGGAAATTATTGAAGGTCAACTCATAATGAATATCTCTGAATATACAGAGCCAATTAGTCATATTTGGTTTGAAATAAATACTGAAAATAGTACTCTTTTGTTTGAATCATCAGATAACGATAGTCAATTTGATTTAGCACTTAATCGTGAATTTGAAAATGGAAAAATTAAAGAAATGAATTTAATAAACCTAAACGGGAGCATTAATCTTTCTGAGGTTACATTAGGGAATTTCAAGTCACAGTCAAAAAAAGAACAAAAACTGGAAATCCAATATAAAATATCAACAAAAAATGAAATTCTAAGCAGTGGTTCTCAGATGCTGATATTTTCACCTATTCCAGATAATTTTGAACTGAGTCCTGCGTATCCCAACCCCTTTAATCCTATAACAAGTGTACAATACGCCATTCCTGTGGAATCTGATATCGTTTTATCTGTTTATAATGTTCAGGGTAGATTGGTTACATATCTTGAAAATGGAGTAAAATCAGCAGGATATTATGAGACAGCCTGGAATGCTTCGAACCATGCCAGCGGAATGTATTTTATACGTATGAATGTATATAATTCAGAAGATAGATTGCAGTTTAGTAAAATGCAGAAAATTATATTGGTGAAATAATAAGGAGGTTAGAGTTATGAACATTTTATTTACAATTATATTGGGGTTTACGCTATTACAAGCCGATGGTGGCAAAAATATCAATTTCAGATATGGATTTATTGGACAAGTTCAATCCAACCCTGATTCTACTGTAGAATTAGGAGATAAATCAATTGTGCATACAAATGATGAAATCAGAGTGAATATAGGCTATATCCTTAATAGTCACTTTTATCTCATATATTTAGATTCGGATGGTATTTACAGCCTGATCTTACCTGAAGTTTCAATAGATGAAAATAGTCCTGATACTTTATATACAACAATCCTTCGAGGCGGGTTAACAAATCCTGTTGGAAATGAGACGTTCTACTTGCTTAACAGTAACGAACCACTGTCGGAATTGATAAAACTATTATCCCGCTATGAGTCGGCTCCAAAAAAAGGGAAAATAAAGTTGGCAAAGAGGATTCAAACACATTTAGATGATTTGGATCCAAATGTAAAGGCTGATTTATCCAGTATTGCAAGTCGATTGGATAAACCTCTGGTAGGCGGTGTAGCATTTCGAGGTGATGATGACGATGAGCTGAAGGAAATGAGTCTTACACATGAGTGTAAAGGATCAGGTGGTATTGCTTTTCAGAAAATAGTTTTAATCCATAAATAGAGAAGTCTAATCATTCAGAACTCTAATTCTAACCGCCAACTGATTGTTTGGGGTGCCTTTACAGCAGGAGTCGTATTTTTCTTACTTTGGCTGTTTCCCATTCTCACCCATCATTTTGAACTGAAAATAACAGATTTGAAATTCGGTGTTCGGAGTCAGTTGGAAAAGGACCCAAGCATGAATTCTGACGTGGTTTTAGTTAATTTAGATGATGCCACCAAAAAACAATCGGGGTTAGACCTCTGGCCCTATGATCTGTATGCTGCAACATTTGAAAAAATAAATGCTGGTGAACCCACAAGCCTGGGTATTGATGTGATATTTACCATCACATTAGATACAACTGGTTGGCAGCGACTTCTAATGGCGATTGAAAATTCTTATGTAGCGGTTAATCCCTATCTGGTAGAGTTTGGTCTTAATGATATCCCCCTCTCAGTTTATGACCATCCAGTTATTCTAGATGAACTTGGTTATGATGATTTACCTGTTGTGCAACCTAACAAAGTGAAGCATATCGTCAATATACCTTATAAACCAAAACCTGACTTTATGGAATCTGGTAGTTTAGGGCTTGTCAATATTGAAGCAGACGCTGACGGAATACTACGCAGAATTCCAGTTGTGGCAGAAATGAATGGTATGCTGGTACCACACTTTTTCTTGCGGATTTTGTGTCAACATAAGGGTTATGATTTATCCAATATTGATGTAGTAAGTGATAGGTTGTTAGTATTACAGAATTTTCCAATGGATAGTATCAGTACTAAGAACTTGGAAATTCCATTAGATGGTAATGGGAATATGATAATCAACTATTTAAGTGAAGATAAAATTCAAAACCTCAGAAAATCAGGCAAATTTGTTAGTATTTCTGCCATAGATATTATTAATTCTCCCAAACCCCCAAATTTACGTGGGAGAACAGTTATTTTTGGTGATCATACACCTGCAGTAAAAGATTTCAGCAATACACCACTCGATAGCACGGTTCCCAATTCATTAATTTATGGTATTCTCATCAGCAACATATTAGAGAATTCGTTTATTCAAACGCCGTCTTCTGGAATACCAATGGTCTTGGTAGTACTGTTGTTTATTGTAATGGTTTTATTAGCAACCACATTGGATGTATTTAGATTTGGTATTTTATCCACTGGTATTTTAATTGGATACATAGTCATTAATTTTATTGTCTTTGTTTATTTTGGTTGGCTGATACCTGTTTTTCCAATTTTAATTCCAGTTGGTTGTGCTACAGGATTTATGTTGATTTATCTGGTATATCAATCACAAGTTACTATGGGCGTGTTAGAAGGGAGCCTCCAAAGTTACCTGTCTCCCCATCTCATGGATAAAATAAAGAATGATCCTGATATGCTGAAGTTAGGGGGAGAGCGTAAGAGGATTACTGTACTTTTCTCTGACATTGCCGGTTTCACATCATTTACAGATAAGGCAGACCCGGCAGAAGTTCAGGCTGTTCTGGAGGAATATTTTTCAGAGATGACGTCTATTGTTTTTGCCAATAAGGGTATCGTAGATAAATATATGGGCGATGGAATTATGGCATTTTTTGAAAATCCACCAGATGGAGTGACCAGCGCACAGGCGGCGATAAAGTCAGCTGTTGCTATGCAGAAAAAAGCAGGTGAATTGGACGAAAAATATAAAGACCAGAATCGATTTCCATTTTCTGTGTATGTAGGTATAGCTACTGGATATGCCAAAGTGGGGAATATCGGTCCCCCTGAAAAAGTGGATTATACTGTGATTGGTTCGGTGGTAAATAAAGCTTCACGTCTCGATAGCGCTGGAACTGCGGGAGATATTCTCTTGGATGAAGATACTTATTTCTTTGTGAAGGATGATTATGAAATTGAAGATTTTGGTTCCCATGAATTGAAGGGGTTTGAGAAGCTGGTGCAGATATTCAGGCTTAAAAAAAGTATTGGGGATAAATAATCATCCAACAAGCTGGAATGCATGTTGTACAACTGCTTTTCCAATCCATTAATACCCCTATTTTTAGTCAATCGTTATATTTGGTTCCAGCATGGCATACTCCTGCCAGAATTTTACTGATTTTGCCCACTCTTTTGATTCATAATGTGCTTTTGTTCCCCCCGAAAGTTGGAGTTGATTACGCATCATAGTTACTGGACCCATAGGCATATTTTCAACCCCTTCAGGTATTGCATGAAAGGAGATAAGTTCCCAATCCGCATCTGAAGTCTGTTCGTTGGTTTCAGCTAATACATCATGGCGGTACAATATTAAATCAACCGATCCGGTTTTCAGTGGGGTTCCATTTAGAGCTCGAATCTGAATATAAGGAGTTTCTTCGGGTCTTCTTTTTACTACCACAGCATTTAGTTTTGTTTCAGTTGTAATTCTTACAAATGGGCAGATAAAATGGTGGATCAATAAATTATCAACTGGTACAAGGATTACGCCATCCCGATACCCCATTTTAAAGTTTCCACTTCCGAGTTGACTTTGAGCATGCTGTGCAATTTTTTCGAAGGAGATGCCATTTGTAAAAGTCTTTCCACTTTCGGGAGTTTGACGGCGTACAAAGTCATTTACAGAAACTTTCTGTATTATCTTCAAAAAGAGCCCTTCCATTTCTTAAGATAATACTTACATTTTAGATTGAATTCAGGATAGCTATGATCTTTCCCCTCGATATTATGATAATTCTTAACGTTAATAAAAAAAGCTGACAGTTTTAAATCAGTATTTATATCAAAAAAATAATGTGAAAACTGAAAGCCTATAGAGTGGCTCAACTCATGGATTTCAGGTAATTCTTTTTCATCCATAATCTGGAAAGGTTGCTGAAATATAACGGGTGCCCCCTTAATAGCATATTGATATTGTAGATTAAAGAATTTAAATTGATAACTCAAATAAATTGCTTGAGAATTTCCTCCTAAAGAGTGCCCGAGATACCTTGTAAATGACTCGGTTCCATTTGGGAAGGGGACAGATTCGGTATAGGTATTTGTTAAATCTCGATCACTACCTAAAAATCCTGCATAATGATTATAAAACCATTTATCCATTTTAACCCATTCAAATACCATCTTGGTATTTTTAATATTAAATGGATTGTAATATTTAATGCCAAATTGATAAGCCAAGCTTGATTTATCCTTGTTGTCGAAATTCTGTTCCACAAGGTTTACATCTAGTTCATCAATTGCAAATGTAGTATATAAAATAATTTTGTTTTTAATCAAAAATTCTGCTTCAATTGCAGAAATAATATTTGTACTGGAAAAATTGGTAACATTATGATAAATTTTAATAGGATTCATAAATTGCCATTTCATGTAAGAATTTATCAGCATTAATTCTGTAACTACAACCCGTAATCTTTTTATTGGATTTAGTTCAATCCTATGGATGAAAAGATACTTTGGAAGTTTAATTTCTTTTAGATGCTCATCAGTGATGTTATCAATAATAGCTGTTAAGGAGTGCAGGGAAACTTTACCATTTTGGTTTAATACAAATCCCAAAGCATCAAGGGGTGGAGAATTCTCAGATAAAAAAAGTTTTTCATTTTCACCCAATCCTGTGGACAGGCGTGTTTTCCCAGCAAAGAGTAGTAATTTAGGGTATTGGGCGATAAAAATAGATTCTTGATTAAAGTTATTATTTAATTCCAATAAGTTGTGAGGGATGCCGTGAGCACGTTTTCTTAGATCCTTCCAATATTCTTTCAAACCAAAGCGGTATGAGAATAGATAATGATCTTGATAAGTTGCTTGGAGTGTTAAACCCATAATATTCCATTTATTATCATATTTATTAATAAAATCTACATCTTGGAATCGTTCATAAAAGGTCGAATCTTCACCCTAAATAAATAGGGGTTCCCTATAGAGATAGTCAATACCTACAGTCAATAATGTTTGGGTAGTAAATTTGGATTGCTTATCATTAATAGAATATTTATCTATAAAATTGTTAATTAGTTGTTTCTCACGAATAGTAAAATTAATATTTGTTTTAGAAATTGCATAAAAGTCCCGTTTTAGATCCAGAATTGTTTTAATAAAACCATAGGATGGAGGGAGTAAACCGTTTACAACGCAAGTCTCCTCAATTACAGAAAAAAGGGGATCATCATGTTGAATAGGTATTGGTGAAAAACGATAATTATTTATTAAATTGTTAGGGTCTAATTCAGACGAATTAATAGTCATTGGTATAATTAATAAGAAAGGCAATATTTGTTTTAAATGCATGGGTTAATTTAATTTTGTATATACCATAAATAGAATTTAAATCTAAATTCGAAAATATTAATTTATGAATAATCTCAGTAATTCAGATCGCAAATACCTTCGTAGTCAGGCCCATCATCTTGAGCCAGTAGTCCTCATAGGTAAAAATGGAATTACGGAAGGTACTATTGAATCTGTTAATAGGGCGTTGGAAGCCCGAGAGCTCATAAAAATTAAGTTTCGTGAATTCAAGGATGAAAAATTGAAATTGTCAGAGAAAATTGCAGAATTAACAAATTCAAAAGTTGTTGGGATAATAGGTCACACCCTGATCTTATTCCGCCAAAATTCTGATTCAGAAAAACAGCAAGTCCATTTTCCCGCAAAAAATAACTAACCGACACAATCTGTCAGGTATGTTTGTCTATATGGCAAATACAACTGACGAACTTTCATTTCAAACCAACAATATGTCATAATTGAACTTGATTTATCTTTTTGGCATACCAGTTGCTCCTAGTTTAGCGTCAATATAAATAAAAAAAATGAAAGGAAAATAGTTATGACACTCGTAAAATGGACACCAAAGAGAAATATATATAACGTATTTGATGATGTTGAGAAGATGGTAAGTCAGGCATTCGGACATTCAAATCTAGGTACAGAAGCAGGAGCACATTTGCAGCCATTGTTAGATGTATATGAAACTGATAATGCAATAGAGGTAAGTTTAGATTTGCCCGGTGTGGATAAGAAAGATGTGAAAGTCAATGTGAGTAATGGTTTATTAACCATTTCTGGTGAAAGGAAAGATGCTGTAAGAGAAAATAGTGATGGTAGAATCTGGCAGGAAACATCATTTGGTACCTTTAAGCGGACATTCGAGCTCACTGATGCAGTGGTTGAGAATAAAATTAAAGCACAGTTTAAAAACGGTGTTTTAAAAATATCTCTTCCAAAAGCAGAGAAAGTAAAGCCATCTGTAAGGAATATATCTGTGAGCTAATTTCACTTTCCTCCTCAAAAAAGCCCGGTTTTATTGATATGTTCAGTAGCCGGGCTTTTTATTATTTAGCGAGTTTAAAATCTGTGTAAATTTCTCCCTGCCGATTATCCAGAAAATAGAACAATTAATAATAAATGTTAAATAAATTAAGCCAGACGATTCTGAAATTTCCTATTTCAGTAATGACCATTATCCTTCTCATCACTGCCTATTTTTTTCATAATGCATTTTTGTCAAAACAGCGACTCAGAGTCGATTTTTCACTGGAGCAAATGTTTCCGGAAAGTGATCCTGAAAAAGACTCATATCAATTGTTCATTGATGAATTTAACCGTGAGGATGACAAAATATTGTTGGTTTATGACTGTGACAATCCAACTTCCAGAGAAAATATTTTTGCTGTTGCTGAATTAACAGAAATGATGGAGTTGGATATTGAGGGAATTGAAGGGGTAATCAGTCTCAGTAGCATTGGTGATGGAGATTATTTTTCGGAAGATTTGTCTGATGAGGAATGGAATGTACAGGTTCAGAAGCTTTTACAGCATCCTATTTACCCAAATCTCATTATTTCCAATGATGGAAAAACAGGTTCTCTCCTGATAGATTTGGAAAATGATGTCATGGGTCAGGATGCCCGTACACGCGTCGTAAATCAATTAGAAACGGTTATGGACAAGGTTGATTGGGAGTGGCATGAGGCAGGTATTCCGGTATTGCGGACACGTTATATCCAATTTATGAATCAGGAACGAGCAGTATTTCTCCCCATCTCTTTTCTTGTGGCACTGAGTGTGCTCTTTTTCATTTTCAGACAAGTAAAAAGTATTCTCATTCCATTAATTGCTATTTCCACAACGCTTATATGGGTTGCCGGAATCATGGCTTATTTAGACATTTCAATAAACGTGGTGTCCTATTTAACATTTAACCTTCTTATGATTATAGGTGCCTCCAATGCGATTCATTTGCTGATGAAATACCATGAAGGGTTAAGCTTAGGATTGGATCAACGGGAATCTTTAGAGAGGGTTATTCAAAAAATTGGTGGAGCATTATTTCTCACCAGTTTTACCACTGCTGTGGGATTCTGTTCTCTGGGATTTACCAATATTAAGGTAACTCAGCAGTTTGGATTGCTGGTTGGATTTGGTGTTATTCTCATGTTTATTTTAACCATCATAATTATGCCCATTATTTTGAATTATATTCGACCTCCAAATATTGAGCATATAAACCGACTTATACGTGGTGGGCAGTTTCTTGCTGCAGATCGATTGAATGCCTGGAATCGAAAACATCCGCGATCAATTATTACTATTTCTGGTATTTTGTTTGTTGGAGCACTATTTGGATTATTCAGGATTGATTACAATGCCTCGGTTCTAGAAGATTTAAAACCGGGAAACCCTCTCTATGATGATCTTCAGTATGTTGAGGAGAAAATGGGAGGGACCTTGCCTTTAGAAGTTATTGTTGATACAAAAATAGAGAATGGCAGTTTGCATCCCGAATTTCTCAATAACATTCAATCCTTTAAAAATGAAATTCTTAAAACTCCTGAAATTAATACTTCCATTACTCCGGGCGATTATTTGATGCTTGCTAATGAAGAATGGGGTAATGGAATACGGAAAATACCCAATTCCCTTGACGAGGCACTATCATTCACTGTTGATTTTGACCGTGTACAAACTCTGTTAAATGATGATTACTCCAAAACTAGGATTTCATGCAGAATATCAGATTTACCTTTTGACAGGGGAATGCAGATTAGGGAAGATATTCTTTTGGCAGGTTACAAATTATTTGGGGAAAATATTGATATAAATGTAACCGGCAGCACTTTACTGGCTCTTAGCACTGGGCGGCATCTGGTAAAAAATCTTACCACCAGTTTTTTTATTGCATTTATCATCATTTTCTTATCCATAGTATTTTTATTTAGATCATTCAGGTTATCACTTTTGGCTATTTTGCCCAATATTATTCCACTCATGATTGCAGGAGGATTAATGGGATATTTAGGCATTAAACTGCGTCCATCCACAGCCATGACATTTTCAATTGCATTGGGGATTGCAGTAGATAATACCATTCATTTTCTGGCACGATTTCGACAGGAATATAAACTCAGTGGTAATTATGAAAAAGCCGTATCTGAAACCTTACTTACAACTGGGAAAGCCATTATCAGCACTGGGGTAATTCTATCCCTTGGATTTTTTGTACTGTATTTCTCAGAATTTGTCCCAAATCATGAATTCGGCCTTCTGGCAACCATTATTATTATTGCTGCTGTCTGTGGGTCATTGATTTTACTTCCTGTATTAATTCTTCTTATTAAACCCACCCTACGCTTTAAAACCGGAAATTCGGACCCAGCACTTGATTAGATGAAACTTCCGAAAATTTTTAAAGATAAAGATGCTGATTTAAATCTAATAAAAAATAAAACCATTGGAATAATTGGATTTGGTAATCAGGGGAGAGCGCAGGCATTAAATCTATCGGATAGCGGTATAGGTGTAAAAGTAGGATTGAGAGAGGGAAGTAGTAACTGGCAATCAGCCGTTGAAAGTGGACTAAAATGTGAGTCCATACAGGATTTAGTTGGCAATTGTGAATTAATCTCTCTCCTTATTCCAGATCAGATAATGGGGGAAGTCTATTCAAAATTAATTGCACCCCATTTAACAGAAGGGCAAACCTTACTTTTTTCCCACGGTTACAATATTCATTATAAAATGATTCAACCGCCGGAATTTATAAATGTAATCATGGCTGCTCCAAGCGGTTCAGGCTCTGAAGTTCGCAAACAATTTAAACTGGGTAAGGGTATCCCCGGGTTAATAGCCGTTCATCAAGATTTTTCTGGTAATTCATTTGAGTTAGCCTTATCCTACAGTAAGGCCATAGGTCTTGCCAGAATGGGCGTATTTGAATCCACATTTAAGGAAGAAACAGAGACAGATTTATTTGGAGAACAAATGATACTAACTGGCGGAATACCAAAACTTATACAGTCCGCATATAAAGTATTACTTGAAGCGAATTATAATCCTGTAACTGCCTGGTTTGTCTGCTATTATGAACTCAAAACTATTGTGGATATGTTTCACTCTAAAGGCTTTGAATTTATGAATAACGCTATTAGTGATACTGCTGAATATGGCGGCATCACTCGTGGCAACCGTATTATTGATGAGCAAGTGCAAAATGAAATGCGCATAGCTCTTAAAGAAATTCAAAGTGGAAAATTTCATAAAGAATGGATGAAAGAGTCTGAAAGCGGGTATCCCAATTTAAAAAATATGCGTAAGGAAGAGAAGCAAAATCCAATTGAGAAAATAAGTAAGCATCTCTTGAAAGAATTATGTGAAAATAAATGAGGCAATCCTCGTTTATTACAATTCTACTTTTCTCTTCAATCCTTTTACCAGCCAATAATAGGGAAAATTCTCCTGCAGAAACTATCGTACAAGATGGCATAAATTCCATGTATAATTACGAATTTGAAAATGCCATTACAATTCTTGATTCCGCCTGGGAAATAGACAGCACCCATCCTGTCCCGCCTTTTGTCCTCATAGCTGTAAAATGGCTACACACACAAACCCAGGAGGGATATGATGCATCATATAAGAAAATAAATAATGAGGTCGATGCTACGGCTCCAATTTATAAATCCTTAATTTCCCAATATCCTGATAACGCGGAATACTATCTCTATTTAGGTTCAACTTATGGAATCCGTGCCCGCACTGCTCTTGCTGGTAAAGCTTGGCTAGATGTGCTTTATTTTGGTTATCAGGGACTCAAATACATTCGTAATGCCCGGGATATGGACAGCAAACTTAAAGATGTGTACATGCCCTTAGGACTCATGGAATATTTTGCCTGCCTATCCGCTACACCAGTGCAATGGGGAGCAAAATTAGTGGGGCTTTCCACGGATTGTGAAGTGGGATTAAATCATCTGGAAATAGCCGCAACGGAATCACGTTACAGCTGGATAGAAGCATCAAATGTGCTCACCTATGCCTATCTACACATTGCACGGGATTATACCAAAGCAGAACGGATTAATAATTCTCTGGTTGAACAATTCCCTGGCCACCCTTATTTTGCTTTTCTAAAAGGGGAAGTATTGGCAAAAACCCAACAGTGGCAGAAGTTGAATGAATTAATGCCTACTTTGACTGAATTTGCCTCTAAGGGCCTTTTTCTGCAGCAGAATGAATGTCAGTTAAAACTCGCCTATATTGAGGGATTAAAATCCTTTTATATGCAAGACTATTTAACCACTATTTCAAAATGCAATTGGATATTGAGCAACTACCACATGGAATTTGATTGGCTGAAGGGATTTACCCATTTCCTACGCGGGCAATGCCATGAAGAGAATGGCGATTTCGGATTAGCAAATGTGGATTATAAGGAAGTCTTAAAAATGGACAGCTACTATCCGGAAGTTAATGAAGCGCAGAAAAAGCTTTTTAGATTAAAGAAAAAAAATATTGAATAAATATTATCTCACAAATATTAATCTCACCATTCCTATTCATTCTTTATAAATTCTACCCCCATTACTTCTGCTTAATAATAATTTAATTTCAAGAAAAAGGGATAGCAATTGCTATCCCTTTTTTTACTAAACAAGCTCATTTATATTTTCTTAGGAGGAGTTAACATATTTGAGCTAACAACTATATATAAGACCAATCTTTATTGCAAAGGTTACAAAAAAAGAAAATATTTTTAATAATTATGGATTAACAATTTAATTTATGAAGTGAACTATTGTTTTCTTTTATCCCATTTAATATTCTCTACCAATTTTAATGAAATAAATATAAATAAGCTCATCAATAGTCCTGGGTACATAGGATCTAATCCCCAAATATACTCTGGATAATCATCAGTAGTGGAGTGTGAAATGCCATGAAAATACCAACAAAAGGCAGTGGTGGGGGGGATTAGCAATTGAATAATTGGATTCCTAACTTTTACTAAATACAACCCTGCAATCAATGGAATAAGGAGTGCCGGTACAACAAACGAGCCTGCCAAATACCAAATATCTACTGCATTTTTAAAATTGAGTGCTAAACAGATTGAAATGATGGCAGTAACAATCATTCCGATTCTGGTGAATAAAACCATTTTGTTATCTGTTAATTTGAGCCCCAAAACCATAGGTAAATCCCTGCCAATAGTATAAGCCGAAATGAATGTGAAGCTGTCCACGGTGGACATGACAATGGCAAAAAGAGATACCAGAAACAACCCATTGGCAAATGGTGGCAGGAGTAGAGTGGCTAAATCCAAGTAAGGGCTGGTTTCTATTGCTGGGAGAATTGCCAAAGCATAAAGTCCGGATAGGACCGTCATGCAGTCAAATATCACCCAAAATCCAACAGATATTAGTATTCCCTTTTGAACGGTTCTTAAGGACTGCCCTGCGAAACTCCGCTGGTAAAACCCCGGATCAATAAAAGTGATGAGGGCAATAAAACCCCAGACAAAGATGAATGCCCAATTAAAATTGCCAGGGATGGACAAGGCAAACTCCGGCATATTAGCAGTAAGAAAGGATATCCCACCATATTTTGAGTATGCAGAGAAAAGAAGAATAGAAAACCCCGAAAACATGAGGATAAACTGGAGTTTATCCGTGCGTACCACCGCTGAGAACCCCCCCGTAATCGCATACACTATTGATAAAAACGATCCCAACACCAATGCCCAGAAAAGGGGAATGCCCCAGACAAAATCAAAGAGGGTAGCTAGAATCTTCAAATAAGGGGCAGGGGTAGTGAGGAGAATAACGGAGGCAATGGCAATGAGAGCAGGGATTTTTCCAAATGATTTAAGAAATAATTCCGGTATGGTTGGGATATTTGCCTTAATTATTTTAGGAGCGATATATTTTACAAATAGGATGGCGGCTATATAATAAAACAAGCCAAAGATAATCCAAGTGAC